>Ga0066599_100000008_pt1 | contig 34332 bp, 63 predicted proteins | sample InisedmetaG_FD_60065 | JGI IMG/M metagenome (GOLD analysis project Ga0066599, IMG submission 60065) | Freshwater pond sediment microbial communities from the University of Edinburgh, under environmental carbon perturbations - Initial sediment | ecosystem: Environmental > Aquatic > Freshwater >...
TCGGAATCATGACGGACCTTGTTGAACAGAAGTTCCGAGATCGAGAGCTTGCTGATTTGCTGCTCAGCACAGGCGACGCCGAGCTTATCGAGGGAAATACGTGGCACGACACATTCTGGGGTGTTTGCGACGGGGTCGGAGCGAATAACCTCGGAAAGATCTTGATGGAGATACGAGAGAAACTCAGAACATAGACAGGCAAACCTGACCTTTGGAGGTGTCGATGACGAGCGATCAGCTGCGGATCATGTACGAACTGGCCGTCGGGCGCGAGATCGTCGCCGGTCCTACCGGCGAGCTTCCTAAGTGGAAGGACAAGCGCCCAAAGCCGTCGCTCGCTAAAGAGATCATCAGCCCGCTCATCGACGGAGGACTTCTGGTATTTCAGGGGCTGTCTCAGGACAGCGGTATGTTCGTCCTCGGGGATCTCGGTAAGACGATCCTTGAAGAGCGCGCCGGGCACGTCTAGTTCAAGCCTACCGAAGCTCCCAAGTACTGTAGAAGATGCTATGGAGACGCTGAGATGAGCACTCTGCTAACGCGAGAAGAGTTCAATCGACAGGTGTTCAACCGCGACCAGCACAAATGCGTGGCCTGTGGTAACCCTGCCAAGGACGCTCATCATCTTATCGACAGGAGTCTATGGACTTCTGCTGACCAGCTGTGCGGGTACTTTGTGGATAATGGCGTATCGGTCTGTGAGAAGCATCATCTTGACGCTGAGGCGGGTCTGTTGACGCCACAAGAGCTTAGGAAGCTGGCCGGGATCGAGACGACGGTTATTCCGTCACAGCTTGATCTGTCGGTTGACTATTCGAAGTGGGGAAGCCCGTTTCGGATTCCGACGAGAGCCAATGCGAAGTATCCGTCGACGTCATACCTTGACATATCTCCGAATACGCACGGAGACAACTGCGTAGTCGAAGCCGAGAGTTTTGCCGGGTATGAAGTAGTCATAACGGTCAAGATGGACGGCGCGAACGTGGTTCTTCGTAACGACTCGATGGGAGCGCGAAATGGGGATGCTGCGACTCATAGGTCGTTTGATATGCTCAAGTCAATTCACGCCGAGATTCGGCACAGGATTCGGCCCGGTATCGAGGTATTTGCGGAGTGGTTATATGCGAAGCATTCGATCCACTATACCGGGAGCATTGCTCTTGACTCGTACCTCCACGTTATTGCGGCGTATGACACGAAGTGGCGGCTCTGGCTGTCGTGGCTCGATACGGTAGGGATTGCTACAGACATAGGGTTTCCGACTGTTCCAGTCCTTACGTCAGGGACGTACAAGCCGTGGGAAATACTCGTTGCTCTCACGTCTCTGGCGTCTCAAACAATCTCTGCTGGGCATGAGGGCATCGTGATCAGGAGAGCCGGTGCCTTTCACTACGGACAGTTTGAGGAAAGCGTTGGGAAGTATGTTCGTCCTGGGCACGTTCAGACAGACGACAGCTGGTCTAGCGGCCCAATCGTGAGAAATGATCGAAAGGTTCGCAATGCGAATATGCAGTCGATGTCACCGCGTAATGAGCCCTCACGATGAAAAAGGAAGCATATGCTACGCATGCCAGAGACGTCTGAGTCATCTGCTTTCGAAAATGGTGGAGGTTGAAATGCGGAACAAGAGCTTGACGTCTCTGTGCGAAGACCCCGAGAGCAGACTTAACCCCGGGGACAAGGGAACTTGGGATTCGAGCCCGGCTGGCGAGACGGTTCGTGGTATCGATCGTTCCCAGCTCGGAGGAGATGGTGGGATCATCTGTGGAAACTGCTCTCCAGAGCCGCTTGATGCCACGACTGCGGTATACATGAGAGTTCGCGTTATTGGCTGGAAGGTTCAGAGACACGGCTTGTGCGTTCACATGGATGTGCTTGAATGTCCAGAGTGTGGTCTCCAGATACTTCGGTGAGAGGAAAAGCAATGGTAACGAGTATTCCGGCAGAGCTTCCGTCGTGGCTTGTAGACGACTATGACGATGATCTCAGCCGATGGAGTCTTGTCGTCTGTTCGCTCGATGACGACGTTCGGAGGTTCGTCAACATTGACTCTGAGCTTCGTTCAAGACTCGCGACGATTGGAGTAACGGACATCGCGGTGGTCGTCATGACTGAGTCGCGCGACATCGTGAGCGAGATTGCGCTGAAGCTTCCGCTCGGAGATCCCGACGTGCTGAAGCCGCTCGTTGACGAGCAGCTGATCCGTGCGTACTCAAGCGTTTCCCTTGAGGACTCCGACGGGAACAGTAGGTGGATGTTCGCCGGGATTCCTGAGCGCGGAATAGCGGCATCGGATGACTAGCCACGAAATCACGTTCCATGTCTCCGGAGAGAGGCGAGATGAGCTTTTCAAGATCTTCAAGGACTGCGGAATGCTTCTGGGATTCGGGGAGCTTTATCAAGATGGAGAGGCGATACGACTCGCGACGGGGGTTCACGGAACAATGCTGGTAGCCGAGATGTTGATACGGCACGAGGTAGATTTTATACATAGGGTGTTGGAGGATTAATGGGAAATATAATCAGAGTAACAACCGAAGACGGGAAAGAAGTCGCCAGGGCCAGCCACGGGCTCGGATGCTTTGCATATCTCTCACAAGTTGGGGAGAGATACGCCGGGACGTTTCCTTTCGCGGGAGTTGCCAATAATCCGGCGCTAATCAATCAGTGGCTTGAGAAGGTTGAAAAGACGGCTCCTCCAGAGGACACGCTCGTAGTGCAGATTTTTCTCTGCGACTCACTGAAGCTGTTCGCCGACGGGGAAGGAAGCGATCTCAGGAATCTTGAGTCCGCCATTGCGAAGTACCCACAACACATGCAGGACGGGCCGAGGCGTATTCTAGAGTCGTATCTGTCTTTGCTAAAGAAGTATCGTACGATAACGCTTAGATATACTAATGAAGTATTCACGTCGTTTACTGTAACAAGTGCCGGTGCGAATGCAAAGCCGCGCTAGGAGGATCGATGACCTCTGCTACATTTGTCGTGATCTGGCTCACGATGTCGATAGTGTCCTTTGCACTGACAAGGGCAGTTTGTCGAAACTACATTCGGTTTCATCAAAGTGATAGCGCCATGGCAAATTCGTATAGGATCATATTCGAGAGCGTGTATGGAACGATCGCGATCTTGGCAGTGTGCGTTGCGACGTGGGTAGTCCTGATTCCGGTGGCGCTGCTTGCTTGGTTTGACCGTGGGCATGACTCTGACGCTTGATTCAAGGAGTAGACATGGCGCAGGAAAATTCTCGTGTTGAGCGGCCAATCTACTTTGGGAGATCGATAAGATCAAAGGCTTCAGGAAAGCCGAGCGATCCTCCAACGTCGGGGGTGGCGTTGTCTAAAAATACGCTTCACGCGAAGGTCAGAGAAGTTGTTCGTCATCGTTCCGATAGTGTGGTCAGAAAATCGTCGGAGTCTCACGATTCAGTTGATAGGTTCGTACGCAGCGTAGTAGAGAAGGGTGCAAGCTACTTGGAAATTCGGTCGTGCTTCGTCAAAGCGGTGACTGATATAGTTGAATCGCTGCATCTTGGTTCTAGGCGGGCGGCAAAAAAGACGAAGAAGGATGCAGGACAGGATTCTCTGTTCGACGAGATTGGCGACAAAGTAGAATAGGATCTATATGAGCGATTTTGAACTGGCAGTCAGTCTTATCAGTAGGGCAGAGCTATTTTCCGTGAGGGCACATGCGGGGGCAGTGAGAAAGGTGTCTAACAAGCCCTTCATGACACACCCAAGAAATGTCGAGAGGCTCGTCATGAAGTACGTGTCGCCCGCTGGAATCGCGGCGGCGCTACTTCATGACGTTGTCGAGGACACGGAATACAAGGACCTGAGCGAGTTCCCATTAAGAGTCAGGAATATCGTAAAGCTCCTTACGGACATTCCGGGAGAATCGAAGCTTGACGCCATCAATCGGATCATCTCGTCGTTTGACTCGGAAGCTATTCTCATAAAGGTCGCAGATCGTATTGACAATCTTGTCGACGGATCTCGATCATTTAGCTTGAAGTGGCTTCGTGGATATCTTTCGCACACGGACGTATTAGTGAGAGGTACTGTAGATGTTGGGCTTGGGCGTCACGCGCTTGTTCAGAGGCTCCGTGATGAGATTGCACGCTGCAACGAACTTCTACTGAAGCCTACGCCAGCATCCGAATAGGGTGGGAGGTACAACATGGTCGGAGATGGCGAGTATAAATATGAGCCAGAAGTTCTGGAGTCGTTGAACGAACTTTCTGTAAAGTACGGAATCGACTTCCTCATTGCTGTTGAGGACAAGCGTGACAGCATCGTGTTTCTTGGGATTCTTCACGAGTTGTATAAGCGGCACGGACTTTCAGATGCTGAATCAACGAAGCGAATAGACGCTTGGGCAAAGTGGAATCGTCAGATGTGGTCATTTACTTGCTCCCGCTGTGGGGCAACGCTAGAGGCAGGACACGATAACGGCGTGTCACTTGGCTGCGTGTGTGGAGCAGCGTACTCACTCGACGGGTGGAAGAAATTTCATCGAGACGACACCGGAGGAGGTAGCACGACGTTTAGCGTTGTTGTACCAGACCCGACCACGCGACGAGGTAGCCGAGAAGTAAAATGCAAGGATCTTGATGAGACGGATCGGGTGCTTCGCGGACTCGGCGATCCATCGGCAATGAGGATTGCGTCCGTGAAGCTTGGAAAGAGACGGTCTCCGTGAGACCCTTCCATATCGTAGGTGTCTTTATGACGCTACAGTGCGGATGTTACCAGCTATGCTCGTTCATCCCGGAGTCGGCACTTCTGGTATCTGATGATCTCGTAGAGCGCGTAGAGCGTATTATGCCAGTTCAAAATGATGAAGGTCATTTCGTTACCGCAACGACAAGTACCGTGGTTAGGGCTAGCACAATAAGGTCAGACGCCAAGGAGTTTTCGTCGATGCTCGCTACTCCTGTTTCCGAGAGGAGGATTTCACGAGAAAGATTTATCGACCCAGTTGATCCGTACAAGTGCTATAGGTCAGATCAGGATTCTTCTGAGGAAGCGTGCTTTGATGATTTTCCTACGGCTCGCGCAAAAGAGCGCAAGGCTGACGTCGTTAAAGCGACCATAACGCTAGATGCTCCGAAGAAGCCGACTCGCATAGTCGTCAGTGCTCCAGTCAAGCCACAAAAAGTAGAATCTGAAGCGTCTGCGCTGCCCTACTTTGTAGGTATGTTCGTATTGACAGCTGTTATCGCCAACAAGAAGAGTTTGAGGGTACTAAAACGGATAATTCTATAGCCAAGCCGACGGATGATCGTCTTGCCATGATGCTAAAGCGGGCAATGGTTGAGTCGTTGTCAGACTTCTCTGGCGACGATACCCCAGCATCTAAGATGCTCCCAAGAGGAGCGATGATGCTTATCGCCGCAACCGTAAAGTCTGGAACACAGAAGACGTTTACGGGAAGTCTAATCGACCACCTATCTCGGAGCCTTGCAAAGTCGATTCGTGCCGGGAAAGTATCTGGAATATGCGAGGCTATGCATGCGAAAAAGCCCTAGGCGGCAGCTTGAGTTCAATCTCGTTGCGCTCCTCAGGGCTGGGAATAGCACGAACGTACGCCTTGATGGAATGTCCGTGAAGGAGTTGAAGAATAGGATAGCGGACATAGTTATGTGGGATTCGCTACGTAGGTTCACGTGTCCTATGTGTGAAACCGCGTCCATACGACTGGACTCGAAAGCTAAGGCGTTTCTGAATCTTCGATGTAGCGTCTGCGGGGCGAAGTATGAGATGTCGATATCACGATCTCTTGGTGCTCATATGGTGGTGCGATGACAGTAGAAATAGTCAATTGTCCTGAGTGTGGAAAGCCGATGGCGCTGAAGCCCAGCGTGTACGGGCAATTTTACGCGTGCACAGATTGGCCAAACTGTCGTGGATCACACGGAGCAAGCCCAGACGGGAAGCCACTTGGAACACCGGCTAATTCACGGACAAAGCGAGCGCGAATTGTTGCTCACGAAGTGTTCGAGAAAATGCGGTTGAGTAGAGGAATGACGAAGAGCCAAGCATACGCATGGCTGTCAAACTGCCTTTCCATTCCCGGAAAGGACTGTCACATGAGCCATTTCACCGAGGAACAGTGCAAGACGGCCGAGAAAATGTGCCGAGACGGCATCAGGATAAATGAAATCCTTCCAAGCAAGATAGCTAGAATGACGCGAAGAAAGAACAACGCTCTTCTGAGCGCAGGGAAGTACGAAGCTTCTGGTGACGCCAGCCGGGCTACATCTGAGTTCAGGAAGGCGGGTAGATACGAGTCTATCATAACTATCCTGAAGACGCAGGCGGGACACACTGACTGGCAGATAAACGCAATAAGCGCGATCTCCTGTCTTCTTCGTTCCGGAGACATCAGGCTGCTCTCGTTATTCAGGAGCAGGCTCAAGCACCTCGGGCTCAAACTTAGGACGGAAGGATTTGTTGATGCTTAGTGGAAGCAATCGGGCATCGGTTGACACATATCTTGCTACGATCTACCCAACGGCTAGATCATTCATGCTGCGTAATGGATATCTCGTCCCACTCGCTCATATTGTGAGGAAAACGTGCCTTGAGGTAGCCGACATCACGCTTCCAATCGGGGACGGGTCTGATAGCTCTCTTGAAATGTTCTTGAGGGCAAAGGCAGCTGACGACGACGTTGTGGCCATCGCGGTGGCGACAGAGGCTGAAATGACCATCCAGTCTAACTCTCTTGAGCAGACTAAGCGGGACATAATTCAGGTCATTGTCCAGCGAAGGTGGGTCAAGACGCCAGAAATATTCATTGGGGCGGTGTCTAGAGATTCCGACGGAAGAGTTCTTGCCGTATTCGACGAGGCGGTCTCGTCTGGCATTCAGTATGGTGGTCGGTTGTCAGGACTATTTGAGACGAGGTAGTCATGAGCACAAAGATGTGCTTCGGGCAATTCAAACCGCCCTTCTCGGTGAAGGCGGCGTGTGGACACCTGTCTCTTCAGGATTCCGAAGGAGACGAGTTCGCTGGCTCAGACGATCTTCCCGGACACAGCGAAAAACTTGACGCGCTGTGCATCAGGCTCAACGCTATAGCGAGTACCACTAAGGACACCAAGGTGGGGACAAATGGGAATCGCCGCAGGAAAGCACGTGGTAGCACAAAACGTTCTAAGAGTGCTTCTAAGAGACGCCAATGAGTCCGACACGGACGTTGATGACGGGGGTCAATTCTCTGTCGTAAGAATTAGCCCTCCGACGGCTCAGGATCTACGAATGCGCGGGTTGAGCACAAAGATCATGCGCTATTTGAAACAGCACATAATCGATAGTGCCGTGCTCCTTGTTCGCAGACGGTCGATGTCTGTAGCAAGCGTCGCTCTTGGCCACTTTTGTGATAATCTGGGGAAGAGCCGATCCTGCGAGTACCAATCGCGGGAGCCTTCATCTGGAAAAGTAAGAATGACGTGGACTGTCATTAAAAACGACGAGTCCTCGTGTTGTCTAAGGCAGAGACATGTCATCGATACCTGAACTTTCTAGGTCACTGTTGAGCGCTGGTGACTTGGTCAACTGGGTTCCAGAACACGAATCGCAGGATTGCTTCACATATTACGATAGATGCCCGATATGCGGGTCTGCGACAGTAGCCGTTCCTGATTCAGTAACTCCCGGAGGCATTAGGGCGTGTATACTATGCCTGTCAAGAGAGTACGTAGTTAAAGAGGTGTTAGAAAACAACTGTGACGACTGCAAGGGACTCCCAGAGCTTAGGGACAAGCTGTCGTCAGTGACGTCTACGATGAATTCGATATTAGAAGAGCGCGATGCCCTTCGTCACATTGTCATGGAAAATGACGAAGATGTTGCCGCAGTCGAGAACGAAAACCTCAGGCTTCGGTTTGAACTCAGAAAAATGACCGATCTATTGAGAAAGCGCGGAGTTGAAATTCCGACGGAAACATAGACAAATTGATACTATTGATTTATTTGGTTTTTGGCCTACACTGAGTCGGTCCAATCGACTGGACAAGGGGCGCTCATGCAGCAAAAAGTGTCGTGCGTTTACTATAATAGTGGAAAATGTGAGCATGGATCTAAAAGAATATTCGGCTTGTTTATCCGGCGTCAAGAGTGCGAGTTTTCTGCGGATAACTTCACCACATGCCCAGTCAGCGAAGCTATTCTTGAGAAATACGCATCGTTCGATCCAGTTAAACACGGCCCGACAATCGACCCAGACGGACGAGAGTGGGAAATCTGCAAGGTTACGCGTGAGACCGTAGTCATCCGGATTCGTGACCCCTACGATAGTGCAGTTAACGAGGTATCCGTAAGGCGAGACGTTATTCTCAGCCCGCTCGGACCTACAATAGCTGCCAAGTAGATCGGAGGGACGGTGCTTTCTATGCTGTCGGTAATGAACTTTCCAGAGAACGCCTACGACGTTGCCGTAGAGGCGGCAAAGAGTGGCGACAAGGACGCTCAACTAGTAGTAAAGTCGCTCGATCAGGCCATGAAAGATACCTATGTAGTTCAGTCAGAGTCAGCATTCAGAGTGATCGGTGACATGGTGCTCAAGATGGCGTTTCTTGTCGATTCGCCGTGCACTGTCGATGACGTTGCTGCCGCCAACGATCTTGCGTATGTAATTGATACATACGACAGATTCACTGCTCTCATGGACGATACGGGAAAGATGGCGTAGCGTGAGTCGTCCAATTGAATTAGATATTGGCGAAAGGTCACGCTTACTGTGGTCTGTACAGGAAAGTTGGTGCAACATGAAGCTTATTCCAGAATGTGGCGTTACAGAGACTTCGCTGAAGAACGCTGTTGAGATAATCGCCGAACTTGGACTTCCTGATTATGTTCAGCTGGTAAACGATGCGAACGATACGAGTGGCCACGTAGTTTCTGCGGCGTGGGAAAATGTCGACGGTGCTGGATCATCGTTCAGCCACAAGTTCACAGGATTTTCGTGGGGCTATAAAGGAGAGGGGCCGTCTGGTCTCGTAAAGTTTTTCGACTTGTCGGGTCTTTACACGTGCGTACCTTCCGAGATAGTATCTCACCTTCCGCAGGATCGATGCGGAGTGCTCCTTTCGTTTTCTAGAAACGCGTGGCTTGTCGAGTACGCGTATGAGGGAGCCCCCGATATATCACCGGCTATTGCCGACGTTGTAAATAAGCTGAAGAATGCGGCAGCCGGTAACGACTGACGTTTACGACAGTGGCGATAAGCCGCAGTCTCATGAACGGGGAAAACCGTGGACGCTACCTATGTCTGCAAGCGCTGTGGAGAGCGCATCGACGTATCACGGATACCGTTGCTTGAGTTCAGCCCGGACGGAAAGTACGTATGCCCGAAGTGTCGAGGGCTGATAACGCAGGAAATAAAGTCCTGCCCAACATGCGGGGAGCAACTTGCGACGAATCTGTACGGAACCGGGATGTGGTGTCCTCGGTGCCAGAAAGGATCTGATGCCAAAGCACAGGCCAAGCTGGGATGAGTACTTTCTAAAGATAGCTGAAGAGGTAGCGACCCGATCGCCGTGCCTCAGGCGCTCTGTCGGTGCGGTGTTCGTACGCGAAAAGCAGATTCTCGCTACTGGCTACAACGGGCCACCTAAGGGCGTAAGCCACTGTAGCTCGGCCGGATGCATCAGAGAGAAGCTTAAGATTCCGAGCGGGCAGCGGCTTGATATCTGCCGGGCTATTCACGCTGAGGCAAACGGGATCATCCAAGCAGCTGCTCACGGAGTATCGGTACAGGGGTCTACGCTCTACTGTACGACTACTCCATGCTTTGGCTGTTCGAAGGCGCTCATAAACGCTGGAATAATCCGAATTGTGGTGAGTGAGGGTTACTCTGACGAGCTTGGAACATGTATGCTCAACGAAGTTGGGATTCACGTAGAAGTACTTGGAAACAAGGAAGATCCAATAACAACAGACGGGGAATCGACGACGCAGCCTTGATAGCTGCTCTCGTATCAGAGAAAGAGACGGATGCAATGAAGTCTGGCGGCGCTGGATGCACGAACTGCGGAAGCGTTAGGTTCAGTATGGTGCATATCTACGATAATGGGGATCTGGCGTTGGAGTGCTCAGAATGCGGAACCCCAGTCTTCGTTGGATCTCCGATTGAATTTTCTGCGGGAAATAGAAATAAGCCAAAAGAGACACAAGTTCAGCAGAGCGCCAGTAACGCGAGATAGCGGGGAAACATGAAGAGGCCGGAAATAGTACGGCGTGTCATCAAGACTGCTCCTGCGTATGTTGTCAAGAAGACCGACAGCGGACCGATGCTGATACTCTCGGCAGAGACCCTCCTAAACAGGACGTCGGACGAGCTAAAGGAGGCCGGGTTTGAAGTTCCAAAGCGCGTTCCTCCATTTGCGGTAGTTCTTAGGGACCCCGACGGACTGCTCGTTTTTTCGTGGGAAGAATCAGCTGAGTAGCCTACAGAGCCTACTTATCCTCCCTGTTATAGTGAGATGTGCTTGATAGCACTGTACCGACACCGATTGGAGACGCGAATGCGCAAAATGGATGTTCAGAAGACCACTATGTTAATCGAAGACTGGATACGAATGTCCGTAGAAAAGGCCTGTTGCACGGGCGTCGTCATCGGACTCAGTGGCGGCATTGACTCGGCGGTCGTTGCCGATCTCTGTACAAGGGCTCTCGGGGTGGACAGCGTATTTGGAATGCTTCTTCCATGCGAGTCTTCCAAAAACTCTGTCGACGATGCACTTACTGTGGTAGCTAAGCTTGGAATAAGAAGTCAGTTCGTCGATCTCGCTCCAATGCTTGACGCTCTAACCAGCCGCGTAGGAAGGGGGCTTGGGCAGCTTCCTCGCGCAAATCTCAAGTCTCGTCTTCGCATGTGCGCTCTGTATGCGATGGCAAATCAGCTGAACAGGCTCGTATGTGGAACAACCAACATGACCGAGCTTTTCCTCGGCTACTTCACGAAGTACGGGGATGGTGGTTGCGACATAGAGCCAATCACGCATCTCCTGAAGCGAGAAGTCAGGGAGATCGCCAAGCTTGTTGGGGTTCCACAACAGATCATTGACAAGCCCCCGAGCGCCGATCTGTGGCCGGGCCAGACCGACGAGGGAGAGATGGGCTATACATACGACCAGCTTGATGACGCAGTGCTGTCGCTGATTAGCGGTCAGCGGCCCAACGAAGATTCTAAGGTAGTTGAGCGCTTTGTGTGGAACAGGTTCAATGCCACGTCGCACAAGCGCGCGATTCCGTCTTCTTGTACGGCGTTCGAGCGGAAGTAACTGGAGCCTGTAATGGCTGTTTATCCGGCGGCTAAAATTGTGGCGATCTTTGGGGGGGCTTTTGACCCACCTCACCGAGGCCACGTTGAAATTGTCCGGCAGCTTCTTCGGGCACCGTTCATTGACAGCGTGATCGTCGTTCCGAGCTGCCGACCACCGCATAAGCAGCCTATCGCTTCCTTTTACGATCGGTTCGCGATGTGTCATCGTGTATTCAATCGATTTCCGAGGGTGTCCGTATTCAACGAAGACAACGGAAAGCCGATAACGTACACCTGTGATATGGTCAAGTTGCTCCCGTGGTGGGAAACATCGTCGCTAATCAGCTACTCGATCGTGCTCGGATTAGACGAGGTAAAGTTTCTCGGGTCGTGGAAGGACCCCGAGACTATATTCAATCGCGCAGGACTAGTGATATTCGGCCGTGGCGAGCACGCGGCATCGGCCTGTCGAGTGGCTTCCGAAATTAGCGCTGGGCCAGTCGTAAAGAGCGCAATTTCTGACGCGTGGGTGTTTGATCTTGCCCCAGAATTTGGGATGTCGTCAACTGACGTCAGGAGCGCATTCGCATCGTCGCAGCCGTTGGACGCGAGAAAGATGGTTAATTTCAGAGTGTGGAAGTATGCAACGATGAAGGGCATCTACTAGGGGGACCCATGGACGCGGCACTGATCGTAGTCGACGTGCAGAATGACTTTCTTTCCGGAGGAAGTCTTGCTGTTGCTGAAGGAAACAAGATCATTCCGGTGATCAACGGGCTCATGGAGCAGTTCGCTCCCGATCACGTCCTCTTCACGCGAGACGCACATCCTCGCAATCATAAGAGCTTCGCGGCTAATCATGAGGGAAAGAAGACGTATTCCAAGATGATTCTGCATGGGGACGAGCAGATTTTGTGGCCAATCCACTGCGTGATGGGCACCGATGGAATGGAGCTTTCCAGCGCCTTGGACGTACCTGACGACGCCAAGATCGTCGACAAGGGAACGAATCCTGAATACGACAGCTACTCCGGATTCCGCGATGCTGGCGGGGCTGCAACGTCTCTTCCGAAAAAGCTCTCTACGCTTGGGATCAACGCCGGAGGAACGGTCTATGTCTGTGGACTCGCAACAGACTACTGCGTAAAGGCTACGGCGATCGATGGAGCGAAGCTCGGGATTAAGGTCAGGGTCATCCTCGATGCATGCAGAGGAGTTGCTCCTGACACTACGAAGGCCGCTGTCAACGAGATGATCAAGGCAGGGGTTGAGTTCGTCAAGAGTGTCGATATTACGAGGCCGATAGACCCTAGATAGGCGTAGCACAACATCAATAGGAATACGAAAGGCAAGAGTCATGGGAAAGATCTACATCCCGAAGACGTGTAGAGTCGGGTTTCAGAATAGGGATGGTACGTTCGCGGGAAAGCTCGCATACGTCATCTACTACGACTCAGTTGGTAAGCTCCGAAAGGAGAAAAGCTGGAATACGTGGTGCGACTCAAAGATCAAGGCGTACGACTTTGAGAATGTTCCGACATCGGGATTTGTCCTAAATAAGGGCCATACTCGGCACCCGTGGAGCAGCTTCGGCCAGCGGCGTACCGTCATCAGGATCTACGACCCGCGAGGGATCGAGTTCGAGGTAACACCGGAGAATCTAGTCGGGCTTCTCATGCATACGGACTGCGCTCGAAGAGAGGTTCAAGGTGACCTCGTATACGCGTGGTGTGGAACTGAGTTGATGCTGCTGCCGTGCTCAAGCGAGGAATACGCGGCAGCGGTCAACTATACGAAGCTTCAGGGAGTAAGCCTCGGAGTGGCAGACCTGAAGGAAGGATTTACGTACGTAACAAAGAATGAAGAGTCACTTGTCTATCTCGGACGACATATGTGGTACGAGACCCACAGTCCGTACGGGAAAGACGGAAAGCGCGTAGGAACGAAGCAGCACATATTCTGTGATCTTGACGGTAAGGCCTTTAAGCCCGTAAAGAGCGTTTCGAGCACAATAGCAAAGCAGGTATCCGACGACTGTCATGATCGATATGCCAAGTGGGTTGACACGTATCTGAAGTCAACAGAAGCGTCTCGAATTGTCGGATGGAAGAGACAGCCTATTCCAGACGAAGATTGGGACAGGGTTCAGAAAGCGGATGATTTTTACGGGATGGGGTTTAGCGCGTATACCGACATCACTGGTCCGGTAACTTCTGCCGCGATAAATAAAAGACGGCCGTGGGTCAGATTTAATTCGTTTGGGATAGCTTCCGGAGATAAGACGGCCGTACTGTGTTACAGGCCGAGTATCATTGTGCTTGAAGATGGAAGCGAGAAGTACGTTCAACATGACTTGGGCGATCAAATAGTTAGGGACAGGTCGGCATTCTTCTACTTATATGCCATATATGAGAATGGCACTGAACAGAAATGGGGATAATCGTGGAAAAGAAGCAGGAGTTGGACAAGAAGGTTCTGGACTTGATGCAGACGGTCAAGGATCGTCGCTCGAAGATCGGCTCGCTGAAGAAGCCTCAGTGGAAGACATCGTGCAGCCTCGTGCTACCCGGATATGAGAGGCTGAACATTCAGATATGCTCAGACCTCAGCTTGCTTGCTTCGACATGCGGAACGCTTATTCGAATGAAGCAGGATATCGAAGTGGCATCGAAGGAGCTTGACGTTAAGATTGACCCGCAGTGGCAGCAGTATCCGATCACGGACTGGGTCGACGATATCAAGCTTCGCGTGAAGGTCACTCAGCTCAAGATCGAGCAGGATAAGCTTGCGCGGCTTGAGGCTAAGCTTCGCGAACTTACGAGCGAGGACCAGCGCCGCGAGATGGAGATTGCCGACATCGAGGACGCGCTTAAGGGCTAATCCAATGAGCAGCAGTCTGCTCGACATCGTTCAGGAAGATCTGCGAGATCCGAGGTTAACGGGTCAGTGGGATGTGTTGGAGTCCGAGCATCGGTACCTCGTCGATGCGGCCAGAGACTCTGCTCTGATTGACGAAGCATTTTCATACTTCTCAAGGCCTGATGTCATAGCCAGTCTTCCAGAGGCGCAGGACCCCGACGTTCGCTGCATTGTCGGGTCGGGCCACGTCGTCATGGGATTCGGCCGGGGGATGCTTGAAGCAGTCGAGCTGGCCAGATTACGTAACGGAAAAGACGCCTTATCGGGATGCGCTGTTTTGTTCATCAATACGCCACCATCAATTTAAGGAGCAGAAATGTCAGAGCCGCTTACAGTTGTTGACCTGTCAGGAGAGATCCAGACTCGCATTCACCGAGAGCGCGTTGCTGAAATTCTGCACCTGATAATCCGCAAGCTGCTTGATCGGGCCGAATCACACGATTCGTCAAAGCTGAAGTCTCCTGAGGTTGGGGTATTCGCCGAATATACCCCAAAGCTAGAAAACATGACCTACGTAGGCGACGAATATAACAAGTGTCTCGTTGAAATGGGTCCGGCTCTCGCGCACCATTACGCGAACAACTCGCACCACCCAGAGCACCATAAGGACGGTATTAACGACATGACCCTTGTTGATCTCATAGAGATGCTAGTTGACTGGAAAGCTGCATCTGAAAGACACAAAAATGGAAATATCCTAGTTAGTATAGACAAGAACAGCCAGCGGTTCCATATCGACGCCCAACTAACTAGAATTCTCGTTAATACCGTTCGATTCCTGTCGTTCGTGGAGTGACCGAAATGCCAGACGGACAGGGACACGACACGATTACGGTTGTCATATCGTTCGCGGCAGCTCCGGCGGCTATCTGGTACTTTGGCCCGATAGCCATTGCCGGAATTGCAGCGTTCCTGTTCGCATCTCTGGCGTTCAACCCAGATCTCGATCTCACCTCTGATGCATACGCATGCTGGGGGCCGTTCAAGCTATACTGGTGGCTGTACCAGCGCCTCGTTCCTCACCGAGCGACGATAAGTCATGGCCCAATCATTGGGACAGTAGCTCGGCTCCTGTATGTCAGTCCATTGGTTGTGGCGGTTCTTGCTCCGTTTGTGGCGTTCAAGTACCTGACCGTTCAGAAGATCCTCGTGTGGGCAGAGACGAATCAGAGTTATCTGATAGCCGCCTTGATCGGGCTAGAACTCAACTCCCTGATCCACATAACTGCAGATGTAATCTCAACAAAGATCAAGCGAACCTTCTAGCCTACTCGCGCTCCCGATTAGATAGAAGGAGACCGCGATGCTAGTGGACCCGACATTCAGACACACAGAGATGGCGGCGGCAAAGTCTTACTGCGCACTCTATCACCATAAGATTGGCCCGGGACTATATATTGATGAAAGCTTCAATTTTAGTAACTGGATCGATATTCCCGAGCCAAGATTCGAGCACGAATACCCAGAGTTTGACGACTCCTATCACGCTCGAATTCCGTGCTACCCGGGAGAAGACGCCCATGGGTATCTCAATTCCTATGGAGTGTGTGATTCTCCAGACCAATTCATAACGCTAGTTGGAGATCTGTTGAAGGCTGATGTTAGGTCGTTTGTTGTGTCGTTTACCCACGTATCAAAGAAGTGCCAATCCTCAGAGGGCGGCTGGAGATGGCACAAGTGGGGACCTTACATAGGGACGGGACGTCCGACATCAGAGTACCTATATGACGAGGACAAGTTCGACGATGGAGTTTGGGCATACAACATAACCCAACTTGATGGGCCTATTATCATATCGGAGTTGACGAAGAGGCTTCGCGGACCCAAGGATACCGCAGACTCGTGTAAGAAGGAGAGTTAGAAATCGTTCTGTTCGTTATTGAACCTCCTCACGACGTCGACATCAATTGGGGCTAGGAGAAATAGCGGTGATTCGATCGCTTGTTATCGACGACGATCAGCGCGGGGCCATAAGACACTTGGTAACTTTCGCGAGCAACCCCGACAACTGGTACCGGCCATATGTCGATTCATGGAATCCCGGAGACAGGATTGAGTACACGTATCACGCAGACACGTATCGATGCGTGTTTACGTACACTGAAATGGCAAGCCTCAGAGTATTCAGACACCTGTCGATATCGGTCTCTGGAAAGGGATATCCGAATATAGCGGCCGTTCTTCAGCTGGCCTCTATGTTCGGTTTTCTCGGAGGAACGATTCGCGACGGTATTTGTACAGAAGCGCCAGATTCGTGGCTCATCGGGATCAACAAGAATGAGCACTGCATTACGGCCGTACAGGAGATTTTACAGTAGCAAGGGAGACTGAGTGAAGATCATCGAGTTCGGGCCGACGTTTTTCGTACTCCCCGATGAATTTGTTGGCGGGGTGGCAGCAGCGCTGAGATTGTTGGCAGACTATTACGAGTCAAAGCCTAAGCAGACGGAAAGCCAGCAGGAGACTCGTGGCCGTCCGACGAAGGTAGCCGTTGAATACGAACGATTCAGGAAAGAGCGACTTGGGAAGTTCGTTACGGCCGTATCAGAAGGAGCGAAGCTCGACGGGCTGATTTCTTTGATCGAGGGCGATGTTGTAAGTCTCCAAGAAGTAGACATCGATGGAGGATGGGCAAAGTGACAGAAACCGAAGAGGCCGAGCTAGATATCTACAGGAAGATGATCGAGACCATGCGGAAGCGGGTTTCCACTCTCCCCGATCCCGACCGAGGAATCATCATTCGCTTCTGCCGAGATCTCTCTCATTGTCCGTGCATCTGTGGAGTCCACGTCAGTTACACGCAAGTAGACCCTACACATACCCCCAAATAGTGTGGAGGGTCCCAAATGACCTATGCAGTGATCGCGTTCAAGTCGTCAAGCTGCGAGACGATACACGGCTGTGTTACTGACTCCTACTCCGAAGATCTCCAGATAGTTACCAGCCTTTCGGAGCAAGAGATGATCCGGGTGTGGGCTGGATTTATGGCCACGCCCCTCAGAAACCAAGAGTACGGATACACGGTCAGTATTCTCGTGGACAGCGCGCTTGCGAACGATGCGCACTGCGACGATCTCTCAAGGTGGCAGGAGCTTGCAGAGGCCGAAGCAGGAAAGATTGTCGAGAACAGGAAGGCAGCACTCAAGCTTGAGGCTGAGCGTCTTGCTGAATTGGCGAAGAAGAGGAAAGCTGAGATAACGGCGAAGGCTGAGGCCGCTGAATTGGCTGAACTGGCTCGTCTTAAGAAGAAGTATGAGGGAAGGTAGCCATTATGCGATCTATACTAGATCAGGATCTTTACAAACTGACGATGGGACAGGCGGCTCTGAAGTTGTATCCACGCGCCGTCGCTAAGTACCAGTTCGTCAACAGAAACAAGGCGCAGAAGTTTACCCCAGAGATGGTCGACGCCATTAGATACGAGGTTTTGCGCGCGTCTGAGGTCAACTTGATGAGGGACGAGAGTGAGTGGTTGCGTACTCTTCCATATCTCTATCAGTGGTACGTTGATTGGCTTGAGGGATTTTCTCTTGACGTAAATCAGGTGACGGTCGGTCTTACTGGGCCTGATAACGACGACCTGTCTGTTACCGTCGAGGGACCGTGGTACGAAACAATCTATTGGGAAGTTCCGCTGCTCGCAATGATCACAGAGCAGCTGATGCAAGCACAGCGTCAAAATGAGCATACGAATCTTTCTGCTGAGGAGCTTCTGGCCGTTAGCGAAGGGGCTTTCCGAAAGGGACGGGCTCTATGCAATGAGGGGTGTCGATTTTCTGAGTTTGGAACTCGACGACGATTCTCTTACGAGGTTCAGAATATCGTTCTTCGTGGCCTGATCTCTGGTGCTGGAGAGTTCCTCAACGGAACAAGCAACGTTCATCTTGCGCACAAGTACGGGATTCGGCCAATCGGAACGATGGCGCACGAGTGGATTCAGGCTATCTCCGGGCTCGTCGGCCTTCGATACGCCAACAAGTACGCGATGGAGGCGTGGAACAGCGTTTACGAGGGCAGACTCGGCATCGCGCTCACCGATACGTTCGGGACGAAGGCATTTTTCGGGGATTTCAACGGAGTATATGCCCGGCTGTTTGACGGGGTCAGACAGGATTCCGGAGACCCGATTACGTTTATCCGTCAAGCCATTGAGCACTACAAGAGCCTCGGGATAGATCCTGCGGCCAAGTCCATCATTCTTAGCGACTCCCTGACGGTTGGTAAGTGCGCCCTGTACCAGCGTGCATACGGGGACAAGGTGAAACTGTCCTACGGAATTGGAACTCACCTGACGAACGATGTTCCCGGAACAACCCCGGCCAATGCCGTGATCAAGATGGTTGAGATCAACGGAATTCCGGTCGTGAAGCTGTCCGAGGACCCGAGCAAGGCAATTGGAGATCCGATGGCGTTGGCAATGGCTAGATGGACCTTCGGGATCAAGTAACTGAAATCGGTCAGGACAAAATACTGACGGGATGACACATAATGGGCGTGCGAGTTCAGAAGATGCTTGGATATGGCCTTTCCGATATCAAATTCAAGCGTGGGAAGATCGTAGATCCGAGAATCAACAAGGCCGGAATCGTCGGACTTAATGAGAGCGATTTTGATGCGGCTGAAGAAGAATACAGCGTTGACCGATGGAGAGCATTTTTGTCCGATCGCTATGATCGGGTAAAAAAGTCATCTTCGAATAAATCTAGTGAATTTGAGCTTAGGCTGTATCTTGAATGCGAACGAGAATGGGCGGCTAAGACTAGTCCGGCTTCCGTGTGGAGTCCAGAGGACTGTATCTATGTCGGGGCTCCTGGCCAAAGAATACTTTTGCTAACGCCCCCAGAAATGCTTCGCGGGAACAAGAAAGACTGGCGACGGTACGACGATTCTATGGACTGGCTTGACGAGTACCTAGATCACAAAAGTGCTCCAAGAGTAAGAGACCTTAGATGGCAGCCTCTTTCTCCGTACTGGTCGTGGATTGACGACAGGACGGGGAAAAGAGTGCGTAACCCCGACAACTATGCCTACGCAACTGACGACGTTGCCGAGGAGTGGTCGACCGGAAACGCCGATAGACACAGTTCTGCTGACAGGAAACACTATGCCGCGATAGCGCAGAGCATTGGATTCAGCGATATGGACGATGTACGGAAGCACATGGTACCAGAGATTCCGCTGTCTCTGCGGTTATTCTGTGAATTTGGCCAAATTTTTACGTCCGAGAAGCTGGTATTTGCTCTTCGACCGATGCTCGTGGTTAGCTGGTTGTAGCCTACTCTGACTCCCATATAGATTGAAGAGAGGTAACTGACATGGGATATGACGTTACTGCGTCGGTTGTAGTCGGAGTTCGTACGACGATGGGTAAGTTGTACACAACGTTCGTTACCTCCGGCTGCAGGCATAATCCAAGGCCGTCTCTGAAGTTTTGCCCGGAGTGTGGAGAGAAGAATGGGATTCCTACGCACGATCCGATACCGGGGTTCAACCCATACTCAGAAACGTACAAGGGTCTTGACGTACTACGAACGGATTCAAGCGAGAGCGATAGTATAGTCGTCGGGCTGGTAGTATCCGAATGCGGATCTGGGGATAATCGATCCGATTCTGGCCCAAAAGCAATTGGGCAGAAAACGCTATCGACCATCATTGACCAAGTAAAGACCGTCATATCGGGTGACGTGATATCCGAAAAGGGCGATTTCGGAATCTGGCTCTGCGTGTACGAGTCATTCTAGGAGACCCCGATGAAGCTAACGTTTGCTGGAGTTGGCGGCGCTTTTTGCGATCAATCTCAGTATCAAACGAACGCCGTATTGGCGGACGACGGAGGGGACCGGCCGAATCTCCTGATCGACTGCGGAGGAGATGCGCGCTTCTCGTTGAAGGATTGTGGAGTCGACCTTCCAAGCATCGGTGGAGTGTACGTCACCCATCTGCACGCCGACCACATTGGCGGGCTTGAGTGGCTGGCATTCTGTACCTACTTTGGAAATAAGGTTCGTCCGCAGATGTTCTGCGACTACTCACTGATGCACCGGCTGTGGGAGTCGTCGCTTCGCGGAGGCCTCGATTCGATCGAGGGTAAGGTCATGCATCTGACCGACTACTTCGACTGCCATCCGCTGTTGACGAACGAATCGTTCACGTGGGGATGCGCAGAGTTGACTCCAGTTCAGACTGTCCACGTGATGGCCGGATATCAGATCGTCCATTCGTTTGGACTAATGATCAGGGTCGGGGCTGAGGACATCCACAATAATGTTATACTTAGCAAGAAGGTCTTCTACACGTCGGACACTCAGTTCTGTCCGCATCAGATCATGAAGTTCTATGCAATGGCCGATCTGATCTTCCAAGATTGTGAGACGTCACCATTCAAGAGTGGCGTCCACGCCCACTTTGACGATCTCAAGTCTTTGCCAGACAAGGTCAAGTCAAAGATGTGGTTGATGCATTACCAGTACGTCAGTGGGGCCGACCTTGTCGTCTGGGCGAAGGACAACGGATTTGCCGGATTCGTAACTAGGGGTCAGAGCTTCGATTTGAGGTCACTGTGAGGACCATTGAAGACAACGGGACGTTAACCCCGGAGGCATTCTCAGTGCTCGTTAAGATGGCTGATCTTCCCCTACCGGAGCTTAGGCACAGAGTCTACAACTTTGTTCCTGAGAGGATGTGGCAGCTTCAGCGATGGACGAGGGGACAGCTTATTGCGAAGCTCTTTGACGGGTGGCTCGGCGAGAAATTTAAGGACGGTAGATAAATGAAAATTCAAACTATCAGTCTAGTTGCAGGAGATGGAGCGTGCCCCCGGCATTGTCCGTATTGTGTCTCCCGCGCTACCGGGAGGAACGAGTTTCGCAAGATGCCGACCTATCTGTCGTCTGTAAAGGTCGGAAAGGCGCTGAAGCTCGCCGATCGTTCCAGCGTGACCACCGCCCTCATCACCGGAAAGGGCGAGCCCCTGTTCGGAGAGAAGAGTCGTGGCCACGTTCTCCAGTATCTAAACATGCTGAATCAGATTGGGATTCCCCTGATCGAGATCCAGACCAGCGGGTACGGCCTTGACGAAGATACGCTCTCTGATTTGTCGGTACACGGAGTTACGACCGTTGCAGTATCGTGCGTAAGCGATAGTAACAACAAGAATCAAGAGATATTCGGGAAAGACTACGAGGACTTCCGTAGCGTTGTTGGCCGCATTCACAAGCATGGAATGATGGCACGGCTGTGCTGTACGATGTGTGCAGGTTACACGGAGTCCGTTGAATCTGTGCGGGCGCTGATTTGGACATGCAAACACCTTGGAATCGAGCAGCTATCGCTCGTCGACGTGACTACGCCAGAGAACACGAACGACCAAGTCGTGTCTGAATGGATAGTAGATCATCTTGTTGACCCAAGACAGCTTAGCGACGTATTCAATGAAATACGCGATTGCGGAAAGCCACTCATGCTTCTGATGCATGGAGGAAGCGTCTACGATGTAGATGGCGTGTCGGTCTGCATTCGGCGCTGCCTGACTCAGGATACAGACGCCAACGAACTGCGGCAGGTTATCGTGTACCCGAACGGCGAGACTCGCTACAGCTGGACGCTCCCTGCGGCCAAGATCATCAGGGGAGACGCAAGTGAGCAGTAGAATTTACTGCAATCAGAACTGCGTTCACTTCGATCCGTTTTGTCAGATGATTGGGGATCGCTTCTGCACGAAGTACGGGAAGCGTGTCAGCTTCTCGGGGGTCGGGAGAGGATGGATTAGGGTTCCTCGATGTGTCTCAGACGAACGAAGAGAGAAACAAAACTCGGTAGCGAGAAACGGTGGTGACGCGTGAACGACGTACTTGAGATGCTGCAACAGCTGATGGAAAAGCTCGGAATGACAGCAGAGCAGGCGTGGCCGATGGTAGTAGCTCACGTCAAGACGAGTGCGCTGATGAATATAGTCGCATTTTCGATTGGGCTGGTTGCTTCGACGATCGTGGCGTGCGTGATCAACAAACCTATGAAGAATCGACTACGGAAGGTACAATTGCCAAACGCGACTATTGACGACGATTCAGCCCTTATGGGGCTTGTCCTTGCCCTATTCATATCGGCATGCTGCGTAGTAGGATTTTCTTTTGGGATCGTCGAGGAGATCCCAGATTACGTGAATCCTGAGGGGGCGACGATTCGTCTGCTGATCGGGAAGTGATACTTTGGGCGCGCCTGAAGCACAACGGATGTGCGGCGGACTCTAAATCCGCGACATGAGCAGGTTCGACTCCTGTCAGGCGCACCAATTGAGTCTTGCAATTCAGTGAAGTTAATGTATCGTTTGCGTGTGAGGAGGAATGAAATGCAGCCGTACACGTAGGTCCAAAAGCACTTCTACGTACTCGTAAGAGGCGACATTAACCCGAGCCAGCAGATCGTTCAGGCAGTTCACGCTGCACACGACGCTGGCCGATTCTTTTGTACGTCATCCGATCCAGTTCCCTCGGTCGTTATCTGTCGAACTGACAACAAGCAGTCGCTGCTACGCGAAGCCTCTCGTATCGAGAACTTCGGAATTCGTGCCTCCGTTTTCACCGAACCAGACTTGGAAAACGAGCCGACGGCTCTTGCGACAGAGCCCGTCGGTCCTGAATTGCGCCGTATATTCTCAAAATGGCGTCTTTTGGAAAGGAGCTAGCAATGGGATTTGCGTAGGAATTCTTGACCTGTGCTCGCGCTCCTCCGAGGTGACTTTCGAGTGTCGCCCATTCTACTTGTAACTCGAAAGGAGACGGATCATGGAGCGTGAGATGTTTCGGGCCGGGCTTGCCGCACTGAAGGCTGAGATCAAGAAGCTTACTGAGAAGCAGATCGCGGATAAGGCAATCCTTCGGATGCCGAGAAATACCGAAGAGGACCGTAAGGCAGTTGATACAGCGATAAAGGCAACGGGATACGAATCCGCTGTCCGTCCGTCGTACGTATGTGACGTTCAGTCGCGTGCAGCATGGAGAAAGCTGTCGATCACGGCTGCTCTTTCGGTGTACGCGAACGTCAGAGGAAAGACTCACTGTAAAACACCGATCGTCAGATATGACGTGAGCCTCTACAAGCGCCGAGTCGAAGACGCACAGGAGATATTCGATAAGGCTGCGTCTTCGAAGACGCTTGTAATCGCGTAACAACGATTGTGGGGGTACCACCAGACAGGTGGTACCCCATTACGCCCTACCGAAGCTCCCATATAGTCTGAGAGTATTGGAGGGCAGATGAGTACGAAGATATTCAACGGATGGCGCATAACTGGTAGGACGCTTGAGAATCTTCTTGGCCCGCTCAAGAAATTTCGTGCGGCTGTTTCAAAGAAGGCCGAAGACATAATCTATGCCGAGATCGCGTATCGGACGGCTAATGCCATTGATGCCGTATCCTTTTGGGGGAAGCGTCCTGTTCTTCTTGGTGACGTTGACATGACCGAACCTCTACACTTGCGTATCATGCACGAAGTAGACGACGACGTCAGAGCATCCTTTGACAGTCATCAAAGAACGCGCATGGACATACAGTGCTCAGTTACTCTTCATCCGATTCGTGGAGCAATACTTCTCCTGTTGTTTGATTCTACGAACGGGTCGGTATATACGAAGCAATTCAAGAAACTACTCGGAGTTTCCCCTTATCCATATTGGGACAACGCTGATAGGCCAAGTAATATTAGCGAAAGAGAATGGCGTAAAATAGGTGGGCAATGGGACGATGCTCTTGGGAGCGGGGTTCCCGCTGAAAATGGATTTGTATTTGAGTGCATGTCCAAAGACAGCAGACCGCTCGCGTATGATATAGTTAAGCTCGTGAAAGCTCTTCCATCGTTCGAGGACAGAGTCAAGACTCTTGCAGAGGACGTAGCTGTAACTCGTCGGGCTCGCACTCTCATGCGATATGGTCGTCCTCACAATGCCGAAAGCACGGAAAACAGAAACTCTCGCTATCTTCGCGCCGTATTCGACGCAGGTAGGTGGTGCAACAGTGACCAAGCCGGAATTCGGGCAGTAAAATTGGTCATGAGTTCGGTGGCATCTCGGATTAAGCCAGTTATTGTAAAAGACGACGTTGCCGCTCCGCTGCTGCAGTATTACAGAAAGAAGGCGGCTAATGGAGATGTTCACGGTCGATAGCATGTGCCCTGTCTGCGGTAAGTTTCACAACAACAGTGCATGCCATTCTCCACCTCATGGAGATTGGTCAGTTCAGTTTTCAAGCGAGAATATAGCGACTGAGGTAAGGCTGAGTCGGCTTGAGTTCAGACTTGATTGCATAGAGAAAAAGCTTACTGAGATACTGGATAAGTTGTCCAGTCGACTGGACAATCAAGTTCTTAAGTAATGACTAACGAGCAGGTTGCGAGTCTAATCAATCTAATATTCACTGACTCCCACGACCCATTTGACTGTCGTGTTGAGGTATGGACGTCTTCTTATGGGCACGAGTCACAGTATCTCGTGTCGAACCTCGGCAGGGTGATGCGCATAGCGAGCGGCCCCGGAACTCGGATAAAACCGGGAGGTCTATTCAGGATCAAGAGAACTCCGTCAGATGCTAAGGGATACCCGCTCGTAAACTTGTGGAAGAATGGAAATCGGACGACAATTCGGGTACACCGGCTGTCTCTGCTGTCGTTTGTCGGAGGTCCCCCAGAGGACAAGTACGGGCTTTTCCAAGTTCACCATAAAGACGGAAAGACGACGAATAACCGTCTCGACAATTTGGAATGGATTACGGCGAAAGAGAACCGCGAAGAAGAGTGGAATAGATACGTTTCTGGTAGAGGACAGACCTACTGAGCCTGCCATATAGATTAGATAGGAGACGCACGTGACAAAAAGAGCTACGGGAACACGAGAATGGGCGCAGAAGACTGTGAACGGAGTTCTGGGCTGCAAGCACGACTGCCGGTACTGCTATGCCCGCTACAACATGGTTGATCGTTTCGGAAAGATGAAGGCCAATGACTGGCCGAAGATGCACGTAAGGCCAGAGGAAGTCAGGCGAAAGCACGTGAAGTACGCTGGAGTTGTCATGTTTCCGAGCACGCATGACATCACTCCAGAAGTCCTTGACCCATGCATAACTATCCTGTCAAACCTCCTGACGGCCGGGAACGAAGTACTTCTTGTCTCAAAGCCTCATTTCGGATGCATCTCGCAGATAGCCTCGAAGTTCTCAGAGTTCAAGAACACGCTAAGATTCAGGTTCACCATAGGGGCCGTATCGAACGACGTGCTTTCGTACTGGGAGCCGGGGGCACCGGGATTCGAGGAGCGGTTGAACGCGCTTGAGATGGCGTTCAAGGTTGGGTTCAAGACGAGCATAAGCGCCGAGCCGCTTCTTGAGCCTTGGAACGTGAAGGAGCTGTTCGACAAGCTCATTCCGTACGTCAACTGGGAGTTCTGGATAGGAAAGCTCAACCGCGCTGACAAGAGAGTTCGGCTTGATAACGGCGATCGCTTGATGCTCGACAAGCTTCTCGCCGCCCAGTCTGACGAACGCGTGATGGAGATCTACGGAATGTTCAAGGATCATCCGCTGATTCGGTGGAAGGACTCGTACAAGGAAGTCATCGAGCATCAGGAAAAGTAGAGCGAGTCCGGGGGTCTGAATGTGGCACGACAACGAGTACGAGGATTTTGACGATGAAGATGATTGCGAGTGCGACGAAGATGGCTGTGAGTACGCCGAAGACTCCAAAGAGGTTCCTGCTGCAGTTGGAGCTGATGCAGTATTAGGACACGGGCCAGCTGTCTGTAATATATGCAACGAGATACTTCTCGATCACGGAGAAACGTGCGAGAACTGTGCCGCAAATATGTGTTCTAAGTGCGCAATCCCGGCAGTTGACGAGAAGGGAAATCTCATCGCGTTATGTCCGTCCTGTTCCAAGCAGGGTGGCCGCAACAAAACTACTTGAAAATATAGCTTTGCAGTCGTATAACAAGTCAGGATCATGCGAAGCTGGAGAGGCGGACAATGCGAAACTGGAAAGTCTGTGACTCAGGAAATAATTCAATCACATTTACGGCTCAGTCAAAGACACAGGCTGTGAAGCAATACAAACGGATGTTTCCATCCGGGAGAATAACGTCTGTGTCTGACGAAGGAGAGGCCGAGTTACACAGGACGATCAAGGTAGGTCTGACTGGTATTGGTAGTACCGGACCGACTGGGTTTATTCCGATTGCCCCAATTAGGTCAGAGCCGAAGCAGCGTCCGAATGACCTGTGCTCGTGCGGAAGCGGGAAGAAGGCAAAGCGGTGCTGTCTGTTGAAGTCAGTATCGCGCCGAAAGAGATGACGATGGTGTATGTCAAATGTGCTGCCTGCAACGATCACGTTGGAGCGGCCGATTTCAGTGAACTGTGCAGTGAACTCGTATTCCGGCGGTGGGCAATCGCTGACCGTCTCGGGTCGCTCAGTATGTACTGTGACCTGTGTTCCGACGGGATCTCGGGACGAATGTGGCGTGGGGTTGCTCTTATGACAAGAGAGCCCGTCATACGGTCCTTGATGAAGCGGGACGATAATGGATAAGCAGTCTACTATCGTTGCTCTCAGAAAGAAGTTTCGCCGAATGTCTAACGACGCGGCGTTAGTGGTAGCTCGGGCAGCAATTGACGAAATTCTCGCCCGGGGACTGCTTAAGTGTGCAGACGCGATGACAATTCTTGAGTTCATTTCTCCAGATAGAGCTAAGCTAGGACGAACAGCATCAGAGAGAAGTTTGAAGTGACTAAACAACTCAGCCTTGGGGACAAGCTAGATGCTCTTTCCAAATTTCGCGATAAATTTGGATATGCCGAGCTGTCGTCATCGCTTGGTGGGTGGTGCGTAAGTAATAAGACTGACGAGGGACTTGGCGGGGGTGGTCCGACGATACGGCTGATGGGAAGAACTCTGGAAGAGACGCTTGAAGAGGTCGTTACGTTTATAGAAAATCCAGCGGTTCCGAAGAGTATCAAGTGCCAAAAGTGTGGAACGCCAATGCCGGTTGGGTCGGTCGACTATAAATATGGAGCTATTAGCGACGCACACTTCGTGTGCTGGGGACACGACTGTTTTGATGGAATATATTTGCGCGACATCTGTCCAGAATGCTTCGGTAAGCTGGAAACTTTTGGCGATAGGAGGGGACCTAACTGGAAAGTTAAGTGCAATAAGTGTGGAAAGGTATGTGATCGAGGGCGAGACGTAAATGAGGTATATGCTAAGCTTGAGACCGAGCCATTGGACGAATCTAGGCTCGACTGATAACGGACGATGAAAGGCGGTGTTTCGTGGCGCTGACAAAGGCTGAGTTTCTGGCAAAAATCGGCGAGCGAATAAAGAGCGAGAGGCTCGCTCGGCAGCTAACCCAAGGCGCACTTGCGCAACTTATCGAAACACATCAATCAGTCGTCAGCAGGATCGAATTTGGCGATCAAAATCTGACGATTGGAACGCTGTTCCGAGTAGCTGCGGCGCTCAACGTAAACGCTGCCGAGCTACTTCCGAAGGACTCGGCATAAATGCGCATGTGGGGCGTTCGTTCAAATGACACGGAGCAATTTGACATCGTATCGTCTCTTGCTCAGGCATATGTTAGACAATTCGAACGCCCGTCATTGGGAGTGTACGTACTTGACGTTGATTCAAGCGGAAAGATCTCAGTCGAAGACGGACCGATTACAATACTTGATGGCTGTACCCTCTACGGAGATCGCATGAGGCCGATCAGGGCATCGATAGCCCGAATGCTGTTTATGTTCTCACTCGCGTACTCCATAGCTACCGTTATTTTGGAACCAAGTCACGCTGCGTTTCTGCTGATTGCAGCAGACATTGTATGTCTTGATTCAATCCGGAAATGGGAACGACGCGAGGCAGAAAGATCGATTAAGGCCGCAACATCGTTCATGCACGACGTAGCAAGCATCTGCGGGTACGGGAAAGTTCCTCAGACTCTTTGTTATTCTGACCTTTTCGAAAGGGGACAGTCGTGAGCAACGGGAAAGTTGTTCGTGTCGTAGGAAAGCCGCAGGAGATCGGGCGAGTTGTAAAGGAGATACGCGAGAGCATCGGAATGTCGATGATCAGATTTGCGCGTAAAGTTGGGATCTCGCAGGCACAAGTATCGCGGCTAGAAGACGGTCAGCAGGGATTTCGAACGCATACGATGCAGAAGATAGCCATTGCTCTTGATACTCCGATCGTCATTTACTTTGGACCGAAGCGGAAGGCGGCAGCGCTGGCAAGTAGAGAATAGGAAGAGAGCGGGCTACCGGTGACTACTGGCGGACTGCTCAGTGATGGAGAGTTTTACAGGTCGAAGAAGACCTGCCGGATCTGTCATCGTACGGAGCGAATATCCGTGTGGAGCAGACTTGCGTCGGAGTCGGGATCTTCGTTGTTGATCGAGCGCGGAGCTTCTGGGAGTGGATTCGTGTGCCCGATCTGTGTCAGAAACGGAAACCTGTAGAGTGATCTTCGGGGTAGTCCTCTGCGTTGGCGACTCGCTCCTTACTGGGGCAAGGGACGAATTCGGACTAAGCGTCCCAAAGCTTCTTGGGGACGAATTGTCGAAAGACTCTCAAAACTGGATAGCAGTTGATGAATGTGTTGCTGGTGAGACGAGTGGAGTTCTCCTGAGGCGGCTTTACAAAGTCGTACGGTCATATCCAGAGGCAACCGACGTTGTCGTGTCAGTTGGGACAAACGATGCAAAGAGGAAGGCTCTTCCAGTCTCGTGCTTTTCCCGCAACTATGCTGAGATCGTTCGCACGGCACGTGTTCTGAAGCGGCACTGCTATACGTGCCTGATTCCAGCTAGATCTGGATTTGGGGCTCCTGACTACATCGATAACAACGCCATCACAAATTATAATAAGACGATAATCAAGCTCTCGCTCAGGTTTCCCGATACGATAACCGCTGTTGATATAACCAGCGTCTCTACGCGTCATAGGGCCGACGGGGTTCACTTCAACGATAGGGGAAACAGGTGGGTCGCAAAGGAAATCGCGTCGACCATAAGAGCGGCTCGGTCGTAGCTAGCGACGGAGGAGTGGTCGAACCATCGCTCGGATCGATCGAGGACGGTTCATTTCCTTCCTTCGCCATGACTGATCAGATGCGGATATTTGTTGTGGGACACAGGGCAGCAGGAATGGCCTTACTGCTCATTGCAGCGTCAGTCGGAATCAGCATAGCTGCGGTAATATTCGAGTCTGTTACCACAATGGCGCTGACGATCGCACTTGACGTTGTAGCATTCGGCCTAATGCTCTCGGCAAGACGCGCGGTAGCTGAGGCGATCGATTCGGAGGCAGAGAGACATGATGAAATCGAGAATTACCGAAAGCTCAGCTCAGAACTTTGCCTTCGAGCAATCAGGAAGGACCGGGGAAATGGGTGACGCTCAGACTAGATCAATCGACAGGATTCCGTCAGTTCTCATATTCGGAAAGGAGAACTGTAAGTTCTGCACAGCGGCCAAAGAGGCATTTGACAGCGTAGGCATCGAGTTCGAATACCGTCTGATTGAAGAGGCGCTGTGCCTTCCTGACAAAGACGGAAAACAGCGTAAGCTTCCTGACGATTGGAAGCACAGCAGCATGATTGAGCTTCTTGCCATGCACGCGATGTGCGGAAATCCGATTCCGTTCATCATTGTCGATGGTCGCGGTTACAAGAATCTGTCAACAGCTCTTGACGCCATTGGCTACCGAGATCGTAAGCGGGCAATCATGAACCAAAAGAGAGCAAGTGAATAAGCACGGGTTTGACCACCGAGAGCTTGTGAAGATAGCGGCACGCTGGCTCAAGAACACTGAAAAGTGTTCTGTGGTCGTCTGCGAGCTTAGATCACAGCCAGAAGAGCCCGACGCGATTGGCTGGAAGTCTCGGCTGTCTACTCTGGTCGAGTGCAAGACGTCTCACTCCGATTTCACTGCAGATCAAGCTAAGCTGTCAAGAAAGTTCAAGGGAGACCCGATCGTAGCTCTCGGAATGGGAGTCTATAGATACTACCTAGCCCCAGAGGGTATCATCCTCGCCAATGAGATTCCAGACGGCTGGGGTCTACTTGAAGTCTCGTTCTCCGGGAGAGTTAGCAGGGTAGTCGAGTCTAGAATGTGGGCGCAAAGTCCAATGGCCATTAGGAGTGAGCTTGGACTCGCGCTATCGGCTCTTCGAAGACTTCAGTGCGGAGAGCGCGATGCTGGCGGCAAGATCCAAGTCAACGAAGCGGAGACATCGTGCGGATACTGATAACAGGCGCGGCTGGATTCATTGGGTCGAATCTTGCGAACCACTACGCAAAGAAAAAGTACGAGGTGTTTGGAATCGACAACTACGAATCGGCGGGAAAGTTCAGAGTCGACCCGAGAGTTACGATGATACAAGGAGACATTCGTCGATCTGGAATACGCCAGCAAATAAAGAACATACAGCCGGACATAATCAGTCATCATGCGGCGAGGATCGACCCTCGCATATCCATGGAAAATCCAATAGCCGATATTGAAACAAACTTGATGGGGACCGTAAACGTAGCGCAGGCCGCAAAGAATTGCGGCTGCGAACGGGTCATCTTTGCGTCGTCGTGCGCGGTCTACGGAAACGTGTCGGTCAGAAATTCGATGATAGAAGGACAGTTCGAGCTTCCGACGTGTCCATACGGGGTATCAAAGCTTGCTTCGGAGAAGATGCTGAAGATATTCTCTGACAACTGCGGGATCTCTACAACTGCTCTTAGATATCCAAACATCTACGGACCAGGGCAGAATGGACAGCGATCAACCGGGGTGATCGCCATATTTGCCTATCAGATGATGAACGGGCTCCCGATTACGATCTATGGAGACGGGTCTGCAACGTACCAGTACCTGTTCATTGATGACCTCTTGAGAGCACACGACTCAGCCATCGCGCTGTTCGACGACCGAAAGCCGAGCACGTTCGTCGTAAGCAACCTCATCGGGTTCCCGGCATCCGTGCTTGAGATAATCGAGGTCATGAAAAACCACTTCCCGAAGTGGAAAGCCGGTATAAAGATTGCCAACGTTCGCCGAGGTGAGCAACGACACATAAGCATGATAGGAAACACTGCCGAGGCTCTTCTGAGGTGGACTCCAAGCATCGATCTTCGAAGTGGGATAGCGAAGGTTGTTGCCTATGCGAAGAAGGCAGGACATGCGCGAAAGCCCTGATATCTTCTACCGCCCGTCTGACATCGAAGCATACTACAGACGGCTGTTCTTGAAATTCGGGGGCGATCCGAAATCTGACGGTTACTCACGCGAGATCGCTCGTGAAGAGCGTTACGCTATGTACGCCCGCCACTTTGATTTTAGGGGAAAGACTCTGATAGACGTCGGATGCGGAACAGGAAAGTTCATTGAGTACCTCGTCGGAGCGGGAATATTCCCGAAGAGATGGGTTGGGATTGATCTTCTGCCAGAAAAGGTAGTTGCTGCTGAGGATCGCCTACGTCGAAATGGGTTCATCAGAAAGTGTCAGTATGGTGGAACACAGATCAGGCTCGTGGCTGGAACGGTCGGAAATCTTGACGAGACCGCAGACATTGTGATCGCCTGTTCGATCTTTGACGTTAAGCAGACGGATGTTCCGACTACGTTCAAGCTCGCGTGCTCGACCCTTCAGGAAATGTGGAACAGAGCGTCATTTGGAATAGGGGCCGACTTCTTCTCTCCCTACGCACTTGATATTCAACCGTTCAACGCCCCCATTCCACCAGAGTGGATGTTTACGTGGGCACGAACGTCGTTGAGTCAGCGAGTAATACTTGACAATTCGTACCTTCCCCATGACTACTCGATCATAGCGCTTAAGAATGACAACAGGTTTGTATCGGAGTGGAAGAAGTGCGGAGGCTGGAAGCGAGAGACTGGCGGGGAGGCTGATTGACATGCCGATGCATGCTCTTAAGGATGAAACGTACTCTACGACATCTCCTTTGCGGATAGCCATACTTCCGATGGTCGGTCATACGTTTTTCAGGGCCGAGACAGAGTTCCTGATGTTCAGGCAGTTCGCCAGGGACGTCCGCGATTGGTTCGGAGCATTCTGCTATCTAATGATTCCTGAGTCAGGAAAAGATCAGATTCGGCAAGAGCCCGGGATGCGCATACTCTACGAAGGACCTTTCGAGTGCTTCCACGATGGAATCGTATCGACGCCGACGACGTTTCTTCAGCTGTTCAACCCTCGTGATGGGACGTATCCAGTAGACCTTGTCATATCTTCTCGTGGAGCATCGGGGGCGACGCTTCAGCGTGCCTTGAGAGATCATCGAAGTGATGTTGTTCCTCTGGCGCTGAGTGAGCCTTTTGACGACATCATTCCGCTGATTATCGACGAGTCAATGCCCGCAGACTTTGGCTGGAAAGCGAATCCGTCGATCGACTGGTCAGAGCTTGCGTCAAGAGTAGTGTCGTACGCGACTGCGGCCCGAACATACTTCGACACTGAGCGAGAGCGACAGGTAGCACTTAACTCAGCAAGACGAATCCTGAGCGCCCAGATGCTCAAGAATCTTGAGTCGAAGATGGAGGCGACTCCATATGGATTTTCTACTGACTTTGTTGATAAGACCATCGCAGGCATCACTCGTAACAAAAAGTTCTCCGTCTTCTACGGGGGACGGCACAATCTGGACAAGCGCTGGGATAGAATAGTCGCGATTTATAACCGATTCTTCTCGTATGGCCGTGACATCTCCATCGTGATAACTGCTCCGAAGATAGAAGCAGTATCGGCTCTTCCAATAGTCCAGTCAAACGAGGCGATCGAGGTGACGTTCGAGTGTGAACAGCCAGAGTTCCTTCGAAAGGCTGCAGCGTGCCACGTATCTCTCTGGATGTCGAAAGTCGAAGGCCTTACGGTCGGGATGCTTCAGCAGGCGTATTGTGGTCTCGTACTAATTCTTCCGAGATCTGATTGGGTTAAGGAGATCCTTCGCGAGAAGTACGAAGACTACCCATTCCTATTCACCCGGGACAAAGAGGCTGAGGGCAGGCTTCGTTGGGTGTACGAGCATTACGAAGAGGCGAAGAAGCTTGTTTCGTGGATGCCCCAGTGGGTGAAGAATACGTACGGTTCTCACATATGCACGAGAAAGATCTACGAGTCGATGCGAGACAACTTGGTGCACGCAAAGTCTCCGTGCAGACTGTGGACAAAGTCTAACGTCAAGTTGTTCATCGCGGCTCGCGACAGCCTTCCAGACGAGTTCACGTTTGACGACGCCGTTAGTCGCTGCTACAGCATGTCTCAGCAGATCTACAAGAACATGCGAGACCCAAGACGAGGAAAGCCGTCAAGGTGGTCTCTGTGGAAATGGCTCAAGGGTCCGGGAGGGTGCGTGGATTCATGTAAGGCCGAGTTCCCGGTGTTCACGAAGATCGTCAATCCTCCCCCTGCTCCATACAGCACTATCGCGTACTTTGATTCACGAAAGGCTCGGGCATGCCCGAAGTGTGGAGGAAGAGGATTCTTGGACAAGGCAAGAGAGCTTGAGACTCAGTGTCCAGTCTGTGGAGGATTGGGCGAGATCTCTAGCGAGGACCAGATTGAATACGCTGACGATAGTGAGTCTGAAGAAAGCTAGTGGCGCATATAGTGTTGACGGGTCGAGTCTGTGCCGTACTGTACTTGATACAGGTGTCAGAACGAGATGAATTAGAGAGCTGCCTACGTGATAACCATAACAAGCGTTACCCCGAACGACGGACTTGAGGTTGGGAATACTCTCGTAACGGTCGCGGGGTCCGATTTCGTAGACGGGGCCACCGTAGCATTCGAGAGCCTCTCGGCAACCGGAGTAACAGTAGTAAGTTCGTCTGAGATAACCTGCAAGACTCCACCAGGACTCGGCGTTGTCGACGTAGTCGTAACTAATCCAGACTTGAGCAGCGCAACGCTTGCCGGAGGGTTTTCGTACGGGGTCAGGCAAACGGCTATCGTCGTTCCACTGAGCATTGGAGACGGATTGTCGAGCATATCAAGATCAAGCCCAGGACTCGGGGATATCCTCAACAAGATTGCCCTGAATTTGTCTCAGCTTATCGAGGCGTCTCAGCAGGACGACTTCAGTGAGTTCAAGCTT
>Ga0066599_100000009_pt1 | contig 27268 bp, 50 predicted proteins | sample InisedmetaG_FD_60065 | JGI IMG/M metagenome (GOLD analysis project Ga0066599, IMG submission 60065) | Freshwater pond sediment microbial communities from the University of Edinburgh, under environmental carbon perturbations - Initial sediment | ecosystem: Environmental > Aquatic > Freshwater >...
TTTGATTCGAGCCACCTGATGATGTTGTTTGTGTAATTGTTGTTGGAAGTTCACTCCTCGATTCATATTGAATTTGTGTTGTAGTTACAACTCTATTTTCCTGTATAACTATTACTAACACAGCAACAATTATTATGCCAGGTATCAATAGCAACCATTTCATTTCTTTAATTTCACGTCAATTTCTTCCAGAGGAATTTCTATCCCTTGCTGAATTTTATCTTTGATATTAGCAACATTCAATCCTTCTTCATCAAAATAATCTTTTCTAATAATAAAGACCGCAGTAATCTCCACAACATCCATTTTTATAATTCTTTTCATTCTTTTATCCTCGATATTGAGTATCCAACCATAATAGACGATGCTATAATAAAATACATCGAGTAGATACTCCACTTTAATCCTTTCAAATAACATTCTGTTAATGCTTGTTCATCTAAATTTAAATCCATTTCTCCTAACTCAACAAAAATCCCTGTTTTCTGATGAACTATCTCTTGTAATCTTAAATCATTCTGGCATATATCTATATTATGAATTGATGAAAAGAAATAGTGAATACTAACCAACAAAAATAGTAAACTAACTACTAAAATAGTTTTTGTCATCTGTGTTTCTTCTTCTTTTGGTTTCATTTCATCATCTCATAATAAAAAAGAAAGCGTCATTGCCATTAATTAGTTCCCCAAACAACATTAATGACTCTTCTTTCCTATTCTTCAGGATTGCTCCTTTGAATCATAATTAATTCAGATGTTCTTGAATTTTCTTAATCCAATCATCCTTACCAAAACGATTCTTTTCTATATTTGAACGCTTCTGGTTTATCTTTAATTTCTTCTCTATAATACCTACAAAATCATCATTCCAAGTTGTGTGAATGTAACCAATTTTCTTAATTGCAAAATAACACTCTGCAAATCTGGTTACTTTTTCTTGTTTAATCCTCGACTTAAATTGATACTCTGCAAGTTTCTGTAATATCCTGTCAATGTCTTCAAACTTCTGAATATTAAGAGAATAACATTCACTATGATATTCTTCTTTCTTTGTTTTCTTCGACCATTTTGAAGACAATCCAAGATGTGTTCTAATAAATGATATTTGATATTGGTCTGCATTAGCAATTGTAATATATGGTTTTAGCACAACATATCTTTTATTTTTAGTTGATGTCAAACCTATATTTACAGAGAAGGATACTTGACCCTCCATAAAACCAACTAACCATTCGTCTGAAGTCATCTCTTAATTACCTCTCCAAAATACTTTAATTCTGCTTCTTTTCTTATTTTGACAGCAACATTTTTATCAATAAAATTACCTAAATGTATGTTATTATATTTAAAACAAATAACTGATGACCATTTTTTAATTTTTTTATTCCAATAAACACCAACAACACCAGATTTATTATTTTTTGGAATTTTAGTATTAAAACAATTTAATTGATTTGATATATTTCTTAAATTATTTTTTCTATAGTCAAGAATATTTCTATTTATGTGGTCAGTTACCTCATCTCCTTTTGGATTCATTAAAAATCTTTGTAAAAATATATTTGAACCATTAACTTGAGTTCTAACATACTTTTTATCTTTATTTTGTTTAGAAAAACACCACTTATATTTTTTAATTTTTTCTACATCATCTAAATCAATAATTGCTCTCGCAATCTCTTTAAATTTTTTATTTTTTAATATTATTTCTGCTCTATCTTTTCTCATAATTATCTTATTTGGAGTAAATCGTGTTTCTAATAATATTTTTTTATGTCTAACCATATGATGTTTATGTTTTCCACAATATAATTTATTATCTAATTTATATCGTGTAATATAGGTATTATTATCACAACCTAAAACACTACATTTTATTTTCATTTTGCACCATTACTAATCAATTACTAATATTTTTAGTATTAGTAGTTACTCCTTCAATGCTCTTATTTTTGATACCTGATACACATATTCGCATTTCTTTTCTTCTTTATTCCATTCTGCTTGTGTGCAGCAAGATATTTTATTGTATCCTAATCCAGATGTTGTATTCTCAAATGTTATATCACATTGTCCACAAGTGCAAGTATTTGGATTAAAATTGTCAGGGTCTAAAACATCGAAATATGCTAATGCTCCAATACAAACAATAACAACTAACATCGCCCATCCGTAAGTAACCATAAATTCCAAAAATGAACTCCAAAATTTACTTTTTGGTTTCTTTGGAACTTCTGTCATATCATCTAAATCTTCAACATCAATAACTTCTTCTCTTTCTTCTGTCATCTTTTTTCCTCCAATAACAATTTTCTAAATATTTTCTCAACTACATTTACACTCTGGCCGTTTCCAGCAAGTTTATGAGCTTGATTATCTGAAAAACCATCAAGATTAATTTCTTTATCCTTGAACCCCTGTAATCTAAAGCTCTCTATCTTAATAAAATTTCTACACAAAGTTTTATTTTTGTTTAAAAAATACTGATTTGCGTGAGTTCTGTTTATAGTTAAAGTATGAAAGAAATCATCATTTACCGACTTCAAATTTTCTAATCTATCCTTATCACAATATTTTCCAAATTGAAATGGTGGAATTTCTCTGAATGGTAAATCATCTAAACAATCTTTAAATTTAATTTTCAACTCTTGTTTAGCTGGAAATTCAAACTTCTGTTTAATGTCTTTTCGTATGCAAACAAAAAATACTCTTGACCGACTTTGAGGTATTCCATAATCTTTTGTATTCAATATTTCCCAAGTAACATTATATCCTATTCTATCAAGTTCAGAAAGTATTTTATTAAATGTTCCCTCAAATTTTTTAGTTGTTAAACCTTTTACATTTTCAAGAAGCATATATTTTGGTCTCTTTACCTCTGCAATTCTTATAATATCATTAAACAAAGTTCCTCTTGAATCGAGTTCACCAAGTCTTTTTCCAGCAGAAGAAAATGCCTGACAGGGAAATCCTGCGGTTAATAAATTAAAATCTGGAATATCATCTGGATTAATTAATCTACAATCACCGAAATTTTTTACATCTCCGTGATTTTGTAAGAAACATTTAATTGCGAACTTATCTATCTCGCTAAAACCAACTACTTTATGCTCGATGCCTAACCTTTTCAAAGCAAAAGTAGCAGTTCCGTATCCAGCAAACATCTCAAATATTCTTATCATTTTTCGTCTTTATACATCGAATCAAACTCTTCGTTTGTTAATATTTTAGATTTTTGTTCCCCTTCTTCTTTTGGGTCTTTCTTATTCCAAGCAAACATAATTACTGCTAAAGAACCCAAGAATACAATACCATAAATGGTTAAATATCCCCAATCATTTTTGTTCATCCACATCATTGTTGCAGAACCTATCATTAATAAAAATGCTACAACAACGATAACTAATAAAGTCGCTTTACTTTCTAAAAATTTCATCGTTTTCCTCCTCATATCTTCATAATCTTCTTCTGTTATTATTGATTCTTCTTTCACTCTACAACCTCTGGTAATGGTTGTTTTTTATACATAATGTAAACAGGATAATGGTCGCTAACAGCATCTAATAATTCTTTATTATTTTCATCTACTTCTGTTTCAAGTCTATCAACACCAAAAGCATTTACATTTTCATTTGGAGAAATTAAAATAATTCTATCGTATGCACAATTTGTTGTTTCTGCAACAGTTGTATCTGCAAAATCTGGGATAATCCAATAATAAGTTCCAAGTGTTTCACCAAAACTATCAAAATATTTACAATCTGCATTTAAATCTCCCATAATGAATATATTATCATTTTGATATTCTGTTCTTGCGAATGTAATTACATCTTCCATTGCGAGTAACTCTTGCTCTGCATCATCTGGTTTTATATGCACATTAATTATCACAATACTTAATCCATCAATATTAAATGACATCATAAATGGTTCTCTTTCAAATTTATCTTGTGGGTCTGGATATTGTAAAGAAGTTCCTGGAATTACTCTTCCAGAATAGACAAATAAATATTGTTCCTTATTATTATATGACCTTCCTAATCTTTCACTTGCAACAACTCTCATAGCTGGTTGGCTCGATAATTTATCAATAACATAACCAGATACATCTGTAACTTCTTGAATTGCAATGATGTCATAATCATCAATTATATTTATTATCGTAGAATAAACTTCTTTTGTTTCTGCTTTTGTTTTTCCGAATTTTTGAATGTTATAAGAACCAAACATATAATCTCTATCAACTGGAATTGGATTTTCCCAAGCTTTTGGCTCGGATGATGTATTTGTTACATTGACACCTGTTATTATTGGGTCATCTTTATGAAACCATTTAAATCTTGGTTTAGAATAATCAATGAAATTTTTAGAATCATAAGGGTCTTGATTGTCTGTGCATCCAGACATAAATATGCTCGACAGAAGCATTACAACTACAAACGCACCAAACACCCATCTCATAATTTATGTTAGTTGGTATATTATTTATAAATTTTGCGTTTATATAAATTACTTTTTCAACGCTATGAGATAATATAATATTTTCTGTCCTTTCTTTCCTGTTGTAACTAATCCTTTATCAACTAATTTTAACAATGCTCTACGAACATTATGATAATTCTTCAAATCAGAAGTATCATTTCCATTGTAAATTATTGTTGCAAGTCCTTTAACAGTGTATGCGTTTTCTGGGTCATTCTTCAAAATTCTATGAACCTCTGAAGATACATCTGTCTTAAATTCTAAATCTCTTATTGGCACTTTAATTAAATCCATAATATCACCTTTGGATTTAGAAATACATATTTACTTATAAATTTTGCTACTTTATTACTTTATTACTTATGCGTATATAATTCTGTGCCACAAACATATACTCATAGGTATATAATTCCTGCAAAATTAAAGATAAATACCTATTTTTAGAAGTTTATCCTCGATTTTTGTGATTTTTCCACAAAAATGAGAGATAAATATTAATTTCTATGAACTCCATACTTCTTTACTTCTTTAGCCCAATTTCCAGAACGTATGCGTAACTCTGGCTTTACAATCCCATTCCAATGATAATAAGAAACCCACATCTTTATACCACCAACAGAAGCAATTGTTCTTCTACGGTCATACATATTGCTTTCTTTTGGTCTATTCGGATTGTATCCTTCCAATCCATCAAGAATCTCTACAGGATAGACACTTCTTCCATAATAATCAACTTTTGTCTCTGGAATATCCCAGACTTCTCCGTGAATGACATCTTTTCCATCCACAACAGCAGGGAAAGAACCCTTATTTACAAAATGAATTTGTTTGTCTGTGATAAATCCTCTACCGATAAACTTCCCTTGTGCAGCTTGAAGTATTCTGTGATTGTGAAATCCACTTTGAAGAGTGCCGTAAACAAATACCTTCATACGAACCACCTATCCCAATTTAATCCAAAAATTACAAATAGCATACAAACTATGATAAATACAAATCCAATTATCAAAAGTATCCACCATTTATATTTCATTAGTCATCCTCTTCTAAAAGTGCATCTGTTAATCTTCCCCTTGCTCCCTCATCTTCAAGGTCATTGAATACATCGTCTTCCAATTCATCAATATCTCTCTTCATATACACCACCCTTGATGAGATAAAGCTACATCTTTATATAAAGTTTATTATACAAAAACCATCTTTCCCTGATAAATGAATCCCATCGAATCTTGTCCCCAAGATTTTTTCTTCTCCTTGAGCCAGGTTTCAATAATTACATCATAATAATTGTATTTCTCTCTGGTAGCTTCTATTGTAATTACAGCAACTCTTTCCTTTATCATTTTTCCTTTAAGCATATACGTTCCAATTTCATATGCAGATGTTGTTCCCCCAAATTTCTTTGAGAAGAACTTCAACGCTGTATCTATTCTTTTCTGAAAGGCCGTTGCACTTATCGAAATAGATTTATCTCTTGTTGAAGGAATCAATACTTGAAATTGAATTTGTGTTGCGAACTTCTTTGGAAAATCTAATTTTTTTGTATCACTCATTTTGTTACACCTGCTTTAATTCTATTAGCACTTCCTTTTATTAATAAATGTGGAATTGCATTTTTCTTTGGTTTATGAAATGTCAATAATGAAACTATGATATATACAGCAGATATTATTATTCCAAAAGGAAGTAAAAATAATCCACTTGCAATATACCACATTCTTTTAATCATCACTCATCTCCAAAATGTTATAAAATCCCAAACATTATTGAAAAAATTTCTAATTCCTACAAAAACACCTTTTGTTGATTGAACTTCTGATTCTTCCAATTCTTGTGTGTCATCTGATATATTAAACGAGCTACCTGATGAACTTCCTCCACTCTTACAAGCAACTATTGTATTGTGATTCTCTGGTCTTGTTTCTGTTGTTCCGCAATTATTTGAATCAACAAAAGTTAATGTTTGTTCATTGAATTTACAATCTGTATAAGTTGCTTCCCAATTTTCTGTGCAACAAATTTCTTCTTGTGGTGTAAATTCATTGTAATCGCCTATATATAATTCACCACATAAATTAGTATCAGTAACTCCTATACAATCTTGTGGATATATTGGACATAATTCATAATCACTGCATACCCATTCTGGTGTGCAATAATCACAAGGGATAAACATAAATTCAGAATAATCTTCTATATATGTTTCTCCACAATTATTTATATCCATTACACTATTACACAATTCTTGGTCTGCTTCATTACACATATCATAACCATTACAACTCCAATCTGGTGTGCAAAAATCACAATTTTGTGTTATAAATTCACTATAATCTCCTGTATATGTTTCTCCACAATCATTGGCATCATATACTGAATTACATTGTTGAATATCTCCAAGCTCACACGCATCATAACCACCACAGTTCCAAGATGGAACACAAGAAACAAAAGGATTTACATTGACAGTAATATGTCCAGAGCTTCCAGAAACATAATTAGAAACGCCTACTGTATAAATATTTCCTGAACTTGTTTCTCTATAACAAAAATTTTGTAAAGTGGACATACTCGAATACACAGTAACAGTTGTGGTAACACCTGCCACATAAACACAATCCCCACCATTATTACGACCATAAAATACACCAGGAATACTATTAGCCATAATTTGTCCATAATTTTCAACATATTGAAAGTTCATTTGAGCAGAAACACTTGTAGGAGAATCAGTTGCAATACACCAACCTCTTGGAAGAGGAAGACCTATTGTTCCAGTTCCAGCACTAACAATCCCAATGCTCATAATCATTATGAGTCCAAACATTAAATAAATTAATTTGTTTTTCATTTTAAATTCCTCCTACTTTCTAAACTTTCTCCATAAATATATTCCTAATATAATAATGAATAATCCGATTGCTATTGAACTAACAGCAATTAATGTTTGTCCTGATGATGTATCTATTATACTCATATTTGGAACTGCAACTGCAACATCATTTGATTCGCCATAAATAAATAGTGCGATGCTTAACAATACTCCAACAAAGCTTACAATTTCCTTTTTGATTTCCCTTAATATTGTTTTTAAAAAACCCATAATTTACACCTCAAATTATTAATGGAATGAATTGAGTAATTAACACACCCAATAAATATACAATCACAAGTCCTGCAATTCCAAGACCTAACCATACATACCATTTATTTTTCTTAATTATCATTGATAAAACTACTGCAATTGCAAAACCCAATGTTGATATTATTGCAAACATTCTGCCAAGCACATAAGATAATCCTATGTCCATAAACATAAGATATAATCCTAATATGAATAGCAATGCTGGAAATGTGGATAGTATCAAAAATTTATATTTCAAATTCCTCCACCCCACATTAAATTTCTTAATAATAAATAGCCATCAATAATTATGTTCCCTGCACCAAATATAACAAATATATATCTGTTAATTCCTTTTGCTTGTGTTAATCCATACCAAATGAAATAAATTCCAAATGGAATTGCTAATGCTTCATATACATAATGAATCATCTCTTTACTCAATATTGCTACTGATATAATTAGAGCAGTAATTCCTCCTGATATTATAAGCATATCTTTTGTTTTCATAATTATACCTCAATCGTGTAATTTACAAATGTATCCTTCTTTCCAAGAATATGTTTGTTCTTTTCCACATCTCCAAGCATCTGTTTTTTTAAATTCTTGAACTTTCCAATCTCTAATATAATTTGTAAATTGTTTCCTTGTCATCTTTTGTTTTGAAACATACCAAGCCCTTTTTGATTTTGAATAAGATGAAAATACTCTAATTGATATTATTTTAGACTCAAAACTATTATTTTTTAATTCCCACTTTCCATAATCATCTTTTATTCTCTTTCTTTCTTGTGGTGTTACATAATCTTGAAATACTAAATCTTCTTTATCAGACATCTTCTCTCCTCCATATAAATTCAAAACCTGCGTGTTGAAAAAAATAAACATTATCTCTATATTGGAAAAATCTTAATGGCTCTCCTTCTGCTCTTGCATTATTCCTATAATCAATCCAAGTTTCTCCTTCATCAAGGACATCTCGAACATCAACATTATTCAAAAATTCTTCTTCTGAAATCTGTCTTTTATTCAACATCATATCCTGCCAAAACCTTTCTCCTGATTCTGTTTTTCTTACTCTATCACAGCTTCCCAAAAACTTTGGTGCTTCTAATTCGTGCTTTGCACAATAGAGTTGCCAGTAATTACGCTTGTATTTTGTTCCCTTCCATACAGGTCTGCCACATTTGATACATTTGTTCATATTTTCACATATCTTTTTTAAACTTGTATAATATGTCATCAAATAACATTTTTTGTTGAATATTAAATTCATATTTACTATTATGTAAAGATTTTATTATTAAATCCATTTCATCTTTATTAAGATATAATTGACCCATCTTTTCACCTTTTCTCATTTCTGGTAGCTATTTTATGAGCCACCCACATTTTCTTTCCACTTCTAACAAGTTCTAATTCTTGAACTTCGTGCCGAAGTATTTCAAAATAATATCTTCCGTGAATTGTTGCATCAATCCAAATTTCATTCTTACCCATTGGTATTCCCCAACGCTTTGCATCTTCTTCTGTAAAACCAGCATAACCATACATTTCTTTTGCTGGTTTTCTAACTACTATTAGTCCACGCCCTCTAATATACGCTTTTAATTCACGCATATTCTTGAGATGACCAAAACTTGGATTTCTCTTCACAACTCCTTGCTTTGTGATATGTTGTCTTTGATTTATTTTCATAATATATACGCCAAAAAGAACATTATTGTTGCTCCAACTATAATTCCTGTTAAAAATACCCATCCTTTCTTCATTTTATTTTCCTCCTATCTTCCTATAAACGATTTATCTACTCCTGATGTTGTAAAGTCTTCAAAATATCCACACTTTGTGCAGAATAATGCTTCATATCCAATAGCTCCATCGTAATGTTTCAATGGTGTTCCATCTTTTGGACATAATGCTTGACCACCATATTTATTTTGAATAGGATAGTGCATTTCGTGTTTCCATTGATTAATAGCATCACCATATTTTGGTTTTATCTTTCCTTGTTTGTAGAGAACTCTTATCTTCTCTGCATTTTCTTTTGATTTAGTGTAATCTATTAAAATATCTTGCATCAAGACTTTATTCTTTATCACAACATCGTGAACAGAATAATATCCTTTAATGAAAGCATCTTTTTTTATTCTAATTGTGTGTGCCATTTTACACCTCTGGTTCTGGTTGCATCCCAGATTTAACTAAAACTTCAATCGCAACAACTGCGTTCTGACTCTTATCAACAAATATTGCAAAATTATGAATTGTCTGACTTCCTTCTCTTATCCTAATTGGATTTGTTAATCCAAAATCATCACCAAGATATTCAATCATCTTTTTGTATTTCTGAATATTCTCATAATCACGTCTTGGAAGTAAATAATATCCATCATTTGCTGAAATGTTTTTAAGATTTAATTTTGACAAAGGTTGTTTGGAAATTATTTTACCATCTTTTGATGTAGGATACATTTTACTCATCTGCTCTTTGTTAATAAGAACTTGTGGTCTATCATATTCAAACCATTTCCTATCTATTTCTTCTGCACGATAGTAATTCTTACCATCAGAATATCTCGTATCGTAAAAATCTTTTTGAGGATTTTTTGGATTAAACTTTGATATTTCTTTATCAGAAAACGCTGGTGCGAATACTTTGTTCCCTTCATTATCTTTCGTTGAATTAAATTTAACTCCCATCGAACCACTCTTTGTTGATAAGAAAACCACATTTAATTGTCCAACTTGTAAAATCCATTCACCCATTTTATTTTCCTCCAACATATTTTACTTTAAAATTTAATTCACGCATAGTATTTGCGGCAATAATCATTGCTGTATTTTTACTAAAACATTTATCCATAGGACTCATAGTAGTTACTCCAGATAAATGATTATGATAATATACCTCATACTCTGGTTTCTTATAAGGTAATTTATCAATACGAACACTCATAGATAGAGAATCATTTTTCCATATATCTGTAGATAATCCACTTGTTCCTTTTTGTTTTCTCCATCCTGCAATTTTCATATGACATCCTCCACATCTTCTTCTTCAACCATTCCTATTTCTGTCGGTCTTTCCGATGGAATGGCCGCATCTGGTGGGAAAGGTCTTTGTAAATCTTCTTCAAGTAATTCAACATAAACTAAATGCTTACCAACAGGTAAAATAGCAAATTGATATTTTACTGAACTATTTGACATTATCTGAATTGTCTTTGTTATTAAAACAGAATTGCTTTCATTTAATTTTGCAACAACATTTCTATACAAATTCAATGACTCTGGTTCTGGAATAATAAATTTCATATCTTTACTTACAAATCTATGTAAATGAACTTTAGATAATAGCAAAATTTTTCTGGCATCCCAAACTAAATCTGCTTCTCCACCACCTCGTTGAACTACAATACCAATTTTTTTACCGTCAATTGTTTTTGGTTTTCCTAATTCAACCCATTCATTGTAATACATTCTTTTAGCAAACTGTTCATTTCCTCTTTGAGGAATCCACATATTTCTCATATGAACATAAACATCTCTTTCAAGAGGATGTCCTGCTGAAGAAAAATAAGCAACACCAAATTTCTTCTCTGGGTCTGGCTTCTTCCATACTTTTTCTCCGAATGAACGCCCTTTATGACATACAATTGTTCCGTAAGGTGTAATTAATTTCCAACTTGCCATTTTACCTGTCCTCCTCATATTCGGCTCTCGACATTTTCTCTTCTTCAGATTCTCCGAAATCTGCTCTATCTTCTTCACAATGATAACATTCTATACCATCGCTTCCATCAAATAATTTTCCACAATGACATTTTTCAATATTATTATTTTCATTAATCCTATAATACATTCCTCTTCTTTTTTCTGTATCAGCATAAAGTTGAGCTTCTTTTAAATTTAAAAAATATTTTATTGAATACATTCTGCTAACATCTGGACTTCTTGATGTTTTAACTTCCCATCCTTTCATTTGATTCACCTTCACTCCATTAGTATATTAATTATCATAGGCGACATATTCAATGCCGCACTCATACTGATTATGAACATCACCAAATATAAGGCGATTATTTTTATTTTTCTCATTTTCTAATCGTGGCTCTCCATTACATCTCTAACCGATTTATCTGTCCTCAATCTCAAGAAAACAGGAAATCTCATTTTCTTGTCAGGAGTCCATTCCATTATTTTAACTTCAACTACAAAAGGTTGATTGCTTCTAACCAAAGGTGTCATTGCTCTTAAATCTTGGTCTGTAAAACCACTTCCAACATCACCTATGGACCTTAATTGTCCTCTTCTATCTGGTAAATAACAATGTATAGCACCAAAGAACGGTAACCTTGCACCTGTTCCTTTTGTTCCTCCTTTTGCTATCACATCGTATGTTGCAACTCTCTTTACTTTAATCCAATCATCTGACCTTCCTGCAACATATCTGCTATGCTTCTTCTTTAACATTACCCCTTCCTTCTGAAGTGCTAACTGCTGTTCAAAAAATCTTTTCTTATTTGATTCAACTACTTTTGATTCTTTTATAATTGTTAAACTATCTGGTATGGCTAAATCAAGCATCCTTTTTCTTTCCTCAATTGGTAAATTCCTCGTATCTAAACCATTTAGTTCTAATATATCAAACGCCATATATTTGTATTTTTTAGTTCCTATTGTGCTATCTCTCGCTGCAATTGTTAGGAAGACATCATCTCCTCTTGCATCAAAGAACACAAATTCTCCGTCTAATATACAATTTTCGCATTTAAGTTTCTTTCCATCTGCAATAAGTTTAGGATAACGATTCGTGTATTCTGTGTGGTTACCTCTGGCTACAAAAATTCTAACAATTGTTCCTCGTTTTACAAGCAAAACTCTTGTCCCATCCCACTTCGTTTCGGCAACCATATTTGGATTATCAAGAGAGGTAGGAGTTCCACTCTTTGCTAACATTGGTCCAGGAAGGTCAGAGAACTCTCTGTGTTGCTCTAATTCTCTCCTCACTTCTGGAGTTCTCCTCTCAATAAATCCTGTCAATGATAAATCCATATCCTCACTTCCTTTTTGCTTTGAAGCAAACTTTCTTTCCTTTCGCCTTGAATTGAACTGTCTTTTTTCTCTTCATTTCTATTACCTCCTAATATTCGCCACTTAACATTAAAACATCATCACGCCAATAAAGTGTTAAGTCTTTTTTAGCATTTGTGTATTTGTATTCTTGTCTATGGTAAACTTTTCCGTTTCCATCTTCAATTGTTGCAATAGCTTGAGTTCCATTGACTTTTAATTTAATTGCGAAGAAATTATCTCTTCCTCTCAATTTCTTTTCAATTATTACAAGCATATCTGTTACAAACCAAGAATAACCATTTTTCATAATGTAAATTATTCCATCTGTAACATTTGAAGAAAACATATTACTTACTTTATGATAACCTTCAGTTCCGTAATATTGTGCTAAATCTTTCAAATATAAATCATCAGAACTTCCTTCTTCATCTTTTTCTTTAACACCATATTCTTCATTTGCTTTTTTAATAAATTCAGAAATTGTCAATGAATTTTTAATCCAATCAGTTCCATATTTAGATGGATAATCATCAAGATATGCAATTAATGTTGGTGAAAAATATTTCTTACCAAAACCTTGCAACGCAATTTTCTTTGCTTCTTCATCTGTCTTTATTCCACGAACATTCCATTTAGCAAAACCATCTTTCTGATTTGTTGTCAATTCATAAATCTTAACTGAAGGATTTTTCTTGACTACTCCTCGTCTTGTAATGTGCTGTTTTTGATTTAGTTTCATTTTTTCACCTATTTTCTGGTTGATATTCTTCGCCATCCTGACCTTGGTCATCTACATCATCAGTATATTTATCTCTATGATTCTCTGATATATAATCCTCTAATTGATTTAATGCCTTCTGTGAAAAAGCATTTGGTGGAATTAATTTTTCAATACTAAACCATCCTTCATCCCAATTTCCATTAAAATCTATAACTATATTTTTATTTTTATATATACCAGATGATTTTGTATTTGAAAATTTAGCATCATACATTACAACTTTACCTAAAAATTCCCCATCAATATTTTCCAAATCATCGAATAAATATTTTTTATCTGGATTTTTCTTGACTACTCCTCGTCTTGTAATATGTTGTTTTTGATTTAGTTTTACCATTAGCAATCACCTGCATTTTTCAAATAATCTCTCTTTGCCTTTTCCAATTGCTCTCTTAATAGCGGATTGCTATTAACTTGAGCTTTTGTTAAATCCAAAGCACTCAATGTTTCTTCAACATCATAAGTTATACAATATTCGTGATTCGCTAACTCATATCTGAACATATCATAGACATAATTTTTATTTTGCATCATTGCTTTATGTTCTCTATCGTGTCTATCCAACATTTCTGCAAACTTTGGTCTATCACTTTTTCTTATAATACCACTTCCGAAAACACTAATAACTTCATTTTTTGTAGCACCAAGTTTATTTAACGCTTCTTTAAGTTGCTCTTCATTAAAAGCAAATTGTATTGGAAATCTATTGATGTCTGCTTCAACTCTTTTCTTATAATCCAAATAAAGATTTACTTTCTTTGGTGGATTTCTTTTGACTACTCCTCGTCTTGTAATGTGTTGTTTTTGATTTAGTTTTACCATTTAATCATCCTCTGGTTCATTTATTGCTGAATCTGTATCATCGTCATAAAATCTCTGTCTTTTCCTTATTGGTCTTTTTATTTTATTATTAAGAACTCTTTCATCTCTCCTTAATGGTTGCTTTCTTGAATTTTGTATAGACATCTTTTGCATATTTTTTATTTTCTGTGCAGCTTCAATATCTATAAACACAAATGGATTCTTTTCAACATCGATTCCTGTGAAAACTTTCTTTGCTACTTCATTTTTCATATGAATTATTTCTCCAGTTCTGTGTGCATTTTCCATTTTAACTGTTGTCCCATAATCATCTAATGAAGATTTAGATGTGTCTGCTACAATAAGAGCAACATAACCAGCATCTTTTTTACTTTTACATTCATCACAAAAACCATAACCTGTTGTAGTTTTCATATCAAATTGTTTTCTTAATCTCTGGTCTATTAATATTGCACCAGAATCGTGTGGTTTACCACAAACAGGGCATAATTTCTGCTCCATTGTTACATAGCTTTTGTTTTTGTCATCATATACTTTGTTTGGAAATGTCATATTACATCCTCCTTATTTGAATAATTTTACAATCCAATAAATAATCATAACTGGATTGAATAATAGTGTCAATACGAACCAAGTCCATTCTCTTTTCTTTGCTTGTTTTACAAGTGTATAGATGTATAACAAAACATACAATACTATCAACAAAACAGCAATTATTGAACCAATTAGCGACATTTCCATTATCATTTCCTCCTAACAATTGGCATAACATTTATGTTTGCACAAATATTTTTATGAGTTTCAAAATCAAAACTAAAAAGATATGCTCTAAATTTCTTTTCATATTCCAAATTTCTTTTTTTCATATCATTTCCTCCTAAAATTAGTTCTTATATCTTTTAAAAGATATTTCTTTCCTTTGACAACAATGTATTCGTTGGTATTTCCTCTAACCATACGCCATCCTATGTTTTTTATGTAAACTTTATTATATCGTGGGTCTGAATCACTTATTTCTATCATTTTGTTCCCTCCTAATCTGTTACTGCGAACCAAATCATTCCTACTGCTTCAAGTGCAAATCCTATGTTCATTAACATTGGATATTTTAAATCCCATAAAAATTCAATATTTGGTTCTCCTTTGAAAACACCATATATTGTTGAAATTGCAATTAAATATAATCCAACAACCATCATAAATCCAACTGTGAAATCAAATCCATTCCAAGTGCTACTCTTTGCTTTGGAAAGAACTCCTCTTGCTGCTGTGAACATTGATGCTGCGTGAAATACAAGGAAGAAGAACCAAAACATAACTGCTCCAGGTAAATCAAAATTTGCAGAGAAGTGTGGTCTCCATTCTGAACCTGCAACAAGATATAAATTAGCTGCTTGATATAATCCAAATAATGTAAATAACATTACCATCATTGCTATGGCTTCTATTTTTCCAGGTCTTTTAAAGTGTATATTCATTTTTGTCCTCCCCATATATCATCCAATTTATTTATCCTCATCCATAAACGAATTGTAATTTTCTTCCATTTACGATTTTTATCATCTTGAACTTCTGTGGAAGCATTAAATATTAGTCCTATCTTTTTAGTGCTTCCATCCTTCATATCAACATACATTGATTGTGGTTTCATCCTTGCAGTTTTACTTATTTTAACATAATATTTTTCTTCAACAATGTTTGCCCACTTTTGAATTGCTTCATTTAAAGATTTTGCATCAATGACTATTGTTTCAATTATATCATCGTGCCAATATCCTTTAGTTGTTACTTCAAATTTTGGTTTAGTAAATTGAAATTTCATTTTGTTTCCTCCGATGAATGTGATGATTGTGATAATGAAAATAAAAAATAAAAAAATTATTGATTTACTTTCTTGCTAATTTAAATAGCATAAATAGTCCATAGAGTCCTGAAACTCCAACTGCACCATATACTATTTTTCCCAATATTCCATCTTTGAATATTGCAGATACGAGATTAAAGTCAAATAGACCTAATCCCCAATTGATTCCACCTATTACCAGAAGCAAAAATGCTGTCCAGTCATACCATTTCATTTCGTTTCCCATAGCACACACCTCTGTGTTTATTCTACTGCCAACTCCCAATTGTTTAACTTGACAACCTTTTCAAGTTGTTCTTGAGTTAATCTCTTGGTATCCAACTTTGCACGAAGTATATCGGCAGCGATATACTCATTTACAATATCAAAGTTTTCTGAACCAGATTTTTCTTTGTAATATTTTATTGCTTCATCCATTCTCATTCCAAGAATCCTGCTCACAACTTTTACACTCTGACCGAGCCAAAATTCTTTAACTACAGTATTTCCTCTCTTAAATACAAGAGTCCAATCGTGTCCAAAATTGTAGGCATTTCTTTTAGCCACTAATTTGTATGTCAATTCATTCATCTTTTCTTACCTCAATCTGTTATTATAAAATATCCAAGTGCCAATAGTTCAACAACTATTCCACCAAAGTGCCAAACATCAATTTGTTTGAAGTTGAAAAAGAATGGTAATGCTTCTTGTGGTTGATAATACATCGCACCAATTCCTCCTACTAATAGGAAAAACATTCCTGCAAATGCGAAACTACCCATTACCCAATCCCACACATAACTTGTTGTTCTACGTCTTATTGCTCTTGCATATGCAATGAATAGTAAAACGTGATAACTAACAAATGTTACCCAGAATAGAGTTATTGCTGGTATTATTCCCCACAACATCACATCCCAATTGTTTTGAGATTGAAACATATTCTGTGTCCAATCAAAGACTATCAACGCAAGTCCTGCTATAATAAATAATGCCCATTCAAATCTATCTGGTTTTTGAAAGTTTATTTTCATTTTCTGTGTCCTCCTACAAATCTATAATCATTCCGTTTCTTATCGTATAATCAAGCTCTTCGTTATTAAATCTTTCATCGTCTTCATCATACGTTATTGTTTTTTGCTTTTTCATTTAACCCCTCCCATATTAATTTCTCAAAAGGCAAACATTAACCCCATCGCCTTCTGGAGAAACTACTTATACTCTCTTTATTTCTTTAACATCTGATTTGTATTTGTATAAGAAATCAAATGTTCTTCCTAATCTTGAAACCTCTCCGTTTTCACCAACAACAAATGTTACACCTCTATTCACTTTGAAAAGACTTAAAATTTTGGTGCTTCCATCTTGTCCTTGAATAACGATTGTGTTATTTTCTCCTTCAGCAATATTTACATTTGAAAGATTATTTAACATAAATCTTTGTCTATCTTGTATTTTCAATATATTTGCTTCAATTCTTTGAGCTGCCTGTTCATTTGTTACTCTTAATCTTGCATTTTCAAGTCCAGCTAAAGTAGAATTTCTTAAAGCAGTATGCTCTTGTAATTGTTCTCTTACTTCTTGATGTGTTGCTCTAAATTCTGTTTTATTTACAGTTGAATTAGCCATCGCTTCTTCAATAGGCATAATATTTAATCTAATTTGCCCTGATGTTGTTGATGCTGCACTTACGAAACTAATCATAAATAACATCATAATTCCTAATATTGTTATTGCTTTTTTCATTTTATTTTCCTCCTATAAATTAAACCTCGCTTCAGTTTCATTTCCTCTTGTGAGCATATGTGTTCCTTCTTCAGAATTTACCAATAAACGATTAAATGTTACTGGAAATATTCTCGTTCCGAAATTTATGCTCCATATAATTGTGTCTCTTTCATCAAATCCTCTTGCGTGTCCAAATTCGTGTAATAAAGTTGTTAAACTAAATTTTCCTGTAAAAAATAATGTATTTGTTGCTCTATTGAAATATGATGATTGGTGATTATCATCATCTGCACTTGAGCCATTTCTATACCAACTATCTTGAGAAAATGTTCCAAATGTAACTGTTGGTGCTGTAATATGATATGCTCTTGACATTTCTTTAACAAACCAAATCCATTTCTGTTTCTTATCTTCAACAGCTTGTGGTGAAAATTCTTTTGGTCTAAATGGTTGTTTTTCATCTCTAAATTTTTTCATAATTTCATTTGCTTCTGGTCTGAATTTCAATTCAGGAATTATTGGATGACCTTTAACATAACTCATATGTCTATCTTCTTGGATTCCATTTCCTTCTAAATCTAATCCAGTTGGATAATAATCACCTAACAATTGTCTTGTTGGTGCAACTCTTGGGTCTTCAAATCCGTGTTGTCTCAACAAATCAATAATTCTTGTGTGGTCTTCTTGAGATGTATAAACTCTCCATCCTTGTGCAGGATATTGAGGAAATTTAGTATTTTTCTGAATAAGATGCAGTTGTATCAACAAACCAACCTGTCTTTCAACATCGGTTACAGGTAGTGATGTTTTTTCTGCTATATCTTCTCTTGATATACTTGTAGGAGAAAATTTAATTGCTGCAAGAACTTTAACAGACTTATCATTAAGTCTATTAGCTCCACTTACTCTGGTTTCCGTTCTCGGATTTCCTCTTGCGTGTATTCTTGCTCTTGTCATCTTCTTTTTTCTCTTCTAAAATTTTTATTTCCTTCTTTCTTTTTGTATCTTCCAATAATTTCATTATTGGTTAATTCTCTTATTACCAATACAAGATTCAAATTCTTTGGTGTTTCTCTTTTCTTCTTCAAAGCAAAAGCTTCTGCTTCTGGTTTTGTTTCAAATGGTTTAGAGCCACGACTTACTTCTCCAGTAATATCATAAATCTTCCATTCAACATTGAATTTGAACTCAATCAATTCTCTTTCATTGTGTGTTTCTATATTATCACTCATTTTGAAGACCTCCTAAAATTGTCAATTTGTTTTTTATTCATAATTAATGTAAAGACTTCTCCTTGTTTTGAAACAAAGACTCCTTTCTGATATGGCATATATTTAATCAATTGAATTTTATCTCCATATCTTTGTTTTAATTTAGCATATTTTATTTTGTCTCCTATAAAATATGTCTGACCTCTTGATAAACTAACAATCCTAATTCCAAATTCTTTTAAAGTTTCAAGTCCTGCTTTATCAAGAGATATTTTTGTTGGTTGTCCACTTTTATTATAGATACTTTGAGAAACTGTTATTAATCTTGCAAAAAATTCTTCAACATTTAAGTTGTCTGTGAAAACATTAGATTGTGTAACTGACCTTACCGAATAAAAATGACTTTTCATTCTTGATATAATATCTGACATTTCTCCTTCAACATCAAATGATTCTGCATCAATATATAATTTTATTATCCTTCCATTTCTCTCCCAAAACGCCATTTTTTGTGAAGATTGATAAGTTATTTTTGCAGGTATTACTCTAACAGAGAATTGTTGTCCTGATTCATCAAGAAAACTTGCGTTGTCAAATATCTCTTGTAAATCTCTCCTATTATAAAATAAAGAAGTTTCATCTTCTGGTGCAACTCTCACAATTCTTAATTGACTCATATCTATATTTCCAGTTTCAGAAACACGAACACGACTTCCTTCTGTATATTCTTGTTCTTGTCTAACAGCTTCTGCTCTTGCTTCTTCTATGTGTCTTCCAAAGTATGTTTCTTCAACACCATCTATCGTCTGTAAATTATCAATTCTACTCATAACTTCTTTTGGGTCTGTATATAATACTTTTAATTCTTGTATTAACCCAGAATCATCAACCTTCAACTCAACTGCTCCTATTCTCTCTAAAAGAAAAAGTATATCTTCATAGTCTTCAGTAGCCATATCAGTTCCAAATCTTTCATCGTCAAGTAAAACATCTCTAATAGTCATCTTTCCAGAAGAATCAAATGTTACTTTTACCCATCCACCACTTGCTCTTGCATCAATCTTTTTTAGTATTGTTAAAAATTTATCAATATAAGTTTTGAATCCTGTTTCATTGACATAACGATGTCTAAATTGCATATCCCAATTATATCTATTAAGATTCAAAACTTTCGGTGGTTCAAACTCATCAAACATTGATTTTACCCAAAAACCATTTTTGTTTTTATTCCACAATGATAATGCAACTTCTTGAAATACTAAATCTGCTCTCTTATTATCTTTAACTTTTATATCTAAATCAAGTTTTTCTTTTATCATAGTTTGATATTCTTTTGGAACTCTTGCGTTCCATCCCTCTTCAATTATAAGAGCCATAGTTTTATTCCAATGAATGTTTGTTTTTGCATCGGTTATATCACCTACATTTTTTCCGTGTTCCAAAGATGCAACAAGAACCTTCATAATTTCATATAAATTTGGTGCAAAGAATGGGTCAAAGAATCTAAACTCAATGGTTCTAATTTTTTTATCAACATTTGGATATTGCTTTACTACAATATCACCTACATTTCCTTTTTTAACTCCACCATCATTAACATTTTCTTCTAATTCATCTCTAAATGTTGGATATGTTCCACCATATTTGAATTTTGAAGATTGACCTTCTATTGTTTTGAATATCTCGCTTCTAAATTCTTCATTTAAACTAACATTACCTGCATTTCCATATGTCAAATACGCTTGTCTTCCAGAACCTTCAGCTCTTTCTGGAGTTCCAACAGATTTTAAATCTGCTCCACCTGTCATAGCAATAAATAGTGGTTGCAATGCCCTAACAACTTTTATTCCTTTGAATAACTTTTTCCAATAATCTTCAACATAAGAATCAGATGCTAATTTTTCTCTCTCATATGGTAATGTAATATTAATATGATAACTTCCAAATCTTCCTCTTCCTTCAATTGTATTAAAACCAACTTGAGTTCCAAAAGGATTTGATAAAACATATGGTAATGAAGATTTTACAACTTTAGAACCATCATTTAAAGCAGAAAATAATCCCATACACATTTCTTTTGGTTTAACATTTATAGAATGAGATACTTCTGTTTGAACTTCATATCCTCCTCTTCCTGAATTTCCATCAACAGTTGAATCTCCTGTAACTTTAAACATTGAATTAGCTGCTAAATTAGAACGCTTCCATCCATTTCTTTGATTCCACTTTCCACCACCATAAGGAGAGAAATCTTCTGGTGATTCCTGAACTGTCATAACCCTTGACTTTCTATTCTCATCTGTAAAATTAAAAGTAGTTTCAGCTTCAATCCCAAGACCAAAAATTGTTGTCATTGTATCCACCTTTTTGGCTTAACTCCAACATTTGGGATTCCTGTCTGTAAATCAACAACATTATATTTTATTGAATCTCCACTCGATTCAATATGATAATCTGCAATATCTTTAATTTCTTTTCTTAATGAAGCACTTTTTATTTTAAATGTTATAACTCCAGAAACATAAGTAGAAATACTTCTCAAAATTTGTTTTAAAATTGTTTTTCTATATGGTGTTGATGTTTTCAATGAAATAAAATCACAAACACTTTGTCCTCTATGAACCCCAAAAATTGCAACAGCTTCAACAGATTTTCCTTTCTCTGAAAATAAAACAGCGAATGTTGGTCTTGATTGACTTCTCAATTCTTCAAAATTATCTGGTTTGTTATAAACTGTATTCGATGGTATTCTGTTAAAATATTCTTTTGCTTTTGTAAAATAAATATTATTTTTTCCAACAAAAGTTGAATCATTTCTAACATCAACTAATTCAGAAACTTTAACAATCTTTAAAGAAGAAGCATATTCATCATATACCTGTCTCTTGTAATCTGTTCTGTATTTTAAATATCCTTTTGCATCAGTTTTGTAACTATCAACATTGGGAATTGAATGGTTTCTGTTAAATGGTGGAACTTTAATTCCACTAACACTTCCACTAACACTTCCACTAACCGATGTTTCTGGTTCTGGTCTATGTGTAACTCTTGTTCTTGATACTCTTGCTCTTTGTCTCGCTGCACTTCTATCTACTTCTACTGTAGGAGAATCACTTGGAGTAAATCTTGCACCCTGTCCAAATACTCTAACTTGACTTTCTGATGGAGAATAATAATCAACTGTTTGAGCAAAAATTACATACCCTTCATTTAGTTTTTGACTTCTTCTTCTCAAAATTGTATTTGCATCAAAAACTCCACCTTGTCCAGAAGTTCCTATTCTACCCCAACGAACTGATTCTGTATCAAGATTATAACTCCAAAATTTATTGTGTCCTTCATTTGTATTTACAAGAATAGTCCAACTCATTCAGACCACCCCTCTGTATCATAATCGTAATAAGTAAATCTTCCAGGTTTAATATTACAAGAATCAAATCTTGTTGAATGAACTACTTTCTTCGGCTCTTTTGGTTTAAATTTAAATGGTGATTCAAAATATTCAAATTTATTTACTGAAAATCCTTTAACTTCATAAATGAAATCATCATTACATTTTTCATCAAATCCAAATGTCATTATACCAATTGCATTTTCACCTTGTTTGTAAGTTAAACTATTTCCAGAAAAAATTGTCTGACCATTTCTAAACATTATGATTAAATTATGATTTCCCTCTTTTTTTATAAGAGACATAATATATCCAAATGCTATTCTTCTATTTACTGGAGAATCTCCAAGTTTTTCAAGAAGTTTACCAAACATTGTGAAAAGTAATGCAGAATCAGTTTGGTTTTCAATATCAGAACGCAAATATTCGTATTTTTTATAGTCGGTAAAAGTTCCATTATGCACACCATATCCTATTTTATGTCCTTTAAACATAATAGAAATTGGGTGTTGATTTGCTAAATTTATTTCACCAACTGTAGCAAATCTTGAATGACCAAGAGCTGCATTAGATTTTGGAATGTCTGAATATTTTGCTAAAAAAGAATTAATTTTTCCAATTGCTTTTCTGCTATGAAAACCACTTGAATCACGCCAAACAATGCCTGTGCTATGACCTGCGACAACATTCTCCTGAAAGCGTATCATATCTATGCAACGCTGATAGGCAGTATCATCTTTGGTCTTAACAAAAGCAAGTTTGCACATAACACTCCCTCACTTAAAAGAATCCTTTATCTCTCGTAGATGGAACTCTTTTGGTTTTGAAAGTTATTTCTTTTCTTCCAGTTGTTGGATTTCTAACAACTCTTGTTTTGTAATCAGCTTTATGTGGTTGAAATTCTTCCTTCTTTTGAATATCTCTGACTTTCATTGGTTTGTGTCGTTTCTTACCATCTATTTCTTCGGTATATTTACTCCAATATTGTCCTCTGAATCCTCTTGGATTTTGTCTTCCTGCTCTTGTAAGACCTGTAGTTAAGTGTCCTCTCAAATAATACCAACCTGCTCCCCTATTCTTTCGTGGAAACATTGGGTCTCTTGCAAAATGTTTTAATTTAGATACCATAGTTTTATCCTCCAAAACCGTTTATTACAAATAACCCAAGTGTCTTACTATAAAAATGTTTTTACCTAAAAATCATACCTTCTTATTCAGGGTCTGTAGAATTGTATTGCACTCATCGAGATTGTTCTTGAATATATTACCATTCAATCTGATGTTAATAATGTTGTTATAAGAATTGTCGTCAAACAGCACATTTCTTTGTATTTGGATGTATAATTCAAAATATGTGGCTATACTTCTCTTACTACATAAAACTAATATTTCACGACTAAATTTATCTGTTCCTTGCTTCTCAATATCACTTAAAAGAAATTCGCTTGAACCATAATAGTCCTTCCAATCTGTCTCTTTACGTCTATGTCTTTTATTGATTCTACCTTTTAGTGGTTTTAATTTCTCTACTCTCCAAAAATTCTTCTTTCCAATATAATATTTTCCTGAAGGAATGTGAGTAATTTTATAGACAAATGACTCTATCTTGTCATCTGCCTGTAAAAATTCCTCTCCCCTATAAACCCACATAAAATCATCCAAATATTGCTGACATCCCTCTCTTTTTAGGAACTTCCTGTGGAGGTTTTGGTGCAGAATCTGGAAGAATATCAACTCTTTCGTTTGGTCTCTGTTGATTCTGTCTAATGTTAGCCATCATATCTATTTCTTCGTCAAAATTGTGTTCTTTTATATTAGGCATTGCTATTGTTTCTGCTGCTTTTTTCATCTCTCTATCTATGTGATGAAACATACAATTTGTAGAACAGAAATCTTTACATTCAATGAAAAGTTCAGCAGGTTGGTCTATTAAATTATGATTTGAGTTTTTTGGAACTCCGATATTAACCATATTTAATTGCACCCATCCAGAGTCAAATGGAAATATGTCCTTGCTCTTTGCTTCTTTGGTTATTTCCTTATTACAACCTACGTTATCACACCAAAACTTACTTATTGTTTTTCTCATTTTATATTCCTCCCTTTATATAAACACCAACTGATGTTTATATAATTTTCTATTTGTTCTCGTATTTCTCCCACCTATACTTGCCACACCGATAACAAGTTTCTTGCTCTATTGTATGAGTTTGCCAGTCTCCTATCAGACCACGCACACTCCTTGTGTATTTATGACCGAATATTTTACATATGATGTTCATCTAACCTCACCATAGTATTTCTTCTCTGCTTCTCTTCTAATATTAATTGCATCATCTAAATTTTCAAAGTAGCCAAGATGTATTCTTTTAGAATCCTTATTAATATAAACTTGCCATTTATTTATTCTTTTAAATAAATGAACTCCAGTTATATTTGATGTATTATCTTTTCTTAAATCAGAATTAAAAGTATTTAATGAAAATGTTGTATATCTTAAATTACATTTCCTATTATCTAATTTATTTCTATTTATGTGGTCTATAATCATATTAGGTTTATTCATAATAAATTTGTGTAATAAAATAATATTATTTTGACAATCAAATCTGCATTGACAATATCCTAAAGAACCTAAACTCCACTTATATTTAATTATTTTTTCAACATCATCTAAATCAATAATTGCTCTTCCAACTTCTTTATGTTTAACATTTCTCAATATTATCTCTGCTTTATCTTGATATAACACTACATCATTTGGTGTGTGTGTTGTATATTTTTTATTCGTAATCTTCATCTTCATCTTCCTCTTCGTCATCTTCTTCCATCTCTTCTTGAAGTCTCTTTAATTGTTTGTCTGTGTATAACCAACAATCTGAAAAATAAGTATAAACTTCTTGAGGATAAACAACAATCATAATTTCAAGAATTGCTTTAATAACAGAAGAATAATAATATGTTACATCATATCTCTTATTCTCTCTATACTCCTTGAGAGTTATCGGAACTATTTTTGGTTTGCTCTCAACAATTACATAATGAATCTTGTCTCCAACATCAACATTCTGTCCTTCTTCTAAAAGTCTCTTCGCTATCTGAACATTCGCTGGAATAGGTGCAGAACGTGGTTTACCATTCTTTGAAACTTTCTGAAGTCCTGTATCTCCATCCATCATTGGTTTTCCATATTCTTCAATAGGTTTTCCAAGTCCTGAAATTCTGATTATATGCTCTTCTTCAAGTTCAAAATTCTGTATCTTCTTCTTCAAAGATAATAATTTTTCTTTCCATATTTCTCTATCAAATGTCTTGTTAAAAATATCTTTTAGCAATTCTTTTTGCAAGTCTTTTGCTAATTGTAAAACATCACTTCTTGTTTGCACACCTCCTTTTCCATTTATCTTTCCGTCTTTAAAATAATAATATCTTTTCTTTTTAATTGGAATCATTGCTGGATATATCGCTTCAAATTCAAATTTAATTGTGTGAATCTTTTCATCGTGCATCATAGTATTGAAAACAGGAAGTTTATTGTTTAACAACTCTATAAATTTCTCTTTCAAAAATTCATTTGATTTGTCTCCAACACAATATGCAGAATCTGTATCTCCGTGTGTAATCGTCATTCCATTTTCTTTCAATCCAATCATACATATCTTTGTCAAAAATCTCGCTGTTGAAGTGATGGCCGTTCCAATTTCATATTTGTAATCTCTTGAAGATTTGTATAATGAATATCCATAAAAAACATTACCAAGTTTCTTTAATCCAAGTTGATAATAATTTTTCTCGTCATATTCAAAGCTATCTTTTATTGTTTTCAAAGAATATTTTATTCTATCTCTCTCAATTATCAAATCATCAAGTAGAGATGGTGTTATTCCTCTTTCTTTGATGCTAAATACAAAATGTGGATGTATATTCCATCCTCTTACATCTCTATTAATATCGGCAGGTGTATAACATTCAAATTCTTTATGTTCTATCTTTTGGTCATAATCATTGATGAATCTCCACATTAATTTTTCCATATCATCAACACCAAGTTCTACTCTCTTTGCTTCAATGTGATTGTTATATTTATTCTTCTGAAATTTATTTTTCTTATCAATAAAATTTTGAGCTTCATCCATACAGAATTTTATGTATTCAACTTCTTTTTCATTGAAATTTTTAGAAAGGTCTGGCATTTGTTTACGAATATACGTTTCAGCAGACATATTGAATGTTCTCATAACATTAAGATAATGCGAAGCAAAATCGTAACATAAAACATCCCAATGCAAACCTGGAATATTACAATATGTATATCCACCAGGAGGAGACTTTGAATCTCTTTCATTTATTTCTGAATCAGATGGCTTTGAAACTTTTATTATGTTTCTCTTTTTAGACTCATTCAAAATCATAGTATCACAAATTCTGCTATCGTAAAGTGTATCTATCAACAAACAATGTGCTTTTAGACTTTGAACGAAATGTAATTTAAAAAATCCAAGTTTCTTCTCTAACATATCAAGTAATTGGACATCTTGAATGTTGTATTCTTTATGGACTTCTGGAAATAATAAAAATGAATCAAAATATTTTTCTGCTTTAGTTATTGCTCTCCAATCCAACTTTTTTATTTCATCTGGATGTGTTAATTTAGAATTTTCTTTTCCAAGTTCAGAACTTAATTCCTCTTGTGCAACATTATTTAATGCAAAAGAAAACACAGGAGTGTAATGGTTTTTCTTGTAAGATTCCATATAATCAAAACCTACAAGCATCAACTCTTCATAATCTAATTTGTGGCTTTT
>Ga0066599_100000010_pt1 | contig 23570 bp, 24 predicted proteins | sample InisedmetaG_FD_60065 | JGI IMG/M metagenome (GOLD analysis project Ga0066599, IMG submission 60065) | Freshwater pond sediment microbial communities from the University of Edinburgh, under environmental carbon perturbations - Initial sediment | ecosystem: Environmental > Aquatic > Freshwater >...
TTGGCAACATTGGCAACATTGGCAACATTGGCAACATTGGCAACATTGGCAACATTGGCAGCCCTGGGCAAGCTATCGGGAAGAATGGGAAGGCTGGCGGGATTCGATGCCGTGGAAGGGGAATAGGTTGGAAATAAGGGCAAAGAAAAGCTCCCGCCTCCCTTTCGGGAAACGGGAGCCGCTTTGCTTTTATTGTCTATTCTTCTCGCATTTTTGGCAGATTCTTAAAGTGATTCCTAGCTTGCGAAACTACCTCCCGTACCATGTCGGAAAAATAGCTTCCCATATTCGTGCCTTGTTTCTTGATTCCTATATTGTCTCGGAAATCGCGGAAATCTGCATAGATGCAGCCTCCGAGATAGTCGCATCCTATTTCCTCCCCTCTGAACTCGATTGTAGCAGATACAGCGAAGCAATCCCATTCCCCGTTTGTTACCTTCTCCAATGTTTCGCCGGTTTCATCAAAAGACAAATCGGCACAGAAATCGTCCATCCTATCAACTGACACTTTGAAGTTTTTTGTTTCGAATGCGTAGATGTTCATGGCGTTATTCCTCCCCTTTCCAAGCTGAAAACTTTCCTTTTGGAATTGTGAAAACAAATCCCTGGTCATTTTCAACAAGCACCCATTCCGACTCTTCAACTTGAAATGCCTCCATTTCATGACCAAACAATGAGAATCCATAGGCATGGAAAGAATCCTGTTCTGGATCGCTTAAAAGCTCCCCATCCCCATTCATGCTTTGCTCATAAAGGTAGGGAGTAAGGGGGGATTCCCCATCAAACTTTCCAGGCCTTTGCGTTTCGCTTTTCCAATGTTCAATGTTAATTCCTGTTTCTTCTTTTATGTTTTCCATGTTGTTTTTTATGTTGTTTTTATGTTGTTTTTTACCTAAAAAGAATCATCAATCCCGCGCAATAAAGCGCGATAATTAGCAGGAAAGCGAGAGAAGCGACAAGGAACCGATAGGCGGAAGCTATATCGGAGGCAATGCGCTTTTGCTTTGCGTGTTGGATTAGTTCAATAGGGATGTCTTTTGCTGTCATCGTGTGGTTTCCTTTATTTTGCTCCCCATGCCTTGCAAGGCCGAGAGGATAAGTAATAATTAGCGGAAGGATCACTTATGCGATATTCCGCCAGCATCTTGCGAGCCTCCTTCCTGCTATCTAATTCGTCCACGGTTTCAAGATAACGGGAGTCTTTACGTTGAATGTAAGTTTTCATTTTTTGCTTTGTTTTTATGTTATTTATTCAAAAGGTTTCCGAAGGCCTTCACTTCTTCAATGGTAAAGCGATGGCATCCTACAACAACGGCTTCAGAATCAATAGAAACAAGTGAGAAAGGGCCGACGGGGCACGTTTCCCCATTCCTATGCCATTCCTTTCCTTCCTCAATCTTCTTTCCAATAAATGCAAATGCTTTCCGCGCATCTTCCAAGTCAACTACGGCCCCATGGGAAGTCTCCACCTTGTCTCCATTGATTCGGAGCATGGGGGGGAGGATTCGGAGAGAGTAATATCCAGAGCCTTGCCATCCATCCCGCCATTCTTGCGCTTTCTCTTCCGCGCTGAGTCGCAAGATGCGATTGTTTTCCTCAATCCTGGCTTGTCTCTTAACCTCCCGCGCTTCCCGTTGCGCTTGCTTCTTATCTGTAGCATCTTGCCAAGCCTTTGCATTTTCATTCATAACGCCAAAGGCTCTCCCCTCAATCGCATAAAAGGAGTTAAGCGCGGAAGAAACTTCAAGCGATGGATCAATTTTTGTGAGGTGAGAAATCAAATCCCTTCGATTTTCACAATAATCGGCAAGACCTTTCGCTTTTTCATACCTATAGAATGCTTGCTTGTGAGGCTCTCGCTTTTCCTCCTTGAATGCCCTATCAACTGATTGATCAACAATTCCCTGCAGCGAATGCTTGGGATTCTCCACTAGAAAAACTTTCGCAAAACTAGGAATTGCCCTATAAACCAGGCTCTTGTGCTTCGCTGTTGTCATGGAATAACCACGATCTGTAACGAGATAAAGATTCTCACCCACTCGCCTAGCAATCGGGAAGTGGTTGCCGTAGGAGTATATCGTGCCCCCTTCAAAATAGAAGTTCGAACCTTTTCCGTTTTCCTTGTTTCCGCTTGCCCATAGGTGCGCTACTTGCTGATTGTTCATGGTGTCTTTTTTGTTGTTGTTGCGCTGGCGGGATTGCCAGCTTGCGGAACCATACCCATTCCCCATTTTTGCTCAATCTTTATTTTGCATCCCCTCAAAAAAACTTTCACCCATTGCCAATCTTCATCCCCTCCAATCTCCCGCAATCCCTTTGTTTATGCGCTCCTGCAGCCGATCAAGGAAGTCAATCAAAAATCTTTCAGCGCATCAAAATAGACTCATCCCGCAATCATGGCACAATCAATCCCGCCCCATTTCTCCCCCCTGCACAATCCCTCAAAATCTCCCCATGTCATCACCCTGCCCATGTCACAAAAACGATTTATAGGGCATCCTCACGCGCTCCTAGTTTAGAATCATTCTAAATAAGCATTGATTTTAGCCTTCTACCATGTCACGCTTCGAAAATCACTTTTTAAATCATGGCATCAAAGCTTGCAATCAATCGGAAGGAAGTAAGGGCAACCTATCTCGCCACGGGATCATTAACAGAAGCAGCAACCCTCCACGGCATCAAACCAGCTACCGTCAGACAATGGGCAAAACGCTATAATTGGGAAACCAGCAGGAACGCGGAAAAGCTCGTGGAGAAGAGTATGGAGATTCAGCAGATTAAAAGAGAGAAGGGGCATCCTGACGCTGTGGCTATTTGTCACGCTGATGATGCTTTGGAAGTGTCTTTAGAGGCGAATAAAAAAGCTTTTGTGTCGTCTATGGCAGGAAGCCTGGCAAGGGCATCGCAGGAGATTGCATCTTCACCCTCAGCCCTTGAACACTCGCGCCGCATGGTTGACCTTGCTGGTGCTGCTAAGACCATTCTGGGTATCGGGGCTGATTCAGATGCCCCTCGGCTCTCTGTCAACGTCCTCTCTCTTGATGCGTCTGCCCTGTCCATTGTTCCAGGACCGTCTAGTAACACGCTTTCTCTGTAGATCGGCCCATAAGATCAGATAACGCACAGAATAAATAGTTGTAACATCCCGATGTTTACAGAGTAAAAAAAGACTTATTCATTTTTCTGAATGGTCATTGATGAATTTCAGATATGTTAGAAGCAAATCTAACAATCCTTTTTTGGGAAAATTGACCTGACGGACACCACCCCTTTGACGGAAATTTTTCGGGCGACTCACCCGTAAAAGTCCCCACACAATTTTTCCTAAAAATCCCGTGTCACTTTTTCGAGTGCTTTGTCTTCACCCAATGAGCTTTTCCGAATATCGTCTTTCTCGCTAGTTCCTCTGGTAGTGAGAGGAGGTGGCATTTGAGGATTAGGTAGTTGTTTGGAGAGAGTAGGGATGGTAGGTTGGTTGGGTCTTCTCCGTTTGATAGGCAAGCTTTCGCTTGGGATAGGAGGAGTTTTTGGTTGGATTCGTAGTCCATCTTTTCTTTTCTTTTTATACTTTTTCTTTTCTTTTCAATTGCGCTTGGCTTGCGGCTGGGGCCGCGCCTCGCTTGAACGGCTTGCTCTGTGGAGCTTCGCCTACTTCAGCACCTTCGGTGGGATTCTACGAGAGAATAATTCGTTAGGAGGGCTGCTGGCGCAGGGCTTGATATTGCTTCGCAAAGAATGTGAAGTCTTGTTAAAGACGGCCCCCCAAACCCCCCAAGACGAAACTGGAGGGTTGTAGCAAGAAGCGGAGGATGGTATCCGATTCTTCGCGGGGGGTAGGTTTTGATTCCTACTCGCCGTTTGTCTCAAGCCTTCCGTGGTACGCATTCACGCTTGGCTTTCAGTTCCTTTTTGGAACGAGGAGATTATGGCATGGGGGAGAGTTAGTGTCAAGAGGGAGGGGGTTTAGGTTGTGGTCTAATCTTTGGTGGATTTGTTTAGGCTGGAGGCTAAAGATGAATAGGAAGTTTATTTGCCGACTTTATCGCAAACGATAAACTGAGCGAGTGGATGTCTATGAACGGCGACATTTCGTGGATGTTCAGTATCGTTGACATATGCCTCAAGAATTATCACTGGAGGTTATAAAGGTGGTTATTCGGGTATCTTTCAGCTTATTCCCCAAGTTGTTTAAGAAGGCGGCACTCACCGCTTTTCCCCGAATAAAAAATGGTCGTGGGAGGGTCAGGTCGCTACGAGTGTCTGGATCGTAGCCAATGGCTAACTCCACCAGATTCGTCCCTCAATGCCTCCCACGAGATAAGCGGCAACCGAGGCTCTTTGAAGAGCGTGTCAGTCACCGCATCCAGTTCGCCTAAGCTAGGCTGGAGCAGTACGGAGCCGCGCTATGCGAGACTCCGATACAAATACTAGGCATTTTTTGAAATGTGTCAAGCATTAGTAAATTATAGTGAGCTACGGAGGTAGGACTCGAACCTACAACACTCAGAGCCAAAATCTGATGATCTACCGATTGATCTACTCCGTACTGCTTTTGGGAAGACAAAGGATGTCGTATTGATTCCCTCCCTCATCTGGGAAAGGCTCAACGTCATATCCAGCATCAATGACCCATCTCAAGACATCCGCAGGGCGGCATCCTTGGCGCGACAATGCCCAAGAATTGATTTCTACCCATAGGATGGGCATATGGCACAGAATCGTGCTTTTGGCTCCATATAGGGCTTTTAATTCGTATCCCTCCACATCTAGCTTTAGGAAGTCGAGGCGCGGAAGGTTAAGGGAGTCGAGAGTCACCACCTTGATAGACCCGCTTTCTTGGGAAAGATGAGAGGCTCCCGCATTGCTGCTTTGGTTGAATTGAATGGATTCCTCCTTGTCCCCTAGTGCAATGTTAAGAGAAATGGCATCTGGGCAGTTATGCACAAGGCATTCATGCGCTTGCGGGTTAGGTTCAATGGCAATAACCTTGCCTTCTGCTCCAACTGCCTTGAGGTATGCTGCTGTGTGGTCGCCAATAAAGGCTCCAGAATCAACAACATGATCGCCTTCATTGATATGACCAAGTATGATTGGAAGAGCATACTGATCGTGATCCAGTCTCCCCGATTCCTCCACCCACTTCGAGATATGGGTATCACCTTCAATGACGGCAATACCAGACGGTAGGATTTTCATGACAGAAAGTTTTATGCATTTTCTTTCCATTTGGCAAGCAATATGTAAAGAAGGAGGAATGGTTGTTGACATATTCATTCGCTCCTACAAGGAAGACTTCCCGTGGCTTGTCTATTCCTTGAGATCCATTCAGAAGTATGCGAGTGGGTTTGGGAAGGTTCATATTGCTGTTCCAGCACAGGATATTGGCGAAATGCCAAATGTGGGCGCAGCAGAGGTGCATTTAGTGCATGACTCTGGAAAAGGGTATCTTGAGCAGCAGATTACAAAGATGATGGCAGAGAAGTATTGTAATGGGAATTATGTGCTGCACATGGATAGCGACTGCCTTTTTACAAAGCCAGTATTACCAGATGACTTCTTCATTGACGGGAAGCCAATTATGCTACGCGAGAATGGCGTAGAATCGCCCTGGAATGACATTAGCGCAGTCTCGCTAGGGTGGAGGGATGAATATGAGTATATGAGGCGTTTGCCGATTATCTATCCGAGGTGGATCTATCGGGAGTTTCGAGGATGGCTGCATAACTATCACGGGATGCCTGTTGATCAGTGGGTGATGAGGCAACCAGATAATAAGTTTAGCGAGTTTAATACGATGGGGCAATGGGCGCATAAGTTCTATCCAGAGGAGTTTCATTGGGCGCATCCATGTGAAATTCAGCCAGTTGCACGACAATTCTGGTCATGGGGAGGAATCACACCAGAGGTGCAGGTGGAAATTAACACTATTCTCGCATGAATGTGCAGAATATGTCAGAGTATGACCCAGAGTTTGATGAAGTGGATAAAGCACTTGATCAACTCAAGGCTATTGCATCAGAGCATTTTGACGTTGGCATCATCATGCTTTCCAGAGAAAAAGATGGAAGCACTTCTTACCACAGCACCGAGTTTGGAAATAAATTTGCCATTCGCGGGATAGTTGAGAGTTATGTTGGTGGAGAGCTTGATTCGGAAGAAATAGATGATGATTAGATGATTCAATTAAACAAAATTATTGCCCTTGACCAACTTAGTTAAAAAAACTACTCCTTAAAGCTGATATGGCATCCCTTACATTTGCACAGGCTAAAACATTGCTGGCTCCGTATGTTACGAGTCAAGGCAGCACCGATCCTGTGGTAGCAGATGCAATTAACTTTGTCAACGAGAGGTTCATCACGTCTGGTCAGTGGAGGGGCAATAGGTTCTTGATGAGCTTTACTTGTTCCGTTGATTCTAATGGGAACTATTACTTTGACACGGTTTCAGGCGTAGAAAGCGTGATGAAGGCAATGGCTATTAATACCGATAGTCTTTCTGGAGACATCGCTGAGATTATGCCAGATTGGTATCCCTGGGTGGATGGTGGTCTTGGATGGCTCCCTCCTTCTTATGTGGGAGACACGCAGATTATCAGAATGGGGCCATCTGTTGCGTATCCTCTTCCTTCTGGAAATGGTTCTGGCTCATTCACCGCCGACACGCAGAGGTATAGAGTGATTGGAAAAGTTCCCGAGGATAGGACGATTTACTGCATCGTGCGCAGGGGATATGTTCCTCTTGTCAATGACACGGATCGACTTGTTCCCTCCAATAGAAACGCATATCGCTATGGCGTACAGGCATATAACTACGAAAATGCCAACGAACTTGAGAGAGCGAATGTGTATTGGGGGCTTGCCTATCAATGCTTGAATGATGAGACTCAAGCAATGCTTGAAGGAGAGGATGCACAAGTCGATATTCAAACCAAGGCATTCGCTGGTGGATCAATTCAAAATCTAATCTAATCTATGGAAGAGGATAATATATTTCAATCACTTGGCGGGTTCGGTCAGTTCCAAAAAGCCTTTCTTGGCGCAATGGGACAAGAGCCGAAATTTCAGTTTTCAAGCGGTGCTTCTACTGGCCCACTCAAGGATCAAGTCGCTAATGTTTATGGAGGCATTCCTTCTTCATCTACCGTGATGGCAAATCCGAACAGGATGAATACTGCACAGTCAACGCAAAAGGCGAGCAATGCACTAGTTAGCGCATCCGAAGCAGTTAAGAATCTTATGCAAGCTGGCAAGGCTATCCCTCAAGGATTATCTGAAAAGATGAATCTAGCTGCATATTCTCGCGTCGAGAGGGACAGCAGTGGTAATATCATTGGTCTTACTGGAAAGAAAAAAGTTGGTGCTGCTGGCACAATCGCAGGAGAGCTTGCGCAAGACTGGAGTGCTACAGCTCCTTTTGATCGTATTGATGCATTCAAGCAAAGCCAAAATCAACCAACTGCGATTGAGAAGCAATCTGATCCTGCGACAATGATGAAGGCTCAATCAAATAGAGACGCTTTCATGGAAAGGATTCAAAGGGAGGCGGTTCAAAAAGTAAAAGATCAAAAGCTGGCTGCTGGAATAAATCCAGAAACAAATGAGGTTATTGGAGGGCCAGAGGTAAGCACTGAATATGATTCAAGTATATTTGTTCCAGCGTTGAAAAAAGCAGAGAGAGAGGCATCACAAAAATACTTGAGTGAAGGAACCTCATATTTGAAACAAAAGGAATCAATACAACAAACAATGCAAAACCTTGCGGCTAAAGGCCAGCTTACTATGGATAAGGCAAAAACCCTAATTTCTGGGCGCGATGCCTTGGACGCTAAAGTAGAAAAACTTCTTGTTGATGATGAACGTGCATATGAAAAATTAAATAAAGCAGAAAAAGACAACACTGTTACTAAAGTCACAATGACTCCATATGGGTTTATTGAATCAAAAAGAAAGCGTCCTGTTGCTTCTCCAGAAAATCAAGGTGCATAATAACATCTAATTATGCAAGGTACACCAGACTACGCACAGGCAAAGACATTCCAAATCGGCGTTGGTGGAGGTGGAGGCGGGAGATCCAGCTTTGGCCCTAGTGGATATGCAGCTGCCTATCTTGAGGGGCAAGGCATCATGGAGATGCTTGATTGGGAGGACAAGCGCAGGAGGCAAGCTCAAGAAGAGGAGTATGCCGCGCAGCGTTCTGAATTTGCTCGCAATGCAGAGCTTAGGGCACAACGAGATCAGCAGCTTCAAGAGATGGCGGCAGTTAATGCTGCAAAGAAGGCGCAGGATCAAGAAAGGCTTGAATCACTAAAAGCGCAAAGGGCACAAGACCTGGAGGATCAATTTGGCAAAGTCACGGCAATGCTGGAGATTATCGACCCGCTTGATAAAGACGCTGCCAAAAAGATTAAAGACATCCACCAGAGTAATGAATTTCTTTCCTTGATTGCGAATCGCAACATGAGGCCAGCCGCAATGGAGGCGTTCAAGGGCAAGGAATCCGAAGTTGCAGAGGTGAGAAGCGGATTACAGCAGATTGCAAAGGATGAATATGGTATTGGTGGATTTGATTTTGACAGCATTCCAGCCACCAAGGAGGGGCAGATTGACTATCGTGGATTCCACTCCATGATGCAGCAGCAAGCTGATGAGATGAAGCGCAGGGCAGAGCAAGAGGTGGAGCAATACCAAGCTCCAGCTGGATATATTCCAGAGATTGCAACTGATCCTTATGGTCGTCCTTTTGTTAAGGGTAAGATTAAAGCTCCTGTGACTCCAGAGGAGGAAGAGGATAAGGTTGCAAAGAAGCTGCAATTAGATGAATACTTGGCACAAAAGAGGATTGGAATGCCAGCATCAATGCGTCCATTGTCTTCCATCAAGGAGGAATTGCGTAAGGCCCGTGAGACTCAGCAAGCTGCACCAGAAGAAGCTCCCGCTGCATCACCATCTCCACAAGCACAAACTCCTTCCCAAACTACTGAGCCATCTGCTACAACTGATTCCACCACCACGAAGAGAATCCCTCTTGGTGAAATCTTTAAGTAGCCATGCCATTCAATCAAGACGCTTTAGATCAAGCAAGAAGCCAAGGGTATTCCGATGAAGAGATATTCTCGCACCTTGCAAGTAGCGACAAACGATTTAGCGTTGCAAAACAGCAAGGGTACTCCTTGGATGAAATTGCCACGCAATTAACCAAAGGAGGTGAAACAAATGAACAAGTCCAAAATCAGCCACAAGCCGACCAAAATCGCAATGCGGAACGAGAGCCTTTACAAGAAGACCAGCTGCAAGCAGCAGATGTCGGGCAGCGTAATGAGCAAGGATTGCTGCCACAAGACCAAGGCCAGCGTCGAGGGAATGACCAAGCCGATCTAACAGGAGGTGAGTCAATTGAAGGACAAACGCAAGATGCCCAAGGAGGAATCCAAGGGGCGCAAGAAAGGCAAGGCGTACCAAGCCAAGTCCCTACGGGGAACCAAGCGGAAATAGCACAAGCGGTTAAGATGGAGCAAGGCGTTCAACCCGCCGCTCCTGCAAAGCAGCAAGTTGGTGGATTGGCGGCATTTGGAAGGGGTATCACTCAATCTCTCGCCGCAACCAATGAACTTCTTGCTGATGCAGTCGGATTGTTCCCATATTTAGAGGATAAGGCAGCTAGGGCATTCGGGATTGACAGCAATCTCTACAACCGATGGAAAGATGCGGTTCATTCAACTGGACTAGGAAAGCCAGGTGTTGAGGCTGCTGCAATCAAGCCTACAGAAGAACTGACAACTGCTGGTCAAATTACCCAACCAATCGGAACTATGGTTGGCGATTTGGCGTTTATTCTTGGAACTGGTGCTATGGGAGAGTCCGCTGCTGGATCAAAGATGATCGCCCAAGCGGAGCCTACAATCATTCAAGCCGTTAAGGATTCACTTCCCCAAATTCAGCGTGGATTGCAAGCCATGTCAGTTCCAGCGGCAAAGTCTGGAGTTGATGCCATTCAGCGTTCTGCTGATAAGGGAGATGACACAATCACCCAAATGGCAAAGGGCATGGCAAGCGCAATTGCTACAGACGTAATTGGAGCAATGCCTCTTGCTGCACAAAGCAAATTGACAAACCCCGTGTTGCGATTCTTGGAGCAAGGAGCTTATGGGTTTTTGACATCTATTCCTGCAACTGAATTCCAGAAGCAAGTTGAGTCATGGTCTGAAGGAAAGCCTTATGTTCCTAGTGAATTTAAGGATATGGTTATTCAAGCAATTCCAATGGGATTGATGAGTGGCGTTTTTGGAATTGCCCATGCCCCTCAGAACGTAAAGATCAAGAGGGAGATTGAAGAAGCTGGACTTCCTCAAACCGCTGAAGTGGTTTCTGAAACAATGGCAGAAGAGCCAGTTGCGGCGGAAGCATCCAATGAACCTCCCGCTGAGATTCCAGCCGAACCACTAACTGAAATTCCCGCTGAAGCACAACCAACCAAACCAAGTGAAACAGAAATCCCAGAAACAAGTCGCGTATCTCCTGTCGAAAGTGTCGCCCCTTTCGCAGAAGCAGCAGTCAAAGCTGAAGAAGGAGTTGCACCAAGGCAAGGTGAAGGTGAAAAAGAAGTAGCCGCTCCCGAAGGAGCCAGGGTCGCCGCTGCTGCCTATCTCGCTCCCGATGGAAAAACCTACGAAGGAGCGTCACATCTCGAAGCAATGGAGAATGCCAAGAAAGCAGGAGCCATTACGCAAGCTGAAATTGACGCAAAGCAGACGGCAGAATCACGCAATACCGAGGAGTTCGGCTATGTCGTAACGCAGCCAGACGGAACTCGCGTTACCACAAACCGTGAGGCTGCTGGAAAAATAGCAAAGGCATCTGGTCAAGCTCTCAAGGAAGAGTTTGATTTTGGCGACAAGATGCACAGCAATGAGACGAAGCTAGATGATTTCCCGCAAGCTGGAGAGGTGAAGGAGCCTACATTCATGGAGCGAGCGGAATCATGGGCAGACCAAACGCTTGCTGATTTCGTCAAGCAATCTAGAAAGGCTGGAATCACACCAGGATTTGAAGGCCCGAATGCAGCTGAAGTAATTGCAGCAGCAGCCGTTAAAGGCGCAGCTATCATTGCCCGTGGTGCTAGGGAGTTTGGCGCATGGTCAAAAGAGATGGTTGCGCGATACGGCAACGCTATTGAGCCATACCTTTCCGACATCTGGGAGAAATCCAAGGCATATGCTGCTGGTGGCGAGAAGGCTATGGAGGATGTGCTTCCGTATCTCAAGGAAGGCAAAGGCCCGACCGTGATGCGAGGAATGTCAGAGCGCATTGCAGAACAGGCTCCTGAGTCGCTGCGTTATCAGATTGAGGCAGATGAGCTTGTCGGAAGGAAGAAAGTTTCCTTTATTGAGGCCAATGAGTTTGTCTCATCTCTCAAGGATGATGATGTTCTTGCTGAATACGAGCGCATCAAGTCCATGCCAAAGAGCGAGAGCCAAGGAGCCTACAAGGTTGCTCTTGGACGAAGGGCAAGCGAGATCCTTCAAGAGCGTGGAGATGACGCTGCCTCTGGTCGCATCATCAACGAGATTTCAGAGGAAGGATCGTATGCTGGCGTTGTCTTGTCTGCTATCGGAAACTTCTTTGCAACTACTCCTAAAGGATTCCTAAACGATGTTATTTCCGCTGCTGAGAAGAAAGGTGTTAAACTCAGCGAGAAAGCCAAGCAAAAGACATCTGATCTTTATGGGTCTTATCTTGAGGCAAAGAAGAATCTTGAGCTTGCTACTGAAACGATGCTGAACATTGGCAGCGAAGAGGAGTTTAAGCAGGAATTGAAGATGCTGAAGTTCTGGGGGGATAAGGCACTTGATGCTCAAACTGCTGTTCAGAAATATGTTGGAGGATTGATGCCAAAGGATGTTCGCACGGAGATGTATCCCGCGCTGCAAAAGCTTGGGCTTATATCCACAAGATCGTCTGTTATCAACTATGAGCAAAACATCATTAAGGCACTTACAATTGATATTCCAGCAAATTTAATTAGCTCTGGAGGTGATATGCTCAAGGCAATGGTTTTGGGAAGAGAAAGAACATTTGTATATGGCCCACAAGAGGCTGCTATTCTAATTTCTACTATTGCAAAACACACGCCAGAAATGGCAGTAAATATCATTAAAGCAATCGCAGGAAAAGACTTGCGCATCTCTAACCCTGCTAACTCATTGGAAGTCAAGGCAGCATTTGATCCAAAGGCGGCAATAAAAAGGCTTAGAAATAACCCAGAGGATCTTGAATATGACTATTCAGTAAAGGAAAAGGTTAAAGATTTCGTGGAAGCTACTTATGGAAGAGTGGCAAATGTCATGGCAGGTTTCCTAATTGCCACAGACAGGCCGACTCGCGTTGGAGCCGAGAGGGCAGCGGCTTCCAGCATAGCCAGAAACCTTGGACTAAAAGGTTTGGAATACAAAAAGTTCCTTGAGGCTCCAGAGAAGGCTATTGAGTTTTTTGTTAGAAGGACAGAAAAAGATCCAGCAGTAAGGGCTGAGAAAATTGCTGAATATAAGAAGCGATTGAATGACATGACGGCTGAAGCATTGATGGAGCAGGAGGGTAAAGCATTTAAGGCATTAACAAAATTCACAAAGCTTATTGACGATTTATTTGCAACAGAAGGAGGAAAGGGTGCATTCACATCGGTTCCACCTTGGATCTCGACAATATTTAATAATGTTGTTTTCCCGTTTGTTAGATATTCTGCCAACTTTGCAGCCTCAGTTTTCAAGCTTGCTCGACCAGAAGTTGCTGCGATTTCATTTGTGTCTAATGTTTTGCAGAAAAAAACCTATGCTGCGACAAGGGATTTTGGACTTCTTGGAGTTTCAATAACAACAGGCGTTATCGGATATTATTTATATAAAAACGGCATTATTAATGCTAGTTATAAACCGCAATCCAAAGAGCAGGATATTGGTCAAGAAACTGGAGATACTGGTGGAATGATTAACTTTTCTGCTATGTATCGTCACTTTAATGGCCAGGATTCCACATGGAGGAATGATGACAATATCCAAAAGCTCACTTCTCTTGGACTTGTTGGGGTAATGATGAACGCTCAAGCAGACGTTCAAAAAATCATGGATGACGCAAGAATCCAAGATCAGAATGCAAATGTTGCGTGGGCTAGGTTTGTTACTATCCCGAAGGTTATGCAGCTTGCATTGAATGCATCAACAATGAAAGGGGTTTCCGATTTTCTTTCCGCTGTTTCAAAGGATCAATTGGATGGATGGTACAAATCTGTGTTTAAGACACTTGTGGCAGTTCCAGCACCAATGACTCTTGATCAAATATCAAGGGCAACTAGAAAATATACAATTGATGTTGATGGTGAAAATGTTCCATCAACTCTTTACAACATTATAAATGCAAGATTTGGTTATGATGAATATCTTCCAAATAAATATGGAGTTTGGGGAGAGCCAATTCCGCAAACTCCAAAAGGAGAAAATCCATTCGTCTATAATCTTATCAATCCGTTCAACAGCAGGACATTAAACTACAAGCCAGCAACCGAACAGATGATGCTTCTTTACAAGCAAACGCTTGACAAGGAAGTTCTTCCATCCAAGCAAGACAATCAGATTACAGTTGGTCGCAGCACATACAAACTTGATACTGCGTCGAAACAACGAGTGCAGCAACTTGTTGGACAAGAGAGGCTAAAGCTTATCAACAACCTTATTGATGGAAAATACTTTGAGGGAGAATACGGGCAAGAAGTTCCTTGGGTGATGCTTACAGAAGAGAGCAAATTGAGAAAATGGAAGCGTAGTCTTGATTTGGGAAATGAGCGCGGGAAGAAAGCTTTCGTCAATGAGCGTGAAGCTAAAGGAATTGCGATTGGCAAGAAGATGTTGACCACTCCAGAGAGAATAGAGAATATCAAAGCTCTGCAAAAATAATATGGCAGCACCGAATCAACCAACTTTTCCAAAGCCAGCACTTGATGTTGGAGTAGCGCAATACCCTACTCCTATTGTACCAGACTTTTATACAAAGAATGGAGACATTATCCTCGTTGTTAAAGAGAGCTTTGAGAAGGGAAGCTATAATCCTAAGCCTCTTGATGGATCAATCACCTATACTGGCAGGGATGCAAACAAATGGCCCGATACACTTTACTTGGTTGCCCAAAGGCCAACGGAGGACGGGGAGTATGTCTATAACTTCTATGCGAATGATCGCTCCCTAGAGTCGCAAGACATTTATAACTACGGGGTAGAGTATAGCGAGAACAACCCAGACTACCCGATCACATCGCGCCAATACATTGTTCCCCGCGAGCAATATGAGCCAGTTGAGCTTGGTGCTACCGACCCTGTATTCGGAGGGGATCAAATCATCTCTCAGCAGAAGATGGTTGAGCTTCCCGATGAAAACCCGCTGCGATCTCGCTATGTAGCAGTTCAGAGGATTTATGAAACAATCCCTGGGCCAATCGTTGCTGGATACCAATATGATGAGTTCTTTGAGGCAAACCTTGAGATCAGCAAGCAGATTGTTGCTGCTGGCGCACCTCCAATTGCAATTGAAAATGGATTGCTTTCTTACAAGGATGAGCCAGTTGATTCGGCAAAGTCTCAGAGAGTTATTGTAACAACACCTAGTCTTCCTCCGACTCGCACGGAATATAAGACTGGAACGTATCAAAGCCCGACTCTTGTATTCGGTATTGTTACAGAGGCAGTCAATATAGCTTGCTCTGGAGATCAACCAGACATTCGCGTTAGGCTAACACCAAACACAAGGGCGGCTCAGTCAAAGCAAACGACATTCAAGACAATTACATCGTATTCCTATGGGCCTCCAGAACCAGGTGATACAGACCTATTCAACCCCGTCCCAAAGTTGGTGGCATATACTGGATATGTGATTAACTTTAATTTGGGCGGTGCGCTCTGTGATGAGATCCAATCACTATTCGCATACAAAACATGGAATGGCAGCGAGGTTATTACTACTTATTTAGAGCAAATTCCTGCACACTATTGCAATGATGGGTTTGGGAATTTGGTTCCAAATGTGTACGAGAATTGGCTTATCGAACCTACTTCACCAACCGCAACTGAATATCTTGCTGTGATCGGAACGTATCAGAAAATTTCTTGGGAATCCCGTTACTGGAAATCTGGAATCTGGGAAAATAAAGAAATCTGGGTTAAGCTGATCTAATGGACTACTATCAATCAAGCCGACCTCCAGTTGATGACTCTGGATTATCTGGAGGAGTTGCATTTGCCTTTGATGGTCAGATTGCATCATTCAATACTGGCACTGGTGGCAATCAACCATTTTACGACGACTCCGAAAATGACGGGCTTGGAAACGATCCTATTCAGTCTCCAGTAGTTTACACTCTTCAAATTTGCGTTGATGGCGTTACCATGAATCTTGATGTGTATGCCGCTGGTCAACCATATATGCCAGAATAGTTATGGTTGCTAAACTGCTGCAATGCTGCTTGCCAGACAATTGCGGGAACGAATGCTGTGGTTGCTTTTTCGGATACGAGAGTAATAATTCAGCACCATTTCCATGCGGACTTTTAATTAGTTATATTTACGTTCCGACATCAGATGGTTTTCTTTACAATAACACAACTTTTATTGGACAGAACGTAGGGCCATCTTGCCCATACTCTCCACTGGACGGAATTCTTCCTGCATCATGGGTTCCATTTACCACAACTTATACATCTTGGTGGTTTAATCCAGAAAGCGGAAACGCACAAATTCTAACCGATAAAGCGCATGATGATGGACTGATCGGAAGTTCTACAAACATTGAATTGTATGGAGATTATTCCACCAATACAATGATACCATTCTTTAATGAGGAGACGCAATCAACGGAATATAGGCCCATTGAAAATGGAGACATAATACCATTTTCAATGGTTATATCATATTATGATAAGCCATCCGCAACATATGTTTCTAGGTACTATACAGTAAATGATCTAACATATAAGTCATACGCTTGCGCCCAATCTCATCTTGCGACCGTCACTTGGTATGACACAATGCAGCCAGATGGAACATACTGGAGCATCACAAACATAGAAGCTACCATCACTCCTTCGTAGGAAATGAACTGTCAGTTTTTTGATAATGGAAAGTGCTTGTTGGGATTCCATAACTCAACTCCCAATGAAGGCAACTGCCGATCATGCATCAATGCTGGTGAGAACAATAATGAGTTTGCAGAACGACTAGAGAAGTCCAGAGCAACGATCCTATCCAATCCATCCACGTTTGCTAAGAAAATACAATCGCTTGTTGGAGATGTGAAAACATGGGCAGCAAGCGGAATGCCTATTTCAAAGCCAAGCGCATTTTCGCAGAGGATAGAAATTTGCAAAGCCTGTGAGTTTTGGAATCCGAAAGGATTTAAAGGAACTGGATCGTGTTCAAAATGCGGATGTTCCACGCAAGCCAAGCTGCGCATGGCAACCTCTAAATGCCCTATTGACAAATGGGGGCCGATAGTTTAATCCTATCGCCATTGAAAATATGAATGTATTTATTTCCTATCACCCCGACGACTATGCCCTCATGGAGCGTTGGGCAAAGCACACGGCAAAGCTTGGCTTTTATGGGTCGCATTCGATCTTTATCATGCCAGCACACGGAGCAGAGTCCGAAAAGATTGCTGCAATTCTAAAGCCTTCCTTCTCTAAGGTTGATGTCCTTTCGTGCTACCATGAGCAGCGTGGGTGGCCCATCTCCTGCAATCTTGCATTTGAGCAAGCTGCATGGCACTCCTTTAATGTTACTAAAGCACCGTTCCTCTGGATGGAGCCAGATGCGGTTCCTCTCAAGGCATCCTGGCTAGATGATATTGCTTCTGCATATGCTTCTTGTGGAAAGCCATTCATGGGTGATTTTGTTGGCATCAAGAACATCATGCCTAATGGCATTGACCACATGAGCGGGGTTGCTGTTTATCCAGCAGACCTTCCCGCTTTTGCTGGATCAGCATTCAATAACGAGAACATTGCATGGGACATCGCAAGCGGAAGAGATGTTGTTCCCAAGATGGCTAGGACTTCCTTGATTCATCACGATTGGATTCCAGACAAGAAGTGGCGCAGGGATGTCGTAACTCCAGACTGCGTTAAGGAAGGGGCCGTCATCTATCATCCCGACAAGAAGGGAGTTCTTTTTGCTGATGGCGAGACTAGAGTTGCGGGAGAGCCGCAAACGGGTGCGCCTGTGAGCGTTTCCTCATTTGAACAATCGCCATCAGCACAGAATTATGAATACGACAAGAAAGCCGCGAACACTGAAGAAGACCTCATCAATCAGTTCAAAAACATCCTCCTCAATGCCGACTCCTCCCGTAGTTTCAAACGGGCAATCAAATCCTGCCTCATCGAAAGCGGGTGGATCAAAAAAGCCAAGAGTCCCAAGCAGCCTAGAAAGAAAGTTCGATCTTCTGTGGGCGAGCATCAACGGGCATACTGATCTCCTAACGGAGTATCGGTTTCATCCTACTAGAAAATGGCGAGCGGATTATGCCCATGAGACTAGTCGTGTTTTGATTGAAGTGGAAGGAGGGGCATGGGGTGGTCGCCATTGCAGGGGTGGTGGATTCCTTGCCGATGCAGAAAAGTATTTGGAAGCTGCCATGCTTGGATGGCTTGTTATTAGACTGACATCGCCACTGATCACTTCAGATAATTTAGTTAGAATAAAAAATTTTATTTCGGATAGGTCAAATTTCTTATTGCTAAAATAAAACTGCCAAGATGTAATGGCCACATGAGGCTAAAGCAAGGATTCATAAGGGATGATGGCAAGGTTTTCTCCCAGTATTTCAAGAGAAATGGCGTTGAAAAAGAGATGTGGTATTCATATGATGTATTTCAAAAAATAAAGAAAAAAAGAATTGCTAGAAACATTGATAGGCAAAAAAGAAATAGGGAGAAGCATTCCAAGAGCGTAATGGAGTGGAGAAAAAGAAATCCAGGGAAAGCAAGTAAATCAAGTAGGGAATCGTCCGTTTTGTGGAGAAAAAGAAATCCAGAGAAATCAAAAATAAAAAGCACAATAAGTAATTTTAAAAGAAGATCAATCAAGGCAAATCAGCTACACCCAGAGCATGATCAATCAAAAGAAATGCAACTTGTAAAGATTGCTAAATCTTTAAGCCTTCAAGTAGATCACATTATTCCATTAAGTCGTGGTGGATGGCATTGGCATGAAAACCTTCGACTGCTTCCAAAGAGCTTAAATTCAAGTAAAAATAATCGCCTTGATTCAGAGCTTCCATTGAATCATCAATACGATATTGAGTTTTGGAATAGCGTCACAAAGTTTTATTTACATTTTCCGCTTGACGCAATTTAATCAGTATAATAACGCTACTCATAGCGCAACAGTGGCAATACTGGCGGGTCGCTATCCGCAACATGGGCGTTTAAAACAAATTAAGAACCTCGCCTACTCTTAAAAAAAGGAAGAAGGCACAACGCATTCTTCAAAAACAATCCAACAATTTAATATCACATGATTACTTGCTCCACCATCAACGATCTCTTCCAGCGCGAAACTGGTCGATTCTCCGTTGACATTCAGCAACGCTATCAAGTCGAGTCCCCTTGGGGCCGTCTTGTTCGTGTTGGCAAATTCCCCCTCGGAATGGGCACTTCCCTCAACGAAATCACCGTTGAGCGTGTTCTTTCGGGATCTATCGAAAACGACTGGTCGAATGTCTCGACCTCCAACGGAACCTCCAGCAACGGATGCGTCCCTGCCACCAGCGATCTCGCTTTTGGTCAGACCGTCCTCAACTGGAACCTCCAGACCAAGGCTTATCAGACCCCCTGCATCTGCCTTGACGATCTGAAGACCTCCTTCCAAGTTGAGTCGCAGGTTTCCAAGACCGTTGAGCAGCTTACCCAGCTGACCAAGACCGTTCTGGACAACCGCCGCCGCTCGGAATACCTCCGTCTGGTTCCCAAGATCCAAGCTGGTTATGCCACGGAATACACCAACCTCAACGGCGTTGGTGGCGTTCCCGTGCCGACCGTCCAACTCTCGCAGGATCAACTCGACGTTATTCGCGTCCAGCTTATCCGCGATGGTGCTGGTCACAACCCGCTCGGTCGTGAGAACGGCGCACCTGTCCTCGGTCTGATCACCAGCCCTGAGACTAGCCGCCAGCTCCTACGTAACAATAGCGAGCTTCGTCAGGATCTCCGCTTCGCCACTCCTAGCGAGCTGGTGCAGCCCCTCGGCGTTGACCGCAGCTACGGTGGGTTCTATCACATGGTCGATTTCGAGGTTCCTCGTTTCACCTACTCCACCTCTGGAGGCGGCACTTACACGCAGGTTTATCCCTTCGTGCAGCAGTCCACTACCTCTGGCTTCAAGTGGGTTTCCAACCCCGCCTACAATGCCGCTCCTTACGAGGCCGCGTACATCTTCCATCCCGATGTGTACGAGGAGGCAGTGCAGCAGGTTGGCCCGAACATCCCTGGTGCTGCCTTTGATGACGCTCCCTACTACTACAGTGGGCAGTTCTTCTGGCTCAACATCCGTGATGCGGTGAACAACCCCCTCGGCAAGAATGGTCGCTGGCTCGCCATCTTCCAGAGCGGAAGCCGTCCGCTTCAGCCTTGGCTTGGAAGGGTCGTGATCCACAAGCGGTGTCCTAATGATCTATCTTTCAGCTCTTGCACAAACAGCTAATAGCTGATTCTACAGAGTAAAATAGACTCAAAATCCCCCCAATCGGAGAAATCTGGTTGGGGGGATTTCTTTTTTTATTGATACTGAAATCATTTGTGCATATTCTAAACAAATGAATACTCCATTGACTGAAGATCAAATTGCAAAAATCCACGAACTGAAGCAAAAACATTTTGGTAACACAACAATTGCAGCAATGGTTGGGTGCAATCGCAATACAGTTTTATACCACACAAGTGCAAAATACCGACATTCATGTTTGTCTGCTGGTGGCAGGAAACATGGAGTCAGATTAAGCGATGAAGAAAGGATGAGAATATTTCAGCTTCACAAAGAGGGAATGTCTGGATTACAGATTGCAAAAAAACTAGGCATCAACAATGCAACAGTTTACAGATATGTTTCTCATGGCAGGAGACAAAAAGACATAAATAGGCAGAGGAAATATCCAGCAAAAGAAAGGCCGCAATCAATAATCAAAAAAGAAAGGGGAGGGAGGTGCGAGCTGTGTGGATTTGACAAGCATTACAACTGCCTTGATTTCCATCACAAAGATCCATCCACAAAGTCATTTGAGGTTGGCAGAAAATCTGGATTTCCAGTTGAGAAGCTTCGCATGGAAACAGACAAGTGTGCGCTGGTTTGCAAGAACTGCCATTACCTAATCCACGCTGGAGTTATTCAGCTATAAACTCTTTTCCCATTGACGCAACCTAACAAATAGCCCAAATATATTATCACTATGGCTATTGCATTCAAAATCCCCGCTGATTATTCCGCTCCCGAAGGTGTTAAGGAGGGCAAGGAATTTAACGATCTCGCAACCTTCAAGATTGATGGAGGCGAGATTATGGTTATCGCTATTGGGCAAGATAAGATCCCTCTTATGTCCCGCGAGGAGAAGATGAAGGAAGAGAAGGTCAAGGGCGGCAAGGATGCCATCAAGGAAAAGCTCCGTGCGCTGGAGAAGGAAGCTGGTGCGGGAGAGGTGGAAGTTGAGGTTGAGGAAGAGGATACTGAAGAGGAGATGGATTAAGAGTGTCCACCTACACTCCAGTTCTTGGATCTACCTACGACGATGATAAGCTCATCGCCCTTAAAACGCTTGATGTTTTAGGCGCGGTCGAGAGCTGGCTAAAGCGTTCTGAGAGCCAGCAGCCATATTCCTACGTTAGCACAGCCAGCGAGAATGCCACCGTTGTTAAGGCATCCGCTGGAACTATTTTCAACATGGCGTATACCAATACGTCAAATAACCACATCTATATCAAGTTTTACAACAAGGCCACTACGCCTAATCCATCATTAGATGTTCCTGTTTTTATTTGGGCTGGCTCAAAGCTTGACCATGACTCCATTGCTTTTGGTTTGAATCCAGTAAGCTTTCCAATTGGTATTTCTTTTGCAATTGTTAGCACGGCAACTGATGGAGGAGCTATTGGTGCTGGTGATGTAATCCTTAACTTTTCATACGCATAAGTCATTGCTGAACGAAACTATTTGATTTAAATAATCTGATATACTAAAAAATCTTTATGAGCATTACCACAACTCCCATTGTCCTTTCTACCTACGCTGACGATAAGCTTATTGCTCTCAAGTCGCTGGATGCAGTTTCTGCTGTTGGCTATGATTACGAGTTTTCTGACTACGCTGCTGCTGATAAGCCTGGAACGATTGTCATCAAGGATGGAGATGTAGTTATCAAGACGCTGACTCTGACGTATGATGGGTCTGGCAACGTGACTTCTATCGTTCGCTCATAATGGCACTTGTTGACAACATACTCGCCTACTGGAAGCTGGACGATGACGGCAGCGGTGCTGTGTCGCTTGTAGATTCTACTGGCAATTCCAACACGCTCACCAACTACAATGGCGTTACTCTAGGAACTGGAATCATTGCTGGCGATGCGATTTTGGATGGCAGCAACTCTTTATATTCTGGAAACATATTTACTGGTTCTGGAGATTGGTCAGTTTCAGCATGGGTTAAGCCTCAAGAAGTTGCATATTATTCAGCACTAATAACTGCAACTAATTTTAACTTTTATCTTAATACAGACAACTCTGTTAGTGTTAATGACAGATTTTCCCAATCTGATATTGAGTCGGTTGGAAATGTTCCAAATGGAGCTTGGAGTTATTTAACTATTATATCATCAAGCGGAACAACATCACTTTATATTGATGGACTTTTTGTTGCATCAACAACTCAAGCAATCAATCCAATTGACTATGCATCTATTGGAACATTAAGCGAATCACAATGGTTTTTAAGCGGACAAATTGACGAAGTCGGAATCTGGTCTAGATCGCTATCTATTTCTGAAATAACTGATCTCTATAACAGTGGATACGGACTAACATATCCATTCATTCCATCTCTTTATTTTAGTGGTGGAAATCTATCCACTCTTTCAAATTGGTGGAAAGACCCTGGGTTTACTATTGCAGCAGACTCTCTTCCAGATGAAGATACTCCAGTTGTTATTTCAGAAAATGCCACATCTGGATCATTGATTTGTTCCACAGCAACAATTATTGATGCGTCGAATGCTGGAGATATTACTGGTGACTGCACATTTAATGGAACCTCCTCAAACTCTGGCAACATTACTGGAGATGCAGATGTCTATCACCCAGCACAGAATCCCCTTGGTGGCGATGTAAGTGGAACCATCTCGTATTTCTGGCCCAATGGAACTGGTATTTGGGGCGGGGATGTTTGGTTCAACGGAGATAATGTTGTTGTGATTCCAGCAGAAAACGAAGTAAAGGCAGGAGTTGTGTATGGATTCCCATCAGACCCGCTTACTGGTACTTATACTGGAAGCGGTGGTGGAGGCGGCAGCGATACCACAATCTCCCGACTATTAAACCTTCCTTGGTTTATCAAAATCTAATCTGATAAGATGAACCATCCAGACGCTACAGTTTCAAACGGAATAATCGGAACGGCAACCTCTATTGGTGCTACCGTTGTTAGTCTGCTTCCTCATATTGAAACATGGATGCGGATCACATCACTCACCCTTGGATTGATTATCGCAGTATTGACACTTGATAAAATCCTCAAGGAAAGAAAAAAGGACAAATGAAAAAACTTCTTATTGTTTGTGCGTCCATTCTTCTTATTGGATGCGCGCACAAGCCAGTTGAGAAATATGTTGCTCCTTCCATTGTGCCTGTTCGCACAAGCGTGGAGAAGGTGCGTAAATATGTGCGTCCAGAAGGCACTGCTGCCGTGCAGGAGCTAACCTCTGCAATCTCCACATACGAGTTTCAAGTTGCAGAGCAAGCCAAGTCTCTCGCCAAGGCAGAGGCAGATGCCGTTTATTGGAATCAGAAACATGGTGAGGCATTGCGAAAGTTGTGGTTCTGGCGCGGTCTTGCCATTCTCGGAGCCGCATTGATTTTGGCAGGAGTTGGACTCAAGACTGGATGGAAGTTCATGGTATGAACAAGACAACTTGGCAACGCTTGCTGCTGTCAATACTTGGAATCATAACAATCCAAGTAAGCTGGAGGTGGGCCGTGGCCCATTTGTATTCCATGCCAGAACCAGCAATCGCTGGGTTTGTCTCAATCACAACCAACAGCTTCTACATCATTGGGGCTATAGTCATCTTTATGGTGACGGGACGCTTGATTTACGAGTGGAAGATGGGAAGCCAGCAAGTCCAGCAAGTCGCATCCCATGTGGAGTATATCAGCGAGAAGTTGACCAAGAATGCCAAGGAGTCCGATTATGAGGCTTCCGTCTGAGAATACGCTAAAGCTGATCTATGACTTTGAGGTTGGTGGAGGAGAGGCATACTACAATCGGTTTT
>Ga0066599_100000011_pt1 | contig 23523 bp, 20 predicted proteins | sample InisedmetaG_FD_60065 | JGI IMG/M metagenome (GOLD analysis project Ga0066599, IMG submission 60065) | Freshwater pond sediment microbial communities from the University of Edinburgh, under environmental carbon perturbations - Initial sediment | ecosystem: Environmental > Aquatic > Freshwater >...
GGGCACAAGGAGGAACGGGAAGTCCTGGAAGTCCTGGAGGACCTGGACCTCAGGGGGCACAAGGAGCGACGGGAGGACCTGGACCAACGGGAGCACAAGGGGCACAAGGAGGAACGGGAAGTCCTGGAGGACCTGGACCTCAGGGAGCACAAGGGGCAATAGGACCATTAGGTCCTCAAGGACCAACAGGTGGTCCTGGACCAACGGGGGCTCAAGGTGATAGAGGAGCCCAAGGATCGACCGGACCTCAGGGTTCAACTGGACCAACGGGAGCTCAAGGTGCAACTGGACCTCAAGGACCTCAGGGGGCAACCGGACCAACGGGAGCCCAAGGAGCCCCAAATCCTAATGCAACTGCGGTAAATACTTTTGCAGCCTCCGCAACCGCATCATATTTCGTCACATTTGTTGATAGTAACAACTCCAGTCCGGGAGCTTTTGAGCAAGTATATACAAATGCAAATTTGACATATGCCATATCCACCGCAACACTTACAACAAACACATTTAGTGGGAATCTTAATGGAAATGCTTTAAGTGCGGATCAAGTTGATACTGTAAGAACGTCAAGTAATGTTAATTTTAGACTTTTATTTACCGACTCGAGCGCTCCGACAATCCCAACTCCATCGTCAATCTACCATTCAGCAGGCCTTACTTTGAATCCAAGTACTGGTATATTGACCTTGGAAAATATTACAGCATCTGGAGTTATTGCGGGAGGATATTCTGCGTTGGCAAATGGATCAACCGCAATGGGGTTTGCATCGGATAACGTAGTAAAAGTAACACCTACCGCAACTACAACGTATACAACTACGGTACCTCCGGCAGGTACAAAAGTAACTCTTTTAGTGTTAACCTCAGGTACCACATCATATACAATAACATTTGGTACAGGATTTAAAGCCGCAGGTACTCTTGCGACAGGTACCGTAACCGCTAGAGTATGGACGATACCATTCACATCGGATGGTACAAATTTATATCAAACAGCGGCGGCGGTAAATAACCCAGCGTAATTAAATAACTATGAAAAAAGAATGGATCATAACAAAATTAGAATGTAAAACGTCCGAAAATGGATTAACAAACATTGTCCAAAAAATATTTTGGATATATAGGTTCACAGAAACCATAAATGATGAGGACTACTCTTCAGAGTTATCGGGTCAATCGGAATTACCAAATCCAAATTTAGGGTCGTTTACTCAGTTTGAAAATTTAACAAAAGAACAAGTTGAGAGTTGGGTAGTCACAACTATTGACCCCGAATACTTACAGGTACTTGAGGATGCGTTATTTAAGAATATAAATGAATTGATAACCCCCACAATTGTAACATTAGAACCCCCTTTCTAATCGTTTACTATGAACATAACTTTTTTATTTTTTAATAAAAAAGTTATGCAAATATCATCTTATATAATTGACGGGTTTTATTCTAATGTGGATGAAGTTAGAAATTTCGCATTAAGTTTAGAATACCCAACAAACGGGAATTACCCTGGTAGACGTTCAGAATCATTTTTAAATGATTCAATGAAAGAAGCTATTGAGTCGGTGGTTTCACCATTTCATGGTAAGGTAACTTATTGGTCCGAAGAACAATACACAGGTTGTTATCAATTCACCACCTCAAGAGATCGAAGTTGGATTCACTCAGATCAAACAACAAAATGGGCGGGGGTATGTTATTTAACACCTGACGCGCCATTAACTGCGGGTACAGGACTATTCAAACACAAAAAGACAGGTTTGTCATCCGCTCCAAGAAATTCAGACGGTTCTTATAATATGGAAATATTAGATGAAATCTATAAAGATTCTCAAGACATGACAAAATGGGAACTTGTTGATAGAATCGGAAACGTATATAATCGTTTAGTTCTATACCGTGGAGATCATTTCCATATTTCATTAGACTATTTCGGTCAAGACATTAATGATGGTAGATTAATACAAACATTCTTTTTTGATACGGAAAATTAATAATGTTAAAAACAAAAAAACCATCGGCAATTGTTTATGGGTGGTATAAGTTAGGAACTTTCACTCTCATCTCAGATGTTTATTACGAAGAAAACCTTTTAGATGAGGTTATTGTTTATTCATTACCATTTACTAATAATATTAACAACGACTTTTCAAGGTATCGACCCGATATTATTATGAGTTGTGACGAAAGTATTGTGTCAAATAATAAGATTATATTAAATAGAATAGTTAGGTATAATAGTTTCCCACCCGATAATGTTTTAGCGAATGACATTGTTTGCCAATCAACGTTTAGAAATTGTCAAAATATAAACCCCAAGTTTTCAGTGTTTACCCCAACGTACAATACAGGTGAAAAGATTTACAGAACATATGAGAGTTTAAAAAATCAAACTTTAAACGATTGGGAATGGGTAGTCTTAGATGATTCAACTAATGATACGACATGGGAGATATTAGATACAATATCAAAAAAAGATTTTAGAGTTAAAGTTCATAGAATATTACCCTTAAGTGGTGGTAATATTGGTTTAGTTAAACATAGAGTTACTTCTTTATGTTCAGGTGAGTGGTTAGTTGAGTTGGACCACGACGATACATTAATATCGACCTGTTTAGAGGAATGTGATAACGCAAGTTTAAAATACCCTGATGCTGGATTTATGTATAGTGATGTATGTGAATTGTATGAGAATGGTGAGATGAGAACATACGATAATGATTTCTCAGGGAATTGGTATGGTAGATCTGACAACTATTTTGATTTTGGGTATGCGGGTCATACTTATGTGGTTGCTGATAATAAAACATATATTAATCACCATTACCCCGATATCAACCCGTTAACCATTAGATTTAACATTAGTATGCCAAATCACGTTAGGGTTTGGAGAAAGGATGTTTATAATAGAATTGGGGGTCACAATATTAACACCCCCGTAGCTGATGACTATGAACTAATTGTTCGTACATTTTTAAATACAAGAATGGTCCATATTAAAAAGATGTTATATCTACAATGGAATGATGGAAATAGTACGGTAGATAATAACTCAACAGATATTAATAGACGATCAAGATTAATACGTGACTATTACGATAAACAAATACATAACAGAATACTTAAATTAGGTTTTAATGATTGGAATTGGGATGAAGTTAAAGGTCATTCACAAAAGTTTCAAAACGACATTCAAACTAAAAAGTATTATGATTGTGAAGAAATAATGAATTACATATATGAATAGACCAACTTTAGCATTTGCAACAATGTGTAAAAATGAAGAACACATTATAGGTCAAGTATTGGACGCGGTCGCTCCGTATATTGATTACTTGGTAGTTGCCGATAATGGATCCACGGATAGAACATTAGAGATAGTACAGGAGTTTATGGATAAGACAGGGATGCCTGGTAAAATTTATCGTGATGAATGGTATGGATTTGATAAAAATAAAAATATGATGATGGAATATGTTTATGGTAAAACAGACTACGTATTACATTTAGATGCCGATGATATATTGGTTGGTGATTTTTATTTTAATATGGATGATGTTGGTTATGATAATTACTTAATGACTATGAAACGGGGAACATCCACTTGGAAAGCGACCGTTATATATAATAACAAATTAAGATGGAAGTTCTGTGGGGTTGCTCACACAATTATTAAATGTCTTGATAAAGATAACTATACGACAGGTGATCTATCTGATCGTGGTTACGTGATTGCCGATGGTGTTGGGTCAAGAGCGTTTGACCCTAAAAAATATTTTTATGATGCGGAAAGATTACAAAAACAATTTTGGGACACTTTAGTTAATGATCCTGACGGACTAAACTATAGGTCAGTTTTTTATACCGCACAAAGTTATATGGATTACGGGATGATGAAAGAAGGACTTCAATGGAATAGGTTATATACAAGATTAAGTAATACTTGGATTGAGGAAAGGTTCGAAGCCCAAATGAGAATCTCAAGATGTCTTATGTTGTTAGATGGTGATTTTGATGAAATTAAATATGAAATGGATAAGGCAATAGAAATTTTCCCCGATAGATCTGAACCATATTATTACTTTGGATTATACTGTAATCAAATCGGCAATTTTGAACTTGGTTATCAATATCTTATAAAATCAAAAAGTTTATCGTTAGATAATGCAAAATCAAAATATGTTCTTTTTATTATGGATAATTGTTATGGTAAGTTTGTTAATGATGAATTATCTGTATCTTGTTATTGGACGGGTAGATATGAAGAAGGTTTAAAGTATTTAAATGAAATAATTAATGACTCTGATTTTTCACACCACAAAGAACGATTAGATCAAAATTTTATATTCTTCAAAAATCAAATGTCATAATGAAAAAAGTTGATGTTCTAATTATTGGTGGCGGTATAACAGGATTATCTTTAGCGTCGTTTTTAAAAAATAGAGATTATGTTATTTTAGAAAAGGCACACGACTTAGGCGGTTATTGTAAAACAAAAATAATTGACGACTTTGTGTGGGATTATTCAGGGCACTTTTTTCATTTTAAAAATGATGAGATAAGAGATTATGTTTTAGAGAATATTGATTGTGAGTTATTAGAAGTAGAAAAAATAACTGACGTTTATTATAAAGGTGATGTTATTGATTTCCCATTCCAACATAATATCCACCAATTACCAAAAGAAGAATATGAGGAATGTCTTAACGATCTTAACTCTTGTAATGTACCAAATACCGACACGTTTAAATCTTATGTTAAAACAACATTAGGTAATGGTATCTGTGAAAAATTTATAATACCATATAATGAAAAACTATATGCTTGCGATCTTAATTCATTAGAATACGATTCTATGGGTAGGTTTTTTCCTACAAACACAAAACAAAAATCTTATAATGATACTTTTATTTATCCTGTTAATGGGAGTTATGAGTACATTAAATCAATCGTCAAAAGATTAGACCAAACAAAGATTTTAACAAATACAGAATTATTAAGTTTAGATTTAAATAAAAAAATTGTTAAAACAAATCAGGGAGATTTCCAATTCGAAAGTTTAGTTAGTACAATACCATTTGATAAAATGTTAAATTTAACAAATCAGAAAAATGATTTAACTTCAAATAAAGTTGCGGTTTTTAATTTAGGATTTAATAAAGGTTCTGATATTAAAACTCATTGGAGATATTTTCCTGGTGATGAGGTCTTTTACAGAGTCGGGTTTTATAATAATATTTTAAATCAAGAAAGACTTAGTCTTTATGTTGAGATTGGGTTATCTAAAGAAACCCCAATAGATGTAGATGATTTGTTGAGTAATGTTTTGTCTGACCTTAAAAAAAGTGGAATTATAGATAACCACGAATTAATAGAACATGAGTTTATATTAATGAATCCTGCTTACGTACATATAACTAAAGAAAGTAAGGGAACATATTTTGAGTGGTGTGAGACCCAAAACCCTAAAAGTGTTTATTCAATAGGGAGATATGGGGCTTGGACATATTGTTCTATCGAGGACAATATAATCCAAGCTAAAGAAATCTCTGAAAAATTAGATAACTATCTATAATGATCTCCACCAACCCATAAAACAAAACTTTTTCTAGTTCCTTTTGTTACTTTGGTTACTCGGTGCATCATATAACTTGGGAATATAAAAACAACACCGGCACCCCGTTCGGCGGTAACATGACTACTTCCACCTTTCCACATTTCTAAGTCACCACCCTCATATTCATCAGGTTCCGATAATTGTACTGTGATAGAAACTTTACGGTGACTACCTGTACCATCCCCAATATCTTGGTGCCAATTATAATGACCACCCTCAACATCATAATATTCGGTATATTGTATAAATTCAGGTGCGGATATGAGATTAAAATTCCACAATTCATTATTTGCGGTATCTGCCATATCCATTAACTTTTCGTAAAGCCACATCCATTCTTCGTTTTTTGGTATCCATTTAACTGAAGAACTTCTAATCTCTTTTATCGAGTCAGCATCTTGATTTCCAAGGAGAGTTGCTCTTTCAAAAGGTAAATTAGAAACTCCATTATAGATTACATCTAATTCTTCTTTGCTAAACCCATTTTTATACCAATAATAATTCTGGGTGTCTGTTTGTGATTTTTTAAAATTCATTATATTCTATTTTCAATATAAACGATTATTTCATTATAATATTCGATAAAATGTTCATTCCATAAATCCCATTTAATATCAACTCCATCTACAGAATAGATTTGAATATTATCAAATTGTGTTAGGATGTTATCCCTAAACCATCTAAACTTACACTTATTAAAGCTTTCATCGTTTCTCATGTGGAATTCTGTAACAATTTTTGGAATTGTTTTTAAGAATTCGATATTACTTTGTTGGAATACATCGTATTCACCTCCCTCACAATCACATTTTAAGAAATCAATTTTGGTGATCCCATTTTCATCTAAGAATTCTTTGAAGGTGAACGTTGGAACACTTTCAGTTACCTCATCCCAAGTGATGATAATATTTTTTTTATCTGTGATCGCACCTTGTATAATCTTTACGTTATCCTGACCAACATTTTTATGTAGAATATCAATTTGATAAGATAGTGGTTCGACAACATAACATAGTTTAGGGTTTTTAGGAAGAATTGAGTGCGTGAATGGACCTAACGAAGCTCCTAAGTCAACCACTATTTCACCCTCCTCGACCTCAAAAAATCTTTCGTAAGTATTATTTTCAATTATTTCTTTGATGGCCTGATCTTTGTACCAATTACTTTTTCCACCCCAATCAAATGGTTTATCTTCAATTTCTTCTGCCATTACTTCTTCGTATATTATTTTATTTATTTCTTTGACTACCATGTCTGAACTTATCCTTTTGGTACATTCAAACATTCTGTCTGTATTTTTATGTAGTGGACACCAATTCCAATCACCCGCATCTAATCTTTCTGAATTAAAACATCCGTAACATACGTTTTCATTTATAACTCTATACGTATCCAATTTTGTTTCGGCCCATTTCTCGCTAAATCCTGAGATTAAAACCACAGGTAGTTCACAAGCCCAAGCCAACCAACTTAATCCTGATCCAAGACCAATAAAGAATTCACATTCGGATAAGTCATTAATGACTTCTTGTAGATTACCACCCTTATAGATGGTTACCCCTTTTGGGTAATTGTTATTCATATATCCATCACCTTCTTTTGAGTATATCATACATTCATAACCTAATGAAATTAGGTAATCAACGACTTTTTGCCAACCATTAGGATTATTCCAGTACTTAGCTTGTGCCGTTGAGTGAAACCCAATACCAACTTTTTTCTTTTTAGGTAGGTTGGGTAAATTAAGTTTTGGTCTTATTTCAGTGTACTCAAGACCCAAGATATCGGTTGCGGTTTTTTGTAATGGTTGTTTTTTATAATCACTCGGTGTCATATTATAATTAACTGAACCGTCTTCATTATAAAACCAACCCAATCTATATTGTGCAATTATATTTGGGACAACCTCACCTGGCTCAACAAATGATATTTCAGGGTACTGATCAACAAATAAGAAATTCATAAATGTTGACACAATTAATTTACAATTATGTTTTTTTCTAAACTCCTCAACATATGGGAACCAAGCTAATGTATCCCCTAATGATTTTGATCCAAATGAAATATAAACTCTTTTACCATCTAAATTAATTTTATCGTTGTAAATTAATTCCCCATTTTCCCAAACCTTTGTGGTCCAATCAGTGTAGTATTCTCTGTTTAATTTGACCCAACTATTAATTGGTATGTTGTTTTCATAAATAACTTTATTATTACCATCATATACTTTAATGTCAAACTTATTATTACTCTGACCTTTTATCTCAAAAAATGGTTGGCATACATAGTGGTGATTAATTATGTAATCATTTTTTATTGGTTCATTAATTGTAATTGGTTCGTTCATTACAATCTTATACATTGATAGTAAATCTTCACCAAAAGTCTCATCTGGTATTATTGCGTAAATACTATCACTATTAATGACATCAACCAATTGTTTTGATATGTTTTTAACATCACCTTCTATTGGTGTTATGTATCCGTTAAACATACCCATGTATTGAGGTAAATCTCTTGTGATAATTTTCATACCGTAATTAATTGCCTCTCTAACTACCAATGGATTACATTCCCATGTCGAATTAAACATTAATACATCACAGGCTTGCATGAATTTATCAACGTCAGATCGCTCACCCCACACTTTAACGTTCGATGGAAGGTCTTTCATAATAGGACCCCAATAGTCCTCGAAGTTAGGGGCTTGGTTTCCGATAAAGTGGAATTGGATATCAGGGTTAGTCTCAACTAAACTTCTTGCAACCTCAACACCCTCACCTTGATTCTTACCACTTGTCCACAAACCAACATTCAATACGTGAGTTTTAAACATATCTAACCCAAGTTCATCTCTAACTTTTACTTTTTGAATAAGGGGTACCTGATTAAAGTTTCCGTAAATTTCATTTTCTTCTAAAATCTCTCTTACCTTATTTTCAATAGGATACAACGATAAAAATTTCATTGGTGGTGTGTCCTTGAAGGTGTTTTCCATATGGTATGGAGTAACTAATGAATACGCTTCAGGTTGTAGTTTTTTATTTGTGTTTGGGTCATACCATACATTATGACACGTCTCAACTATTTTCCAAGTTCTATCGTTAGAATAAATTTGATTTAGTAAATCTAATGGGATTTTGTTAAACGACTCAAAACCATCTAACATTTCTTCAGAGTGGATGATATCAATATTATTTAACTTAATAATATCGATTAACATATATTTTTTATCGACCTCATCCGTTCCTCCTAATGTGAAAAAATGATCGTTACCTAATAGTTTAATAATCTCATTTCTTTGAACTACGTATGTTGAACTAAATTGTGAGTACTCAACTAAGAACACTTCAAGATCATCTTTATATTTCTGTAAGGACTCAATTCTTTTCAATACGAACTGAGGCATACCCCCTGTCGATAAATGAGGTGTAATATATAGTAATTTAATCTTTCCCATAACCTTAAAAATAGGTGACTGGTATTCAAAATTAAAGTATTTATAAATAAAGATTAAATGCCAAATACAATTAAATATAGTGCGAGTGCTCAAACATTGGCTCTCAAAAAAGGTAACTTTTGGATTGGTACTGGTGATGTACCAAAAGGTCCGACAAGTTCTACCGACTATTGGAATGGGATTACTCCTCCCAACGGAGGTTATACGATATATTTATATAAACCGGTTAATGGACCGTCAATTTACATTGCTTCCAACGATACCCAATTAATAAATTATACAAATAGAATCGCCGGAACTTCCTATACAACGGCAAACGAATGTTTTAATTATTATGATGGTCAAACAGATAAGATGGTTTTTAATAGTGATTCCCCACCAATTGTTACCAATGGATTAATAATGAATTTAGATGCTGGATTCACACCATCTTACCCAAAAAACGGTACTACTTGGTATGACACGTCATCAGGTGGAAATAATGGGGCATTGGTTAATGGGGCAACATACAGTAGTTCTTATGGTGGTACTATTGTATTTGATGGAACGGACGATACGGTTAATGTTAGTGGTAATTTTGGTACCTATTCTAATTATACCATATGTTATTGGGCGGTTAGAGATGCTGAAAATAGAATGCCGGTTGCGGGAAGACTCAATACCAACTTCTATTGGTATGGTGATAATAGTTGGGCATATACCCACGGAGGTGTGTGGGGTGAATATTATTATAATAAAAATGTGACCATTCCTTTAGGGTCTTGGGGTCATTTATGTGTTGTATATAATGGATCAAATGTGTCTATTTATAGACAAGGTATTTATCAAGGCCAACAATCCACAACAGGTACTGCCGATTGGAGCCAGGGTCTTAAAATTGGTTTTTGGTCTGCAGGTGGTCCATATGCTTGGTCAGGTAAAATTCCAGTTGTTCAGTTCTACAATAGAGCCCTTTCGTCGTCAGAAATTACTCAAAATTTTAATGCTGGTCTTACAAAATTTAATTCCTGTAAAACCTGCAAAGAAATAATAGATACTTATCCACAAGTCGCAGGTTATGATGGTTTGTATTGGGTTTACCCAGGAGGACCAAACACAACACCATATCAAGTTTATTGCGATATGACAACTGACGGTGGTGGATGGACTTTAGTGTCAAGAAGTCACCCAACTACTATTAATTATAATGGCGAAAATTGGGGGTGGAAAGGCGGTACTATTGGGGCTATAAGTGATTTTTCCCAAGCATACCAATTAGGTTGGGGTGAGATATGGAACGGTAATGCAACTTTCACATCTTTTATTTTTGGTAATCAAAGAACAAATTTTGATAATAGTTGGGGTCCGTTCATTTATAAGGTCTCCTCAATAAATTACTCAACATTTTTTGGGTCAGACTCATTACAATCTTACTCAAACTCGGTTATTAAAACCAATACTTCTATTTATGGTTCTTCTGACTTTCCCGGTATGCAACTTTACAATGGTTTCACAACAACGGCAACAAATAATAATATTTATTTTATGAGGGATTGTTGTGGGTTTGCCGGTTATGGAGGAACACCGACAGGAATGTCCACGGTTTATTGTGGAGCCAATTTTTATTACTCAGGAGCTTGGTGTGGAGGTTCATCAACAACAGGTGGTGTTTATGATAATAACGTATACATATCAAATGGTTTAACTTTTGGTGGTACTAATCAATATATGATAATGGTAAGATGAGACAAATTTTTTTTAAAACAACGGATAATCAGATAATAGACTTTCAAACAGGACTAACGTCGTTTGTGTTAGACCAAGAAGATCCATATGGGGTTGATTATAGACAGGAGTGTTCCTCAACTTTAACCGAAAATGATTTAAATGAATGGTGGAATTATGTTGACCAATTACTTCAGGAAAGACCGACAGAAAATTTTAAATCTGTATGGAGGATAATAAATGACGGAACCTTATATGGTCTTGAGAATTAAACTATGGAAACGCGAATACAAGAATACGATAATAGAAAATTTATGATTTTCAATGTAAGTGAATTAAATGAAATTGATTTCACTCAAGTTTTGGAGACATCCGTAGATACCGTTATTAAATCGGTAGATCAAACAAAGACATTCGTTAAATGGGACGGTGTAATACCGGAATGTGTAAGTAACTTAAACACAAAAGAAGGTCCTTATACTTATGAAGAAATTTTGATAATTTTAAAAACGCCGGAATGGTCTATCCCAATTCAGACCCCATAACTTATTTATTTGTGAGGTACATTCTTTATAATTAATTTATGAAGAAAGTATGTATTGATGTTTCAGGTGGTAGAGCGTTGGGGGATACTCTATGTGTTACACCCACCCTTAGAAAACTCTATTATTCATACAATCAAAAAATTTCAGTCGTAACTAACCACCCGGATTTATTTACTAATAACCCATACGTCGATTCAATCTTTAATGAATTAACTGATGACATTAAAAACGAATATGAAGTTTTTAATTCATTTAATATTGAGTATCACCCAAATGGTGTTTGTTATAAACACAATGTAATGGACATTAGACAATTCCACGCAATTAATCTTGGATTTATGTTAACCAAAGATGAGATGGGATTGGATTACACGCCATATAAGTACGAACCAATTGATAACTTACCTGAAAAATATGTTTTAATACACCCCGTACAAAATTGGAATTCAAGAACTTGGGATGCAAAAAAATGGGCACTACTTACAAAACTTTTAAATCAAAAAGGAATTGCGGTTGTATCGGTAGGAAAAGATTCTTCAGAGCTTGGTGGATCTAACGTTAATAAACCCGTGTTTAATTTTAAAATTGATCTTGGGTTAAACTTAATGAATCAAACGAGTTTATCCCAAACATGGCATTTGATAAACAATAGTATGTGTTTTATTACGATGGACTCAGGTCTACTACATTTAGCAGGAACCACAGATGCCGAAATCATACAATTAGGTAGTTCTATTAACCCTGAGTTCAGATCTCCATATAGAAAAGGTTCACAAGAATATAAATACCATTACGTGAGAGGTGGTTGTGGTTTAAATTGTGCTTCCGATATGAAATATGGTGTAAGAGAATGGCAATCAATTCAAGGTATACCATCGTTAGTTAATTGTTTGGAAAGAAAAGAAACTTTCGAGTGTCACCCAACAGTATTACAAGTTTATTCTAAACTACTCGAAATAGTGTAACTAACAATATTTATTGTTAAATAACATTAATGTCAACATCAAGACCTTTTGCATTTAATACCGGATTACCAATTTCAGGAACAACTCAAATTGGTGACTTAGCGGTTGGTTATCCTGTCAGTGGGTTCACTAATAATCCTCAATTTTGGAATGGTCCTGATGAAGATTTAGGTTATGTTATTTGTAGACCTAATTATAGTGGTGATCAACCCAATCCTATTGGTGTTCCCGCTTATGTTGGATTTCTAAGGTCAAGATTAAAAACGGAACAATCGTTTGTTAATCTAGTTAACGGAGAGTTCAATCAATCATTTACGAGTGGAAATGAATGTAAAAGTTATCTGGATTCAAATGGGTATTGGAATTCTTGGGTTGATATAACACCCACACCTACACCAACACCAACAAACACCGTAACCCCAACTATAACGCCTAGTATAACACCAACCACGACTCCAACTATCACCCCAACTAATACGTTAACACCAACACCAACAAATACTGTGACACCGACAACAACACCAACACCAACGTCTTCACCGGTTACATCTACCGCAGTTACTTTCTCGCAAACATTTACTAGTGGTATATCACCAGGAACGACAATAGAAAATGCTTGGACAACATTTAGAGGACAATTAACGGGAACATACACTAAATTTGACTTTACAAGTTCTAATGGTCAAGGATATACAGGAATTACAGATGCGGTTAAAGTCCAACAAATTGCAAATGCTTTACGAACAGGCACAACTGGTATTAGTTTTGCGACCACAATTAGTGGTGTCAGTTGGAATGTTGGGTGTTGTGCTTGTAGAAACGGAGGATCGTTAAATGGGGCGGTTGAATTTGCAAATGTTGGGTTATGTAGTGGTAGTAGTACCGCAGCATTAAGGCCATTTATAAATAACAATAACTGGGGTGGTATTGGATCAACAGTTGGTGCCGCCACGCAAACATTAACTCTTAGATTTTATTAAAGAATATGTATAATGTAATAGAAATATCAACGGGAATTATTATGTTGGAAAATTCAACACAAGAGGAATGTTTACAATGGATAGAAACATATGGTGATATCATAAATTATACGATTGTTCCATACCAATAAGAGTTTAAAAAGATATTTATATATAATGCCTAATATACTTCAGATAAACTCAATTACGGGTGCATCACCATTCAATCTATACGTCTGTGATGCAACAGTCACATACTGCTTTACCGCAGGTACGGTCACAACATTACCATATACATTAACAATACCACCACCATTAGATTCAACAACACCAATAATACTTAAAGTAATTGATGCAAATAATTGTGAAATAATGTATCTGTTAGAATGTGAACAAATATATGGTAAAGAATTCGAGGACTTCCCAATTTTCTTATTCCAAGATGCAGCAATTTTCTTATTCGAAGGGCCTGTTTAATTTACAAGTAGTTTTTGTTTAATATTTTTATTTTATGAAAATATTTGTGCAAATCGCGTCGTATCGTGACCCTCAGCTTATACCAACAATAGAGAACATGTTGGAAAATGCGAAAAGACCAAAAAATTTAAGATTTGGTATCGCAAGACAATTTCATCCTGAAGATGGTTTTGACGATCTTAGTATATACGAAAAAGATAAAAGATTTCGTATTTTAAATATACCATATTCAGATTCTAAAGGAGTTTGTTGGGCAAGAAACTTAACACAACAACTTTATGAAGGTGAAGAATATACATTACAGATCGACTCCCACATGAGATTTGAAAAGAATTGGGATGATGAAATGATTAAAATGATTAAACAACTTCAAAAGAAAGGACATAAAAAACCATTATTAACAGGTTATGTTTCTTCATTTGATCCTGATAATGATCCTGATGGTCGAGTTAGAGAACCATGGAGAATGGCTTTTGATAGATTTACACCTGAAGGAGTGGTATTCTTCTTACCTGAAACAATTCCAGGTTGGCAAGAAATGAAATCACCCGTACCCGCAAGATTTTACTCAGCACATTATTGTTTTACATTAGGTGAGTTCTCAACTGAAGTTCAACATGACCCAGAGTTTTATTTCCACGGAGAAGAAATTTCAATTACCGTTAGAGCATATACTCATGGATATGATTTATTCCACCCACATAAAGTTCTTATTTGGCACGAATACACAAGAAAAGGTAGAACTAAACAATGGGATGACGATAAAGATTGGTACTTAAGAAATACTGCATGTCACGTTAAGAATAGACAACTTCTTGGGGTTGATGGTGAGAAGTATGATGGAGATTATTCTGAATGGTTTGGTACTGAAAGAACAATCCAAGACTATGAAAAATATGCAGGACTAAGATTTGAGTCTAGAGGTATCCAACAAGAAACAATAGATAAAAAATATCCACCAAATACATACAACTTTGAGAACGAAGAAGAATGGGTACAATCATTCTCCACAATATTCAAACACTGCATCGATATTAGTTATAATAGCGTACCTGAAAATGATTATGAATTTTGGGTTGTTGCATTCCATGATGATAAAGAGGAAACTATATACAGAAGAGATGCCGATATTAACGAGATTAATATGATGAAAAATGATCCTGATGGGTATTGTAAAGTATGGAGAGAATTTAACACAACTCAAAAACCTAAATATTGGGTGGTATGGCCTTACTCAACTTCTAAAGGTTGGTGTGAAAGATTAACAGGAAATTTATAGAAGTTAATGAAGATTAGAGTACATAATCCTTGTAATGAACATACAAGATATTATAGAAACTATAATTTATTTTGGGACCAATTAACTGATAAGTTAAAAGAAAAATACGAAGTAGTTGAGAACCGTTATTTTGAAAGGGCAAATAGTGATCGATTTACGGTTAAGTTTGATTCATTAACTAATAAAGATGGTTTATTATTAATGGAATGTGAGTATGTTATTGAGAATTTAGATAATGGTGAATTTTATATACTTTCGGTATCGGACATTTTAACTCAATCGGTTTTGGTTGAGAGGAGTAATCCTAAGTTAAAAAAAGTTTTATTTTCTCAGTTTGTTGATTATGAAATGAAATTACACACATTCGAAAATTACGAAAAATACTCTCCGTGGATATATTTCCAATCTAATTTAGTTGATCTTGACTATTATTATGAAAAAAGAAAAGAAAAAACTGAATTCATCGATAAACTTTGTTTTTGGGGAACAACATCCGAAAGACCAATATTAAAACATTTTAACACAGACATATTAGAGGGACCTGAATACATCGGGGATTCCGATAAATATTTCTCCAATTTAATTAATTATAGTGTTGCGTTATCGATATCTGGTGTTGGGCAATTATGTTATCGAGACATAGAATGTTTAGCCCTCGGGGTCCCATTACTTAAGTTTGAGTTTCAAGCAAGTCTACACGAACCTCTAATACCTAATTATCATTACATATCTGTTGATTATGATTACACCATACCAAAACATAACGATGTTCACACCGATAGGTTGGGAGATGATAGACATAGTCAACAACTTGAGAATAGATTCAAAGAAGTGATCAACGACAAAGAATTTTTAAATTTCATTTCAAAGAATGCCAGAAAATACTACGAAGAACATTTACATGGTTCATCAAGAGTTGATAACACTTTAAAATTATTAGGATTATGAAAACATTATTTTACACATCAATATACTCAAATTTATGGGGAACAGAATTTGGTGGTAGACCGGGAAGAGAATTACACTATAAATATAGTTTATTAAATATATTAAATTTAAACGCCAATAAATTTATATGTTTTACCAGTGAAGAAGAACTCAATTCTTTGGAGGAATGGTTTTACATAGAAAATAAAGTACCCAAAGAAAAACTTGAATTTATAGTTTTTAACTTAAAAAATTCAAAATATTTTGATGAAATCAATAAGTTAAAAAACATTGACTCAATTAAAAAATCCGATAGATGTTATGAGGTCCAATATAATAAATTTTTTTGGATAGATTTAATTCCTGAGATTGATAATTATGATAAAGTTTTTTGGATTGATGCTGGATTATCTCACGGTGGTATATTTCCTGAAAAATATTCATACGGGGTTGGGTATGAAAGACATTTTAATTTCACATTATTTAATGAAGATACGTTAAATAAATTGATTAGATCATCAAAAGATAAATTATTAATTTTAAATAAAAACAATAGTCATAGTTTCTATTGGAGTACTAATATACCTGTAAAATACTATAATAATTTTAACAATAGTAGTCACATAATTGGTGGTTTATTTGGTGGGTCTGTAGACAATTTAAAACAATTTAAGATAAGATTTGAACAATTGTTGTGTGAGTTATTATCACAAGAAAATGAGTTGTATTTTGAGGAATTGATAATGAGTTGTTTGTATCAAAATTTTAAATCTGACTTTACTTGTTTAAATTTTGATGATTGGTATGATAGAGGATTACCAAAAAAATTGGATCATAATGTGAAATACTTTTACAATATGTTTGAAATCACGAACGTGTGTATTACAACCGTTGCGATTGAAATTGACGAAAATTCAAACAGGTACATCACAGCGACTAAAAAGTTAATAGAGAGTAATTTATTACATACTAATTATGATATTTTAATTTTAACTAATAGGCCGGATGATTTTTCTTATATTGATAGTGGTAGAGTTATAGTAGTTGATTATGACTCAAAATTTAATGAACCGATAATATCGGGAGGCAGATTTAATATGCATATTAAAAGACGACCAATCCAATTGGCAAAAGACTTAGGTTATGATAATATATATTACAATGATTGTGATTGTTATATTGTTGGGTGGGACGAGGATGACTTCTCAAATACATTAAATGAAGATTTTGACATCGCATTTGTTTTACATGCAAATCCTCAATTAGGTGGTTTAAGGAAAGTGTACCCACACTTCCAAGAAAAAATTGATAAAGAATTTGTTGGGTTATATTACGATGAATTAGATAATTCCCCTAATCCGGCAGAAACAAGAGTCATTTTTAAAAATAACAATAAATTAAATGATTTTTTACATTTTTGGGGATTAATATCCGAACAAAATAAAGATTACTTAACTTACCATGATGGCGTATATTTTGGAACATCTTCTATATACGCAAAGATGAAAATGATTGGTATTGATAAAAATAAAGAATTCGCAAATTATTGTAGAATATCACACGGTAATAATGTTTTAAACTACTTTGGTGATAGAATCGAGGTAATAGAAGAAATTGAGGAGGTGAAAGAGATTAAAACGGATAGTATAAATTTAGATATGGAGGTGAGAGGTTCATTCTCTTATAAAGGTTTGAGTATGTTACAACACCAAAATGTTATTAATGTGTTTAGGGAGTTATTAATTAAAATTAAACCAAAAAGAATTATAGAGATAGGGACTGAATACGGAGGATTGACATTATTATTAAGTGATTTAATAAAAGAGTTGGATTTAAATGAAACGATTATAAGAAGTTACGACATAAAAGTCCCGACATTTTTGATTTCACATTCTGATTTTAACGATAAAATAGAGATTACCACAAAAGATCTTTTCAGTTATAATCCATTTTCACTAAAACCTGAATCAATAATTGAATTAAAAGAGTTTATGTGTGAACCTGGAAGTAATATTATTCTTTGTGATGGTGGTAATAAAATTGGTGAATTTAATGTGATATCTGACATTATTGGTATTGGTGATATCATAATGGCACATGATTACGCAAAAAATGATGAAGTATTTGTTGATAGAATACAAAATAAAATATGGAACTGGAATGAAATTCAGGAGTCAGATATTATCGACTCAACAATTAAAAATAACTTAAATCCATTTATGGAGACCGAATTTGAAAACGTGGCTTGGGTATGCAAAATAAAGGAATAACAATAGTAACAGGATTATGGGATATTGGTAGAGGTAATCTATCTGAAGGGTGGTCAAGATCATTCGATCATTATTTAAATAAATTTGACGAATTATTAAAGGTTGATGTCAATATGATTATTTTTGGTGATGACGAATTAGAAAAATTCGTTAAACAACGAAGAAATGACACCAACACCCAATTTATTAAAAGACAAATTGATTGGTTTAAAAATAACGAATTCTATAATCGAATCCAAGAGATTAGAACAAATCCAGATTGGTATAATTTGGCAGGATGGTTACATCAGTCAACTCAGTCTAAATTAGAAATGTATAACCCACTTGTAATGTCAAAAATGTTTTTATTACATGATGCGGTTATTTTGGATAAATTTAATTCACAAAAACTATTTTGGATGGATGCCGGAATAACAAACACAGTAAATGTGGGGTATTTCACTCATGATAAAGTTTTTGACAAAATTGAAAACTTATTTGACCGTTTTACATTTGTTGCATTTCCATATGAAGCAGATAACGAAATTCATGGTTTTGAGATTAATAACATGACTGAGATGGTTGGTCAGAGAGTTAATAAAGTTTGTAGAGGGGGATTTTTTGGGGGTCCTAAATCAACAATTAGAGAAATGAATACGACGTATTATGATTTAATGAGTGTAACGCTTTCTAGAGGACTTATGGGGACTGAAGAAAGTTTGTTTTCAATGATGACCTATTCTAACCCCACAAATATAGATTACGTTGAGATTGAGTCAAACGGATTACTTTATAAGTTCTTTGAGGATGTTAAAAATGATTCGGTTGTTATTAAAAGTTTTAGACGAGATGAACCAATCGTAACAACAAGAAATGGAGACGTTGGTTTGTACGTTATTACATTTAATAGTCCAAAACAATTTGAAACTCTTTTAAGATCTATGGAGTTATATGACAATAATTTTATTACCCAAACCAAAAAGTTTCTATTGGATAATTCTACTGACCTGTCAACGACACCAAAATATTTAGAACTTTGTGAAAAGTATGGATTCGAACATATTAAAAAAGATAATATAGGAATTACAGGAGGGCGTGTGTTTGTTTCAGAACACTTCAATGAGTCAGATATGGATTATTACATGTTCTTCGAAGATGATATGTTTTTTTATAATGGATCGGATGATGTTTGTAAAAATGGGTTTAGTAGAAAAACTAAAGATTTTTATAATAAAATTTTACAAATTTCTAAAAAAGAAAAATTCGATTTCTTAAAGTTTAACTTTACCGAATTTTATGGTAGTCATGAAAAACAATGGGCTTGGTATAATGTGGACCAAGAATATAGAAATATCCATTGGCCTGACAACCCAAAATTACCTGTCACAGGTCAAGACCCAAATGCACCTTGTTTAGAATATAAAAACATTAAATCTTACGAAGGTATACCATATGCGACAGGAGAAGTCTATTTATCAAATTGGCCGATCATATTATCTAAAGAAGGAAACTTTAAATGTTATATCGAAACTAAGTACGCATATCCTTACGAACAGACCCTAATGTCTCATTGTTATAAGGAAACTAAGAAGGGAAGAATCAATGCCGGTGTACTTCTTATGACACCAACCGAACATGATCGTTTCGAGTTTTATGATGGTGGTTTAAGAAAAGAATTCTAAAGTATTTATAGATAAAAGGTTTAATGGAATTTTTTATCAAAAAAAATGCGACGCTTCCTGTTTTAAAGATTAACGTAATTAAAGACGGAAGAAGTGACTACGATAGGTCTATGAAGTTTCTAAACGAAACTGAAATATTCTTTTCTATGGTAGACACTGAAACTGGTATACCAAAAATTACAAGTAGACCTGCGGGTATCATAAAAAAAGATCCCGTTATCCCAAATGATAATGCCGACTATTATGTTTACTACCAATTCACGCCTTTTGATACAAAGAAAGTAGCACGATACAAAGGTCAGTTCATGTTTAGAAATGAAACTGGTTTTATGATATTACCTTTAAATGAAGAAATTTATATTAATGTTACTGACAGTTTTGTACTAGATGACAAAGAATTCCAAAGTTGTTACGTTGTTGATTTTCCTTGTTGTAAATCGGGAAGGTTAATACCACCTTCACCTAGACCGGTAACCACAACAACTACTATATATCACACAACAACAACCACCATAATTTATACAACAACAACCACTACTGGTTAGTATTTATAAGAAAACATTAAATGGAATTCACTATAGGACAAAATTCAACTCTGCCTTTATTAAAACTACAAGTTGTTAATGATGGGATAGAGAATTATAACTCTATGATGGAGTTTATTGAGAGATCGTCCATTTTCTTTTCAATGATTGACACTACTAATGGAATACCAAAGGTTTATACAAAGCCCGCAGGTTTCGTTGAGAAGTTAGGATTGACGGAAAATGCAAGTCCTGAGTATTATGTCTACTACCGTTTTAATCCTAATGAAACAAATAGAAGTGGTAGATATGAAGGTCAGTTCATGTTTATTAATGAAGGGGGGACATTAGTTTTACCAATTAGAGAAAAATTATACATTAATATTGTTGAAAGTTATGTTGCAAATGATTTACCATATGTGAACTTTAATAAAACAAATTATAATTGTTATTTAACTCCATTCCCAACTCCTGAACCAAGTAGAACACCATTTCCGGTCTTAAGCTCAACACCAACGGTTACACCAACTAACACACCGACTGTTACACCTACATTAACACCCACTAATACACCGACAAATACATCAACTAATACACCAACCCCTACCATTACTCAAACACAAACACCAACCATAACACCTACTAATACACCCACTTTAACACCAACACCAACACCAACATCATCTACAACACCAACACCGACACCTACAATAATACCAATTTCTAATTCATTCTTACTTGAGGATGGGTCGTTATTTTTATTACAGGACGGATCTGAATTAACTTTACAATAAATTTTTATATAACAGAAATATGTCTAATCAAAAATTAACCGAATTACCAATATCTCTATCAGCGTCAAGTGGTGACGTTCTTTATATTGTGGACAATTATGTCGATGGAGATCCAGTCTTAACTGGTGAGTCTAAACAAATTTATTTTTCGGCATTAACTCAAAATTTTTCATCAGGAACAAGTGGTACATCAGGCACTAGTGGATCGAGTGGTACCAATGGTAGTTCTGGAACTAACGGGACTTCAGGTACTGATGGAACTTCAGGGTTATCTGCATTAGGATTACCATCTAAAGTAATTTTTACTGACAACAGTGGGTGGACATTTGATGAACCTGCGGGTATTAACACTAAAACTATTACATTCGAAACTCCGTTTGAGAATACTAACTACTCGGCAGATTTTATTTGGCAACTTGCGGACTTTGATTCTACGGCACATAGTAATAGTTTCCAAGATAATTTCGGATCAGTAATATTTCTAAATAAAACAACGTCCTCAATCGATGTTGAATTTGATTATGTTTCATCCGCAGTATCAGGATTAACAGGATTTAACGGTCGTTTAGTTTTAATTGCCGAAGGAGAAAGTAATGGGTCTGGTATAAATGGTACTAGCGGAACAAATGGTACATCAGGAACGAATGGAACTAGTGGTACAAATGGGTCGTCAGGTACTAATGGGTCAAGTGGTACCAACGGAACATCAGGAACTAATGGTACAAATGGTACGTCAGGAACCAGCGGTATCTCAGGGTTTACGGGAAGTTGGACGGTAACTCCGGGAACTAATAACTATAGTTTTACGGTTGATAATAATAACACTTATAATTTATGGGTGTTAGGTAATATACCAAACGGAATTATATCTTATAATGCCACCGTTACCATTAGTAATAGTAACGTACCTGTACTTGGTTATCAATATGCTTGGAATTATACAGGAGGGAGTAGTCCCATTCTTTTAATTACACTTCCAACACAGATTGTAGGAACTGCAGGTGCAATATCCACCGAGTCTCCCGCCGTTGGCACTACAACTAATACATTTGTATTTGGTATACAGAATAATAGTGGATCAGACGTTACGGTTAATTATGGGTATCTAAAAATATCCCAATAAATCAAAATATGATCTTTAAGTCGTTTGACAAATAAGATCTGTGTTTCTATATTTATTTACGAAGGTAAATGTCGACCTTATTCGACAGCTAATACACCAAAAGTAAAAAATATATGATATCACAAGAAGAAATTAAAAGTTTCCTAGAAGGAAATGATCCTGAACAATTTATCGTGGCTGTAGAGTACGATTATGTATCAGACAAAATCTATAAAATAAAAGAGATACCTGGTAAAGGTAAAGAAATCCAACGAGATACTTTAATCTCATTCGCATGGGTTGGTGACCTTCGAGGTCAAAATTTCTATTCATCATCCAAAGCATTACAAAAAGAAGCCATGACAAAACATGGTATTATCATTGAGAAATTAAGAACCGATGGTAATGAAAGATTGGAGAACGGATTAACTTTTTTGGTTAAATCTATGAAAGGTTATAGAAACCTTATTCAGTTTTTTAGAGAGGGTGGTGTTGACCCTTGGGGTGAAAATACAAAAGATCTTATTACATTGTTATCGCCTGTAGAACAATACTTGGTTTCAAAAGAGAAACGATTGTTTAAAGGGTTTGAGGAATACAATGACATCACGAGGTTTGTATTTGACCTTGAGACGACCGCGTTAGAACCAAAAGACGGTCGTATCTTCATGATTGGAATGAAAACAAACAAAGGGTTCATGAAAGTAATTGAGTGTAAAGATGCCGACGAGGAACGAAGAGGTCTTGTTGAATTCTTTAGAACCATAGATGAAATCAAACCATCAATCATTTCAGGTTACAATTCGGCAAACTTCGACTGGTTTTGGATATTCGAAAGATGTAAAGCCTTGAACTTAGATATCAAGAAGATTGCAATTTCAATGAACGCATCAAAAACAATCTCACAAAGAGAGTCAATGTTAAAGTTAGCAAATGAGGTTGAGAGATATAACCAAGTTCAAATGTGGGGATACAACGTAATCGATATTATCCATTCCGTTCGTAGAGCGCAAGCTATCAACTCAAGTATTAAAGAGGCAGGTTTGAAGTACATTACCAAGTATATTGATGCTGAAGCCAAAGATCGTATCTACATTGACCACACAAGTATCGGACCTATGTACGCCAAGAAAGAAGAGTATTGGTTAAACACGGATAATGGTAATTACAAGAAAGTAGGTATCGACCCAAAGGTAGATGAGATATGTGTTAGACGAGGAGATGTATATCTTAAAACAACG
>Ga0066599_100000012_pt1 | contig 22845 bp, 18 predicted proteins | sample InisedmetaG_FD_60065 | JGI IMG/M metagenome (GOLD analysis project Ga0066599, IMG submission 60065) | Freshwater pond sediment microbial communities from the University of Edinburgh, under environmental carbon perturbations - Initial sediment | ecosystem: Environmental > Aquatic > Freshwater >...
ACGTACATCGCGATGAAGCATCGCGACAGGAAGGATCTTCTGTCCGCGATCTTCCCGCTGGTCGTCGATAACGGGAAGATGCTTCGGAACGTCATCGCCTTCGTCAGGAGCGGAACGTTCGACGACAAGCGGACCTTCCCACAGCCTCTAAGGAAGTCGCTGGCCCATTGGTTTGATCGGAACGTGGACCAGATCTTCCGGTCGACGGTCGGTAACGATCCATCGATGAGGGACATTCTGCGGATGCTCCACGTCCGTCCGAAGACGCCTCTGCACGAGGCGCTGTTTGCCTACATCGTTGGAAAGCCTCCGAAGGGGCCGCTTCCGGAGCTTGTCCAGAAGTTCGAGGCGTTCAAGAAGGACCCGGCCAACGCCGAAGTTCCGAAGGTCGACTTCAGGATGCTGACCGGTGTCGAGATCCCGGAGGCTGTCTGGACTCAGATCGCTCGGGATGCAAAGTGGATGATGACGCGCATGAATCTCAATACGTTCCAGAGGCATGGCGTCTTCAACGACGCGAAGATGGTCAAGCTGATCGCGGCTCGGCTGAAGGACGCCGAGCAGATCAAGCAGGCCATGGCGTTCCCGTACCAGCTTCTGGCGGCATATCGGGCCGTTGAGTCTTCTGGTGATATGCCGAGGGAGATCGTCGACGCTCTCCATGACGCAATGGAGATCGCGACTGACAACGTTCCCGAGATCGAGGGAACGGTCGTCGTCTGCCCAGACGTCTCGGGATCGATGGGAGGGTCGGCGATCACAGGAAACCGTGGTTCGGCAACGTCGTCTGTTCGCTGCGTTGACGTGGCCGCGCTGGTCACGGCGTCGATTCTCAGGAAGAATCGGTCGGCTCGTGTTCTTCCGTTCGAGGTATCGGTGAAGAAGATCAAGCTTGAGCCGCGAGACTCGGTCATGACCAACTCCAACAAGCTGGCGAGGATTGGTGGAGGCGGAACCAACTGTTCGGCTCCGCTGTCGCTCCTGAACTCGGAGAAGGCGAAGGTCGATGCTGTGATCTTCGTGTCCGACTACGAGTCGTGGGCTGATCGACAGAATAACGGATACGGCGTCTGGGGTCCGGCTCGTGGGACCGGAATGATGGAGGAGTGGAAGGTTCTGAAGGGCAGGAACCCGAATGCAAAGATGGTCTGCATCGACCTGACTCCAAGGGCCGATGCGCAGGCCGTTCCAAGCAGGGATATCCTGCAGGTAGGAGGATTCTCGGATCAGGTATTCTCTGTTGTAGCGAATTTCCTCCGGTCGCCAGATGCGGATGCGTGGGTCAAGGAAATCGAGTCAATCGATCTCAAGACCTCCGAGAAGTCCGAACCGACGAAGTCTGATCATTCGGATTCTTCGGACGAGGAGAGTGACGAGAAGTAACAAAGGGATTGGGCAACGGATGCTGATGGGACTACATCATTATTGGTTCGAGTCCAATCGCCCGCTCCACGGGGGTAGCGGTTTCGGCCGCTACCCTCTCTATGCGGGCGTAGCCCAAGGGTAGGGCAACCGGTCGCAAGACCGGATCGAAGTCTCGTCGATCTTGACGTTGTCCATGTCTTTGCCGTATACTCAGCGTGTCGTACGGGCTCTTTGAAAATTGGAGAGGAGGTGAAGAAGCGATGCCAAAGCATCCGCAGGTTGGAGATGCGATCGTGTACCACGACGAAAACGGTAAGGCGCACAATGCAATCGTGACCTGCTATTGGGGAGAGCCGACGCTCCCTGACGGCAAGGAAAACGAAACCATTGGTTGCCTGAATCTCGTGATCGTCAGCGGCGACGAGTCTCGCCACGATCAGTACGGAAGACAGATCGAAAGACTGACTTCCATCGCGCACAAGTCGACGATGCACGTGCACGGTAACTACTGGCGGTGGTCTGACGAGGAACCGAACGGATACATGCCGCCATCTTCCGTCTAAGTGTAGCGGAATGGGGACCGAGCAGGAACCTGCGCCGTACACACTGCGGAGATTTCAAGCGTAACAGAGAGGCGCGCGTGAGACAGATGCTGATGGGACTACATCTCTTGCAAAGATACCCGGTCTCATCGATTCTTGCTGTCCCACGCACGCTTCTCTGATCAGAGAGGCGTAAGGATGACAGATGTCAGCGGGATTACATCCTATAACATGCTATCTCGCAATCCCTTGCTGTCATCCTTACGCTTCTCTATCGTATTCGTCCTCAATCCCACCTGTTTTACTCTCCAATATTCATCCTACTATCCGTTGACATCCAAGCTCGTGCAGCTATCCTTTCCAAGGAAGTAGCTCCGTTTACTGCGAAACTGTGTGATCGACTCTGCCGGATAGAGATCCGGAGTATGAATGAGCTTTGCCCTCCAAAATCTGTCCCTAAAGCGTCGAGCTACTGTTGAGGCTCCAAAAGACACAAAGATCCGCGAAGCCTGTCAAACGTGTAAATACGATTCTATATGTGGAGGATTCTGGGTCTGGGACGACAGCCGGTGGTGCGACGATAACTGTTCCGATTGTCCCGCTAACTGCTGCCACAATCCAATGTGGCGAAGCGATGCCGAAAGGCTTGGAGGATTGGCCTTCGATGACATTCACTGGAAACCGTGGGGCATAGATTGGCCGGATATGATCTGGGTTGTTGGGGGACGGGTTGGATTTCTTCCTGAGCCCGTTTACATCATTCCGGTAGACTCGCTCCTTGACCGATACACGCTGAACTGGGCAAAGACTACCGATCTTCGAAAGCGGTTTTCGATTCCAGCCGAGAGCAAGATTGGTGTGTCCTTCTGCTTTCAGGATTGGCTTCTCGACAGATTCCGAGACCACGAGGACATCGTTGCCGATGCGCTTGAACGATTCAAAGTCGACTTTGCTCTTCCAATAAACTACTCTGTATACAGGAACTTTCCAAGGCTCGATCAGCTTATTGCGATGAAGAGACGAATGAGATCGCTCAAGCTTTTTCAGGATCGTGGAATTAACGTAGTTCCAGACATAGGAGCTATTCGGCCGATAGACGTTGACAGGTGGGGAGATTGGGTATTGCGCGAAGGCTGTTCGGCAGTATTCATGACGGTTCAGACTCTCAGGGGAAGAAAAAAGAATCCGCTCTACGAGATAAAGTTCGATATGTTACTGCAATTAAGAGAGCGTCTAGGAAAAGACGTTCGATTTCTGGTTCAGGGGGTAAGTGCCCGTAGGATGCCGTATTTCAGAGCACAGCTTGGAAAGGCATCGTTTATAAATCACGCGGCATGGGTTAGAGCAGAATTTAAGCTGGATTTTACTGGCGGGCCACGGGGAACGCGGGACGCAGGAAGGTCTGTACAAGACACTTTTAGCTTGAACGTTTCGCAGCTTAAAGCTATCTTGTACGAGGCACAATCAAGCGCTATTTCTTCAACCGAAGGAGCCTGACATGGGTAATGACGGCGGCAAGGTTGGTTCCAACGTCGGAATGTCTCAACGACAGATAGCAAAGGGTGGCGAAAAAACGTACAAGCCCGGTAAGCTGCACAAGCACAAGACAGTTGTGTCGGGAAGAGGCCCGGCAGAGGGAGTGAGCGTTACTGGCCATACGCTGAATGTAGGTCGGCGAACTGGGCAGGCAGCCGAGGTAGGCGTTCCCCAGAAAGGCGTGCAACGCGCAAATGTGATGAACCAGATTCAGTCCCACTTAACCAGTAACGTTGGCGTCAAGGCAAACGGAATGGCCGGACGAGGAAGAAACAAGGTCGGGTTCAGGACTGATAGGACAAGTACGCGAAATCCGAGCGGAGTTGTTACGGGACGCGTTGTAGCTGTTGCCCGAACAAAGAGCGCCGCACTGAGAGCCGCAAAAAGAGGCATTGGATCGGGAAAGAACGGGCTTTCTCGGATCGGTGGAAAACAGCTCAAGAATGGCGTGTCCTACGCGAAAGTTCGTGGAGGATGGCGAGCTAGCGTAAAGGTCTCTGTTCGAGGAAGCAAAGCTCTGCCACACGGAAACTCGGGACGGCGCGGAAAGGCGACAGGCGTAAAGTCAACTCGTCCAGCTCGGTCCCGTGGAGGGCAGGGAGCGCGAAAGACACCGGCAAGAAAGGCGTCTACAAAGAAGGTGTCCACAAAGAAGGTGTCCGCAAAGAAGACGTCGGTTAAGACGGCTAAGCCAAAGGCTCAAGCTGCGGCTAAGCGGCGCAAGTAACGGTCTCAATGAGAACCTGAAACGGGGGACACTGTGGCAAAGACGCTGAGGTCAGAAGACATCAAGATGATTGCCGTAGACAAGCTTGAGCCAAACGACTGGAATCCGCAGACGATGACGGACGCCAAGTTCAACGAGCTTGTCGAGGAGATCCGTGAGGATGGATTTGACGATTCCATTCACGTCGTACCGCATCCTGATCCGACAAAGGTTGGAATATATCGGATCATTAACGGAGAGCACCGCTGGCAGGCTGCTCGTGTTCTCGGTATCAGCGAGATCCCGTGCGTAGTCAAGGACAAGTGGGTAGACGAGAAGACTCAACAGATCAAGACGGTAAGGCGAAACCTTCTGCGGGGCGACCTTGACCGGGCGCGGTTCAGCAAGCTCGTTCGTCAGCTGAATGATGTTGGAATTGCGCTGAAGGATCTTCCAGCAAAGCTGGGCTTTGAGAACGATGCTGAGTTCAGGGACAAGTTCATCGCTCAGGAGCGTGACAAGGAAGAGCAGAAGGTACAGGCCGCGACCAGGACGGCAAAGGACGACGAGAAACGCGAAAGCGCGGTTGTCGGAAACCTGTCGTTCATCCTAAACGAAATATTCTCGCAGTACGGCGATACGGTACAACAGGGATTCATCTTCTTCTGCCACAGGAATAAGTTCCACCTTCTCGTTCAGATGGATGACAAGATTCAAAAGCTCATTGAGGCTGCAGTAAAGTATCTGCGCGAGAGCGGAAAGAACATCAATCCGTTCCTCCGGAAAGCGCTTGATCTTGAATTTGATGAGATCGAGAAAACCGATGGAGCAGACCCGAGGAAGATCAGACAGATCAAGAACTCTCCGGGAAGTGACGAAGCCGAAGACGAGCTTGACGCTGACGATGTCGATGAGAGCACCGACGACGCAGACGACGAGGATGGCTCCGAAGAGGTAGAGACCGTCGCCAGTGACGATAAGGACACACTATAATGGCTGGGCGCTCGACAGGAGTCGACCTCCAAGGCGAGCCATTCGTCGGTCGCGACGGACTTGACCGTCGTCGAGCGCTCGTTCTCGATCTTCATCTAAGAGGAATGCAGCAGCACGCAATCGCGGCAATTCTGAAGGTCCATCGCAACACCGTCACGAACGATCTCAAGGCAGTTAGACGTCGGCAGGCAGAAGCGGTAAAGCGGCTTGATTCTGACGAAGAGGCTGGAGCAACTCTCGATTACTATAAGAAGCTACGCGACGATGCCTATGGGCAGTATCTTGAGACACAGAGTGCTGGGGCAAAGCTTGGATTCCTGCAAGCGGCACTACGAGCACAGGAGATGTACGCGAAGCTGCTGATGGACATCGGTGCCATTGACAAGACTCCCGCCAAGGTCTCTACGACTCATGAGGGTTCGATCGCGGTCGATCACCGTGTTTCGAACGCGAGTACTGATGACCTCCTGTCTCGTAGGAAAGCCTTGATCGGAGAGTTTGGTCTTGACCGAGGCACGAAAGATAACTGATGCCGCGAGCAAAGAGTGGCACGTCTGCTGGTGACCCCCAGCTGACGAAGAGACAGCAACGAATACTTGAAAATAAGCTCAAGGAACTCGAATCGATCGAGATTGAGCTTCAACGCCGCGAAAACATGAAGAATCCGATGTTCTACGGACTTCCGGATCTTCTGTTTCCGATCGGGTTCAAGCAGGGAAAGTTGAATCGGATTGGCGAGGTCGATCGCGAGCCATTGCCGTCTCCCGAGACCAACGAAGAATACGAGCGTCGGCAGGAGCTTGCGATAAAGTACTTTGTCGAGACTGAGCTTCACTTCCTTAAGGAAGGCCGAAGAATAGACGTAAAATTCATCGACACACAGATAAAGTTCATTGCTGATCTTCTCTACGGAAGAGTCTCACAGGCAATCCTGTGGAAGTCACGAGGTGGCGGTGGATCGCTTTGTGCCGCGATCCTGATCTGGCTTTCGCTACTCTACAAGCACATGTCCTTTGTCGACCTCGGCGGATCTATGGAGCAGTCGAGAGTCGTGTATGAATATGTGTCGGAGTTCTGGAACTGCTTCCCCGATCTAAAGACGGGTCTTCTTGAGAAGGACCCGTTGCTGTCGATGACGAAGCTTGTTACCGGAGTTCAACTTCGGTGCATCCCTGCTTCCGAACGCATGGCCCGAGGAAAGCACTTACCCGGTCTCGTGGCGGACGAGGCCTGCCAAGACGACGTACATGCCGACACGACATTTACCGCAGCAATGAACATCACGATGTCTGAGCCGACTCATACGATCGTGCTGCTGTCGACGTTCCACATCCCGGTCGGGTTGTTCCAGCAGGTATGGGACAACGCCGACGTAAAGGGATTTACCCGATATAAGTGGGACGTGTTTGACGTCATGCAAAAATGCGAAGTTGGGCTTGAGTCGGCGACACCAGAAGATCCCGATGCGGATGCGTTCTGTAAAGAGCAGTGTCCTCTTACTATCAAAGAGACCGTGGTTGACGAGGATAACAATACCGTCGGCCACAGATACATTGGATGTAACGGAAAAGCCCGGAGATCGTGCGGGTTCCTTCCAAGAGAGAACGTCATCAACGCGTTGGTCATGAACGAAGGATCAGAAGTATTCTGGGTCGAGTACGCCTGTTTACGCCCGAGATTCAGCGGCCCAATTTACGGCCTTGAGGCAATAGAGAATACGATTATATCCGAGCTTAAGATAGACGACACCGATCGAACGATTGTCGGAATCGACTGGGGAGTCACTGAGGGAGTCCTCGTTCTCGGAAAGGACTCGCCTGTCTATGGCCCACAGATCATAGCCACCAAGTATCTTTCGGTTAAGCTCACGTCGGAGTACATCAAGACTCTTGATGAGTGGAAAGCAGAGTACGGCGAACTCGACATCTACGCCGACGCCGCCGGTCAGTTCAATATCGGAGACCTCGAAGAGGCTGGGTATCTAGTTACCCCCGTAGATTTCGGCTCCATGAAGGATTACGGAATCGCGAACCTCACAAAACTTTTCATGTACGGGAAGATTCAAATTCTTGATGATAACACAAGACTCATCGAACAGTTGAAGTCGTACAGGCGTGACCCGAAGACAGGGAAGCCCTTGAAGATAGACGACCACGGTCCAGACGCTCTTTTGTGCGCCACAATTGAGATAGATTTCCTTGAGCGTTGGAGCGAACTAATGCTTGCACGATCTAGGGGGCTTGCTAATCGAGTTCCGGTCGACAATAATGTCGCAAATACGGATACGAGTGAGGTAGAAGTTGAAGAAAAAGCCATTGACAGGGATAATGGCGTGATGCTATTCTGATTGGAGTATGACATCGCCGTTTACTACATTCCAGACCTCCGAAAGGGGCAGCCGCGATGGAGCCGAAGAATGTTTTCAAGTCAGTGTTCGTCAGTCGGGCTGTCCAAGGCCAGCTTGGTATTGTGCTAAAGAATATCAAGCCTGCTGACGCGGCCCCGATCGCGGCCCCGGTAGCAGCGCCAGCGGCTGCTCCTGCGGCAGCCCCAGTTGTTCAGGCGGCTGCTCCTGTAGTTCCGGAAAAGACAGAAAAGTCCGCTGATGCTGCAACTGTTCCCGTAGTTGCGGCCGTTGTTGAGAAGGCCGTTGCTGCTCCTGCTGCCGCACCCGCGATCCCTGCTGTCGTGAAGCCGGAAGAGAAGCCTGCCAAGTAGAAGAGTCGTACCGTCCAATCGATTGGACGAAACGTGCCAATAGCAAGTTGCCAAGACGGCGGCAAGCCGGGGTATAGGTGGGGCGGTTCCGGTAAGTGCTACACCTACATCACTGGTGACGAGGCATCTCGAAGTCGGGCATACGCGCAGGCTCAATCTCAAGAGCGCGCTGCTCGGGCGAACGGATATCGCGGCAAGGAGACTTGCATGGACTGCCAGGAAACTCGACTTGCCGTTGGATTCAGCGAATACCCGAAGAAGTGCTGCTTCGACGTGCTTATTCCGTGGACTGTCTACGGAGAAGGCCAAAAGCTCAAATGTGTAAATTGCGGAGATATGCTAGCGAGCACCCGAATCGAGAAGGACTCTGTAATCGCAGAGGAATATCGATCCGTATGTGCTCTCGTTCTTCGTAAGGTCGTGTTCGCAACGCGCGACTCGGTAGACGCGTGGCTATCGAACAATTGGGTTGCTCGCATGTGGAACGTCGATACTGGCAAGAAAGAGCGAGTCGACGTTGTCCGCGAGATCGAGACTGGATGGGTTGTTGTCGTTCGACCTTACACGTGGTTCGCAAAGGGGACGTTAAAGGCGCAGTTATCAAGCATCGGCATCATCACTGTTACTGGCAATCGTCGTGAGGATGTCGACAACAGGATTCCTACAGACGAAGAACTTCAGTCTACAGCACAGTTCGTGGAAAGGATCTAGTCATGGCAAAGAAGTTGGGCGGATTCGCGCTGAATGGCGAAGGACTTGGTAGTGGGGCTATGCGAGGAAACGTTGCGTTCGGTGGTCGAGCGGGACCGGACGACGGCAAGATGCACACTGAATTCTCTTCTGGCCGACTGGCCGGGAAGAATTCTGACACGACCCCTCGGCTCGATCAGGCTCCAGCGAGGACGGTCGCAAGTCGCCGAGGAGTTTCTGGAACCGGGCTTCCGCTTGGCAAGCAGGAGTCGGGAAGCGGTGTCACCGACATGGCCCTCAAGTCGGCGAGCAGGGGAGCCAAGAGCGGTGAGCTTCCTCTCGGAAAGCCTGACCTCAAGCAGGGTCCGGCGAAGTCACTGAAGTACGAGAAGTAAGAGACTTCATGCGGCAGCAGTACAAGATCGTTAAGCTGACGCCATGCCCCGAGGTCGAACGAAAGCTCGACGATCTCGGGGCCGGTGGTTGGAGGCTGATCGGGATAACCGACGGCATGGCAGTTCTCGGACGCCAAGCTAGCGGAAATGACCAAGACCTCCCGAAGGATGATCCGGGACGATGCGATATAGAGAAGACCAGTGAGTGACTTTTCGATCACCAAGGAGCAGGCAGAGAAGGTAATAACGGAGGAGATACCCGTTATTGCCGAGCTTATTGGAGACGAGACTGACAAGGTCGATCTTACTATCGACGACATGCTCAATAAGGGCATAAGTCAGCAGGCTCAGTCGACGATAAACGCGGTAAACGATAGCGCAGCATCCCTGAACAAGCTGATCATCTCGCCTCCTTACGACCCTCTGAAGCTTGCGCTGATGCTTGAGATCAACACCCGGCTGATGCGAGCTTGCCACCTTCGGGCGCGAAACACCGTCGGTCTTGGGTGGGGCATAGTTCCGACTCCACGGGACGAAGACGAGCCTGAGGTTAATCCAAAGGTCTACAAGGAGCAGAAAAAGAAGCTCAAGAGCGTCTACAGTCGCCCGAACCCGAAGACGTCGATGCTTCCAGAGACTATGGCTAACCCGCTTGACTTCTCCGAAGTGATGTACCGGATGAAGGTCGATGAAGAGGCTACTGGGACAGGGTTCCTTGAAATCACTCGCGCAAATTCAGGACAAATCGACGGTATCTATAACATTCCGTCGCATACGATACGTGTCCTTCGGAACGGCGGATACGTACAGATACGCGGTCGCTGGGGTGACACGACTGTAAGCGGAGACGCCAGGATAAAGTCGATCTACTTCAAGAGGTTCGGTGATCCTCGGGCGATCGATCGTGACACCGGAACAGTCGGAACAAACCTCCCGCCAGAGCGGCGGGCGAACGAGCTGTTGTCATTTGTAATCTACAGCTCTCGATCGTCATTCTACGGAATGCCCCGGTGGATATCAGCGACAGCCGCGATTCAAGGGTCGCGCCTCGCGGCAATTCGTAACATAGCATTCTTCGAGAATGACGCAGTCGGACGAATGGCCATCGTCGTATCTGGCGGGTCGCTGACGTCACAATCAGTTAACGACATCAGGACGTTCGTCAACCGCGAAGGTAAGGGTCCTGAGAAGGCTCACCGAGTCATGGTTCTCCAAGCCGAGCCTCGGAGGGTCGTGACCAGCCGTGGCGTTGGGACGAAGATCGATGTCGTTCCGTTGACCGTTGGAATCGACGAAGATGCATCGTTCCTTTCCTATCGAAAAGCAAACGACGAGGAAGTTCGTGAGGCGTCCGGACTTTCCTCTCCGTTCTTTACGTCCGAGGGCGTCAATAGAAGCTCAGCGTCGATTTTGCGGAAGCTCACGCTAGAGCAAGACTTGATACCCGACATGAATTCGCACCAGCACGTGATAAACAGGACAATATCAGTCGACATTCTTGGAAACAGCCTGTCCGAGCGCGAAAGGTCAAAGCTTGAACTTCAGGCGATGCTGGCATTCAAGGCTCCTGAAAGTGTCGACGAGCTTGAGACCGCTCAGATTCTGGGAATGAACTCTCGTGCCGGAATCATCACGATTAATGAGGCGCGAAGAGAGATCGGGTTGCAGGCGCTTCCTCCAGAATTCGTATATGGACAGTTGCCCCTTCCTCTTGCAGCAGCTCTGCTCGAAGCCGGGCTTCTGTATCAGGGTGCAATAACAGATAGCGGTCCAAAGTCATACAAGGAAACGCTCACAGATCAGCTAAAGGCGGCAGAGGCCGCTGCAAAGCTCGCGCAGAAGATCAATGGGTCAAAGCCTCCTGCACAGACGCAGAAAATGTTGTCGTCAATGGCACCGGGAGTTCAGAAGCAGGTCAAAGACATGACCGGACTTGCTGCCCGGTTGCAGGCGTTCATTCATGAGTCTCTTGGCCGAGATATCATCGACGCGGAAATTCAGCTTCAGAACGGAAAAGGCGAGATCGTCAATCGAATCGCCCTCGGCGATCTGAGCCCAGATGAGGAGGCATCCGATGTCTAAGAGAATTGAAAAGGACATTCGATTCGCGTTTGAAACGAGCGCGATGGAGGTGTTCAAGACGAGCGACGGTACTCCTCACATCCGGGCCATCGCGTCCGACTCGCTCGAAGACAGGCAGGGAGACATCATTACGGAGAAGTGCGTCCAGAGCATGGCTACGCAGGTCCGTAAGAACGAGATCCCTCTTCTTCCCGATCACCGCGCAACGTTCGAGATCGGAAAGTCTTCGAATGGCGACACGAGACGAAACGCCGAGACCAACGGTCTTGAGCTTCTTGTTGAGTTCTGCCTTGACCCCGACTATACCGAGTCAAAGAAGCTGTACGGTGAAGTCGAAACGAATCGGTGCAAGCGGCAGCTCTCGATCGGCGGCTACCTCAACAAGTCTAATCCTCGCGCTGCCTACATGGAGCGACGTGACGGAAAGCTCATGATGATCCTTGACGACATCGTACTCGATCACATCGCGGTTACCCGTGAAGGCAAGGCGGCTAACCCACGGACAAACTTCATTGACTCCGTAGTCAAGTCGATTGACGAGGCCGGATATGAGGTTACCGAGTCCGGGCTTGTTCAGAAGTCTACGGAAGACGAGGGCGACGAGATTCCGACGGCCGTTCCAGCTACGGTATCCAAGCTTGACCAAAAGAACGTAATCTTCTGGAAGAGGGTGTGGAAAGATACGTTCATCCGCCAGATGCACAACTCTGACCAGACAGTTGGACAGGCCGAGCTTTCTGCGGGAGGCGTTGCAACAGCGATGCTGTCGAAGCAGCTTGGCCAGAAGATCGACGTTAGCCCGGTAGAATTGGCCGTTAACAGGGCAGAAAAGGAAACGTTTATCCTCGGAACGACGTCGAAGGTTAACGGACACGTTCACCTGTGGGTAGGGAAAGCGGTTGGAGAAAAGATTATTGACGGTTTAATGTTGACAGTAAAGGGGCACGATCATAATATCTCTGAAAATAGTGAGTGTGGGACTGACAGTGATCATTCCCATGCGCTCATTCGAAAAGAGCAGAAGGTTGCGGAGCCTTCATCGAATGAGCACCCTGCCCCCGTGGGGCTTCTCTACTTCGGAAAGGGTTCGACCGAAAATAGCGTGCAACTGTGGCTTGAGTCGCACGGGATCGAACCAACCAGCATCACTCGCGTTGCGAACTCGACATACGAAGTTGAGTTCAGTCTATCCTCGGTAGCGAGTGAGGAAACGAAGAAGGAGGACACGGAGATGCCTAAGGGGCAGGACAACCCAGTCGAAAAGGCGGCGGTAGTGTTCAAGGACTGGCCGATGTCCGATCAGCGCAGCTGGTCGTGGACTGCTGCGGACGGAAATGCGATCCTCGGAGAGAAGGGCGACAACTGGGAGAAGTACAAGTCAGCCCATACATATTACGACGATGGTCGTGGAGCAACCCCGTCTGTCCGAGGGGCATACTCGCTTCCGCACCACAAGAGCACTGAGGGCGGGCTCGCTACGTATATCGGCGGCGTAATCGCTGCGACTGCCGTTCTTAACGGGGCACGCGGAGGATTCCGTCGCGATACTTCCGAAGCGGGCCGCAAGTCTCTCTACGCTCACCTCAGCAAGCACTACGCACAGGCAGGTCGAACCGCTCCTTCCCTGAAGGAGAAGTGGCTTGACAGGACGAAGGGCGGGTTCACCCACCCGAATCCGAAGACCCTTGTCGAGCGTGACTACGAAGACTTCGTGTTTGCGATGGAATACGCGAAGGAAGAGGTTCCCGAGTTCCTGACGAAGGCGTGGTGGATGTCTTGGGATCAGGAAGCAACCGGACTCGCTGAAGTCCCGGCAGCCGAGAAGGGCATCTGGACCCTTGATGTTGTGAAGTCTGAAACTCCAGCGACGACCGACACGAAGGTCGCTGTTAAGGCCGACGAGAAGGAAAAGTCCGCTGCCCCGGTAGAGGTAAAGGCCGAGGCGCATCCTGAGGTAAAGGCCACTGAGAAGTCAGAGGGGAAGACCGATGTCAAGGCAGAGGTCCCGGCCGACGGTAAGCAAGTTGTCAAAGCGGCCGAAGTTGCTCCGGCAGCGGACGCTAAGAGCGGGAGCGTTGACAGTGTCGCGGCCGTCGCTCCGGCAACAGCGACAGCCAAGAGCAGTGACGGTGGAACTGTGACAAGCCCGGTGTCGGATCTACCAGCTGCGATGCAGAAGGCGATTGCTGACATTGCGGCTGCGGTGTCTTCTATCAGCGCTCGAATCGATATGCTTGAGAAGCCGAAAGCGGAGAAGAGCGCCGATCCAGCGGCCACGGCCACAACGACTGGATCTGCGTCGTCGGTAGTGGTTGTTGTCGACACCAAGCAGGCTGACGCTCAGAAGACTACTGAGGCTGTCGTTGTTAGCGCCCCGGTCGTTACTGCGACAGCTCCAGTCGTTCCTGCAGTAGCTCCTGCTGCTCCTGCGGTTCCCGCAGCGGAAAAGTCAGTAGCGCCGGCTCCAGCTGCTGCGCCCGAGGCCGCGAAGAAGCCAGAGAATATATTCGAAGCATTCCATACACTTCTTGAGGGAATGGGCCTAACGTCAAAGGACTTCCTTGATGCAATGGCTCAAAAGAGCCTCGACATGACTAAGAAGAGCATGGAAGGCGTTGAGTCGAACATTGTAGGGACGGTACAAAAGGCCGTCGAAACGTCAGTTGGATCGCTCCGCGATGGGGTGAAGGCAGATGTCGAAAAGTCGGTAAAGGCGACAATCGACGCGAAGCTGACCGAGGTTGCCAAGACGCTTGATGAGACGGTTGAGAAGCTGAACACCAGGCTTGAGAACGTCGAGAAGGTTGGCGGTGTCCGTCAAGGCACCGACGGTCAGGAGATCTCTCCGACTCGGCAGGGATCTGGTACTTTCGCGGGAGTGTTCTCTCGGGCACTACGACATCGTTAACCTGAGAGACTAGGACAAGGAGACTTTCACGTGGCTCCGACAAATGAGCAGCTTATCGAGAAGGCGTTTGACAGCGCAAAGTTCCTCACGGGCGGCGAGCTGAATCCGACTCAGCAGGATCAGTTCATCGCGTACGTCAAGAAGTTCTCTCGACTTCTTGGCATGGTCCGGTTCGTTCCGATGCCGAGCCCGAAGTATGACATCGACAAGATGCACATTTCGGAGCCGGTGACTGAGGCAGTTGCCGAGAATACGGATACCACCAACACTGCCAGTGGCGCGTTCAATCAGGTTCAGCTTTCGGCCGAGAAGGTGCGCTCTGCGTGGCACATCACGACCGAAGCGCTCCAAGGCAACATCGAGCGCGCCGGGTTCGAGGATCACCTCATGGAGACGATGACTGAGCGCATCGCCACCGACCTTGAACTTCTCTCCATTCAGGGAGACGTCACGACGTACACTGGTGCCACCGACCCGACGGGCCGTCTGCTCGTCCGGCTCGATGGTTGGGACGTTCAGACGGCTGCCGCACACATCGTCGACGCCGACGGTGACGAGGTGTCGAAGAACCTCTTCGCTGCCATGCTTCGCGCGATGCCGAAGCAGTTCAAGCAGGACCCGGGAGTTCGCTGGCTGGTCTCCGACACGCTTGCGAACGACTGGATGAACCTCCTGTCCGAGCGTGGCACGCCGGTAGGCGACGCCGCTCTGCAGGGCACGGGGCTCAACCCGTTCGGTAAGCCGATGATCATGATCCCGCTGATCCCGGACACCAAGGCGATCTCCATCCTCGCCGCAACCAACGCACAGGCTCCGGCGAACCGCTTCGGGCCGTTCAACATCGTCACGGGCTCGAACAACGTGCTGATGATCGACATCAACAACGCTGGTACGCGGACGGTGACGCTAACTCAGGGCGTCCACGAGACGGTCGAGATCGCTCGTCAGATCAACGCTGTGTTCGTCACAAACAGCGACGCTGCAGTCGCTCGCGACAACGGCGAAGGCAGCCTGATCATCGAGACGACCACCACGGGCTCGACCTCCGAGGTTGACATCAAGAACCTCGCCGGTGGTTCGACCTGTCTGACGACCTTTGGCTATGCCAACGGCGTCGTCGTAACCGGATCGAACGCTGGTTCGGCCGGAACGGTCTACGAGGGTTCGTTCGTCCTTCTGACCAACCCGATGAACCTGATCTTCGGCATGCTGTCCGGAACCCGGGTCTTCTCCGAGTTCAACAAGGACTACGACCGGATTGAGACGATCGTCTACAATCAGGTCGACGCGAAGGTCGAGAACATCGACGCGGTCGTCAAGGGAACCAACGTTCGTCGGCAGGCTCTCTAAGCGGTGTACTCGTGGGGGTGCAGGTTGTCTGCACCCCCACAGTCGCCCCTTCTTGAGAGGGAGTCTCTGTGAGGGTACCCAACAGGACAGGCGAGGGCTTCGCAGGGATAGACCATTTTGGGTCAAATTCAGCGAATCTTTCAGACATGCTGAATAAGATCGCGCTAAATCTTGCCGACCTCAAGGCAGCCTCTCAGCTCACCGATTTCGCGTCGTTTAAGGCTGCGGCGGCAGATATCGACGTACTGGAGAAGTCGACAGATTCACGTGTCTAGTTAGGCTCCTTGAGGAGGAAAGTCATGACTCTGAATAAGTACGAAGGCGGTCGAGCTGTATCGACAGAGGGTTCTCGCGAACTCTCTGCTGCGATCAGCGGTTCGACGGCTGAGCTGTTCGTTGACGCAGGATCGACTGCTACGAGCCCAGACGGGACGAAGGGTGCGCCTTTCGCCTCAGTGGCAGCAGCGATGGACGCCGTTACGTCCACGAAGAAGACGATCATCCTTGCCCCGGGAACGTACGAGGAATCGGTCGAGGTCGTATGGCCGAAGATTACCGGCGTCGCTCTTGTCGGAGTTGGCGACGTGGTAGTTCGCGGTGCCTTGGGAGCAGCAAACGCCGTTCGGGTCGCCCCCGGAGCCGTGTCGGCAACGTTCGAGGCGACGATCGAGAATATCGAGATTTCGCACCGGACCGGACAGATTGGTCTCAAGCTTGACAACACGTCGATGACGAAGAAGTTGATTGTGTATCTCAACGACTTTGGGACGAGCCAGGAAGGTACCGGAAACTCGATCGACACGACCCATGGCGACGCGTCCAACGCGATCCGCATCTACGCCGCCGGTCAGATGAACGAGATCGAGGGGCTTGTCAACCTGTCGATCAAGAACGATGGAGACATCGTTCGCTTCGCCAACACGAAGCTGACGGGCGGGATCACGACGAGCGCTGACGCGATCGTATCCGAGATCACGATCCAGTGCTGCGAGCTGAAGCACGAGGGCGTCGCCGGTGGAAACGCTGCTCAGGTGTTCAACTCGATCCGAAGCTGGACGCTGACAGGCGCGACGTACGCTGCCGTAGACTCTGCAGATCTGGCTGGATCGCATACTGAGGTCATCGTCTAAGGTGACCCAGATAGTCTAGTGAACCTGTTTGGAGGTGCTCTGTGGCATTCTTTCGTCTGGCGAAGGCGTCGACGTACGAGTGGCGAAGCAAGAAGAGTGGGAAACTGTATGTATTTTCCGGCGACAGTGTCGCTAAGGTCGAGCATCCCGACGACCTGACTCGCTTCAGGATGCTGAAGCCTCAGTTTGTCGAGACCGACGAAACCGGAAAAATGATACTGACCCAGACCTCTCCTTCGGACATTCCGATGGCATTTACTCGTCATGGAATGGTCGCTCCGAAGTCGTATTCGCGGCTTGAAAAGGCTGCCAATAAGGCTGCAGCGCAGGCTTCGCCGCCACCTCCGGTAAATCCGCCAGCCGAGCCACGGGTATCCCGAACAGTGACAAGCTCGAAGGCGGTTGAAACTACGGAGGCACCGTCCCCCGTAGTTTCAACCCCTCCGGCGGCTAAGACCGTCGAGGAGCCTGCTCCTGCATCTGCCCACGTCGAGGAGAAAGCCGCAGCGGCTGCTCCATCTCCAAGCGCCATAGATACTGGCGCGGCTGCGCAATCCGGTCCCGCCCCTGCGGACGGTGTTCCTCAGGTGCGCACGCGACGTCGGAGAAGCCGGGGCGTTGCAGCTCAATAGCAGGCACCCCGACCGCCTCACTTGTTGTGCAGGTGAAGGTAGGAGCGGGTGATGCCATACTATGAGTATTGTACCGTAGCTGACCTCAGAGCCGAAGGCATAACGCCGGAAGAGGCTACTGACGATCTTCTGTTGATGCGGATCAAAATCGTATCGGCAAAGATCAACGCATTTACCAGTCAGTTCTTCGCTCCGACAACCGACGACCAGTACGTCGACGGCCAGAACAGCCGCATGGTCTGGCTGCCGAATTTCGTACCAATTCAAAAGCTGTCTAACATCAGCATCCTATCTACGAAGACTGCTCGTGGTACTGCTCCGATCGTTCTTCCAGATCGTAGGTATTGGACGATCTCGATAGGCGACGTTGAGTTGTCTCGAAACAATCGAATAGTCGAATGGGTATTCGACATCTCGCACAGTTTCGTGACACCGAACTGGATCGACCAGATGGAGGCTGAGGAAGTCTGGTTCCCTGAGGGGCGAAAGAACGTAAAGCTCGAAGGCGTGTTCGGATGGCTTGAAGACTCGAAGGACGTTACGTCAACCGTCGTCGGTAACTTCGCAATCGGCGTCGGAAAGATCACCGTCAACGACGCATCTGAATGGACAGTAGGCGACTACATCATATTCCCTGACGGGTCTATGCAGATCGTAACCGGAGTAGCAAAGGCTACGAACGAGCTTCTGCTACAGGGCGACCCATATAAGCTCCGTGTTGCGCTCAGCAACGGGGATACAGTCGTGACATATGGAAGGGCACCATTGCTTGTTCGATGGTGTGCGATTAAACTTGCAAATAACGCTTCTCCGAAGCTTAATGATAGTGAGTCGGAAGGCTGGGACGACGTGGTCGCTCGTGCGATCGTGTCGGAGAAGACAGATAACTACTCGTACCGGCTCGATCCGTCGCTGTTGCGAGAGAGCATTGAGGCCGGAAGCGGAAGCACTGGAGATTCGGAGGTAGATTCGATTCTCCAGCAGATGATAGACGACGTGCCGACGTACATCGGCTTCGTCTAATAGGAGGTTCCGATGGTTTGTGGTGCTCTTCACGTGTATGGAACGGCTTCGACAGTCGCCGGGACCGAGCTTGCTGTTGCTGTGCCCGCAAGAAAGCGGCCCGCTGAAATTCGAACGGCAGCTCTCAAGCGTGCCGGGACGGATGCTCTAACTATCTCGCTCGTCGTTACGTATAACGGGTGGGGGCCGTACACTATCGTACTTGCAACCGGCATTGTTACGACTGAGTGGAACGACGAGCTTAACTTTGCCCTCCCGATCGGGTCGACTGTGTCGCTGACTACGTCCGGAATCGGCGTCGCAGATACTATACAGGGAGTAGTCGTAGTCGAAGAGATGCGCCAGTAGGCAACTGCGAATTAGTTAGCGGCAACGTGATCTGACGAAGTTGACTGTGAACCTGCGGACGTTTAGTGAACCTGATTGAGACCCTGCCGTGGACCGCCGCATGCGATCCACACTGCCGCTGATAGACAGGGTTGTAGATGCTCATTGAGCCTCGCCTTCCCGGGTCAACGGGGTCAACCGGACCGACAGGACCGGCTGTAGGACCGTCAGGAGACACCGGAGTTACTGGGCCGACAGGTCCGTATCCGGGCGGAACTGGCCCTACTGGCGACACCGGACAACTCGGGCCTACCGGCATTGTCGGAGACACCGGCGTAACTGGTGATACCGGCAATACGGGAAATACTGGTCCTACCGGAAACACCGGACCTCTCGGGCTTACTGGACAGACTGGAATCGGCGACTCTGGAGTTACCGGGAATACAGGTAACACCGGAGACACCGGTCCTATTGGTCCGACGGGAGATACAGGAGACACGGGTCCTACCGGAGATACTGGGCCAACCGGCGACATTGGCCTGACAGGCCTTACTGGAGATTCCGGTGAGACAGGAGAGACAGGAGACACCGGAGATACCGGAGATACTGGCCCTGTAGGACCGACCGGGAATACTGGAGACACTGGCAATACCGGAAATACTGGAAAAACAGGGCGTACCGGGAACACCGGAGACACCGGACAAATCGGAGACACCGGCATAACCGGGGTGACCGGCGATACAGGACCTATCGGAATAACCGGAGATACCGGAGACATTGGAGACACCGGTAATACCGGAGACACAGGCAAGACTGGAAAGACTGGGCTAACTGGGGATACCGGAAAGACTGGGGTAGGCGATACTGGGTTTACCGGAGTCACCGGAGATACCGGAGACACCGGGCCTCGTGGGCTTACGGGATTCACGGGAGACGTCGGAGATACCGGCCTCACGGGGATCACGGGCGACACTGGCTCTATCGGTCTTACCGGACAGACGGGCATTCGTGGCGAGACAGGTGACTCAGGAGTTACCGGCCTTACTGGAGATACCGGAGAGACTGGCGACACGGGTCCTACCGGACTTCGTGGCGAGACTGGAAATACCGGAAACACCGGTGATACGGGCATTACCGGAGATACCGGAAGCACCGGCGACACCGGACCGACGGGTGTTGGTGACACCGGTCTTACCGGAATAACCGGAGACACCGGAAAAACCGGGCGTACTGGACAGACTGGAGATACCGGACCGGCGAGCACGGAGACAGGACCGACCGGACCAACCGGAGCAATCGGAATCACCGGAGATACCGGAGATAGCGGAAATACCGGAAATACAGGAGATAGCGGTGATACAGGAGTTACTGGGCGAACTGGAAAGACTGGTGACACCGGCCCGACCGGTAAGGGAGACACAGGGCTAACTGGAGACACCGGAGGAACTGGAAAGACTGGCGACACGGGTCCTACTGGCGACGTCGGGCCAACTGGAATTACGGGTAATACTGGAGATAGTGGCCCGACAGGAAAGACTGGAGACACTGGACCTACTGGTGTCGGCGACACGGGCTTGACTGGTCACACCGGACGAACGGGCGATACGGGTGTTGGCGACACGGGAGTTACCGGAGAAACTGGTTCTGTCGGTGGATACGGTGGATTCTCTTCTCGATGGCAGTACACGACGTCTGTTGGGACGCCCGCATCCGGAAAGCTCAAGATATCGCTAGCTACACCAGTCTGGACTTTCCAGATCAACGATATCAACTACGACAGTATAGGGATGGACTCATTCCTTAACTCGTTCGTAGTTGGTGGACTCATCAGGGTTTTCAAGGAAATAGACCACCATAACATATTCATACTTGCAAAGATTCTTACCAACACCGACTTTGGAACGTACCGGACGATCACAGCTACGAACGTCGTGTCGGCCGGATCATGGGTTAACAACGATATTGTAGTCGTCTCGTATACCGACCCCGGAGCGATCGGACTAACGGGGGACACCGGAGACATTGGTGTTACCGGACTGATTGGTGATACCGGAATAACCGGAGTTACAGGATCAACAGGAACAACTGGTCCAAGGTCGACTGGCCCGACCGGGGATACGGGCGATACCGGAGACACGGGAGATACCGGAGATACTGGAGACACGGGAAGTATCGGCATCACGGGTCCAACCGGCGACACGGGTATTATAGGACCGACCGGAATTACAGGAGATACTGGACAAAGCGGATCGACTGGTCCTACTGGGAGCACGGGAGTAATAGGACCGACTGGTCTGAGTGGCGATCAAGGAATAACCGGGGATACTGGGCCGACAGGTCTTCGTGGGATCACTGGTCTCACGGGTGTTGATGGAGCCACCGGAGATACAGGAGATACTGGCGACACAGGAGCGACTGGTCCAACCGGAGACGGATTGACCGGAAAGACCGGGCCGAGCGGAGTAACGGGACCTACAGGAGTCGGCGCAACAGGCCCGACCGGCGTTGGTGTAACTGGTCGCACTGGCCAGACGGGTGATGTAGGACCGACGGGATCGAAGGGCGCTACCGGAGACACTGGGTTTGAGGGAGAAACCGGTGTCACAGGATATACCGGACCGACCGGGCCAGGTCCAGCAGGGCCAACAGGAAGCGTAGGTCCAACCGGGAGTACCGGAAACACTGGTCCTTCTGGTGTCTCTGGTTTGACTGGAAACACCGGAAATACCGGGCAAACGGGCGACACCGGTCCTGCCGGAGAAAGCGGCCCGACGGGGATCAACGGGGAAACTGGGCAGACGGGTGATAGTGGATCTACGGGATCAACTGGCCCGACCGGCAACGGGATCACTGGAATAACTGGTCAGTCCGGGCTTACCGGAATGACCGGAAACACAGGACTCGGAATTACCGGGCCAACTGGCATTGGGATCACCGGAGACACGGGAGTAACAGGTCCTCAGGGGATTACGGGAGACACCGGAGACACAGGATTCGAGGGCGAGACTGGAATCACCGGATTTACGGGGCCTACCGGCCCAGGACCAGTAGGGCCGATGGGGCTTACTGGACCGACGGGGGATACCGGGCTAAGCGGGCTCACTGGCGATACCGGAATGACAGGAGGCTTCGGAGGATTCTCCGACCACTGGCAGTATACCGATGCTGGTGGAAGTCCGTCGTCTGGAAAGATCAAGCTTGACCTTGAAAGCGGTACGTGGACTGTTGACGTTAGCGACGTTGACCTCGACAGCAATAACGTTGACGCGCTTCTTGACTTCTATCAAGTCGGCGGATTGATCCGAATTTTCGACGAGGCCGACTCGACGTCGTTCATGCTCGCGCAGATAACGAATATCGTCGATAACGGAACATACCACACAATCACTGCTACGAACGTCATCGACGCTTCGACTTTTACCAACAATGACTCGCTCGTAATGTCGTATACCGACCCAGGAATCACCGGTGCTCAGGGATCGACGGGCGGCGCTGGTCCTACAGGATTGACGGGGCAGACGGGCACTCCAGGTATTACGGGAACGGGGATTGGAGTTCCCGGTCCGACTGGATCTACTGGTCCGGTCGGGGAAACAGGGCTCACCGGACTCGATGGAGTAACTGGCAATACCGGAGATACCGGGGCCGGAGACACTGGCATCACCGGAGTAACCGGAGACTCTGGAGTAACGGGTAATACTGGAAGTACCGGAGTCGGGATTACTGGCCCGACAGGGGTTGGAGTAACCGGCAAGACAGGTGGAACTGGCCCGCAAGGGCTGACAGGAGAAACGGGAGAGACTGGCTACGAGGGCGATACTGGCTTCACTGGAATCACTGGACCAACCGGACCTGGACCTGCTGGGCCAACTGGAAATACCGGCAATACTGGCCCGACGGGAAAGACTGGCGACACCGGAGATGCTGGAGTAACTGGGCTGTCAGGTTCTACTGGCGACAAGGGGTCGACTGGTTTTACGGGTCAGACTGGGGATTCTGGAGTAACAGGAAACACCGGAGACGCGGGGTCTACCGGAAAGACTGGCCTTACTGGTATCGACGGTACTACTGGAGATACTGGTCCTACCGGAGACTTCGGAGTAACTGGAAATACTGGAGACCTTGGGCTCACTGGAGATACTGGTCTTGTAGGAGAGACCGGAGTAACCGGTAAGACTGGACCGACGGGTAGTGACGGACTTACAGGACTTACCGGGGCATCTGGAATCACCGGTCGAACAGGAAATACGGGAGATACCGGAATCGGGCTGACGGGTCCGACTGGAATTGGAGTAACCGGTCAAACTGGGATCACGGGAGATCGTGGAGAGACCGGACAGACTGGCGATACCGGATTTGAGGGAGATACCGGGATCACTGGTTTCACTGGACCAACTGGACCGGGTCCGGCTGGACCGACTGGCGTAACCGGGGATACCGGTGACGAC
>Ga0066599_100000013_pt1 | contig 22813 bp, 40 predicted proteins | sample InisedmetaG_FD_60065 | JGI IMG/M metagenome (GOLD analysis project Ga0066599, IMG submission 60065) | Freshwater pond sediment microbial communities from the University of Edinburgh, under environmental carbon perturbations - Initial sediment | ecosystem: Environmental > Aquatic > Freshwater >...
CGACTTTTTAATTTTCTGTACGACTTTTTAATTTTCTGTACGACTTTTTAATTTTCTGTAATATTGATTTCTCTAAGCTCTGTACGACTTGTACAACTTGTACGACTTTTTTTTAAAACTTATATACGAGAGATGAATTATGAGAATTAAATTATTTTTGATATATATACTAGGGTTGAAAAAAACCCGTACAAGTCGTACAAGTCGTACAGAGCTTAGAGAAGTCAATATTACAGATTGTACGACTTTTGTTTTTTATCGTACAGGATAGAAAAAAGTCGTACAGAAAAGTCGTACATGATAAAAAATATATATATGTTGCAACATTTATATATTTGTGATAGTATATAAATATAATAAATTGTGAGGTGATTAACTTGAAAATAAATAAAAAAATTAGAAAAACTGGAGGAAGTTATAGTGTAGTATTACCAACTTCTATAATAAAATTATTTGGAATAAATGAACAAATAGAAATGGAAATAGATGTAGAAACACAAAGTATAGTTATTAGGAAAAAACTAGATGAGGAGGTTAACGATGAACAAGATAACTGATATAGATGAAAAAAGAAAAAAAACAAAAGAAGAAGTTGAATTGGAAAAAATTAAAAAATATTTTGAAGAAAATCAAACAGATCTTTTGAAAGCATATTATTCACTTAAACAGCAAGAAAATTCATCTTATTATGATTACTCAGAAAAAGGGAAAATAACATCTTTTTTAGTGAAAAAGTTTATACCACAATATCTGGGAGATAAAAAGTTTATAAGTTTTACTGATGAACTATATCAATATGACAATGGAGTATATAGAAAGGCTATTAATCATATGAAAGAAATTCAGGAAATGTTAAGTATAAGCGACCCCCAAATAGTAAGAAACGTTAAAAATGCGTCTATAGCATTAAAAACCAAATTAGAGGTTGATATAAGTAAAATCAACGAAAATAATGACTTTATTAATTTTAAAAATGGAATTTATGATGTAAAGAAAGATGTTTTGATAGAACATAACCCAGATATTTATTCAACAATACAAGTAAAAGGAAATTTTAGTAAGTATGATAATGACAAGTTTGATCAAAGCATGTTCAAAAAATACATGGATACATCTTTTGAGGATTATGATTATAATACTATACAAGAAATATTTGGATATTGTTTGACTGGATATGTGCAAGCACAGAAAATGTTTTTCTTCCTTGGAGAAGGTAGAAATGGAAAAGGTGTTTTGCTTAGACTGATAGATAGTTTATATACAGAAGAATTTAAATCATCAGTTAGATTAGAACAAATGTTTAATGATGATAGACTTGCTCAATTGTTTGGGAAATATATAAATATAGCAGGAGATATATCTGCAAAATATATTGAAGATGATTCTCTCATAAAATCTATTGTAGGAGAGGATCCTATAACAGGAAGTAAAAAATTCAAAGATACTTTTAGATTTATAAACAAAGCAAAGTTTATTTTTTCAGGACAAAAAATGCCAGGTACCGCTGGCAAAGAATTCGCATTTATTGAGCGACTTATAATAATAAAGTGCAATAAAGTTATTCCAGTTGAAAAAAGAATAACAGGTTTATCTGAAATTCTAATAAATAAAGAATTTGATGTTATAATTTCATGGGCAATAGAGGGACTTAAGCGACTTTTGAAAAATGATTTTAAATTCACAATTTCAGAAGCTGGAAAAAATAATATAAAAGAATATGACTACGAAAATAATAGTCTGAAGCAATTTATTGAGACTTACTGTAATTTAGATACATCAGATAAAAGTTTTATCCCAAAATCTGAATTTACAAAAGTGTATGAGCAATTTTGTAAAATAGAAGGCTTGAAACCACTAATGGCAAAGACAAGAATTAAAACAATGGAAGAATTTAAGATAACTGAAAAACACACTGTTTTGTTTAACGGAAGATATTGGGTTAAAATTGCGTGGAATAAGTTAGTCGAAGAAATTTTTAAGGAACTTGCTATAAAAAATGATGGAACGATTGATAATGAATATATAAAGAATGAAAGAAACGCACTAGAACATGGATTATGATTTATTAAGTACCAATTAATAAATCGTATTAGGGAAATTATATAATAAATACAAACATATTGCAATAGTTTTGTAATATGTTTGTAATAAAAAGTGAAAAGGAGATAATTTAAATTATGAATTATGAAAATGAATTAAAGTGGATGATTGCAAGATGCAATAGTTATAAGGATTTTGTTGAAGAATTATATACTGAATCTAATGATATTTATACAAGGAGCCAGTGTTGGGAAATGGTGAAAATGGCTTTGACTGAGCAAATGAATGAGAGAAGAATTGGAGGGAATGAAGAATGAAATTTATAGAAATACCAATTATTTCAATAATTGTTAGCAATATTGGATATATATTGTGGACAAAAAGAATTAGTTTTATATTTTTTGTTGGGAGTATGGCAGGATCCTTTATTTTATTGGTGGGGAAAATCATTTATGACGAGTTAGAGAGGATGAGACTATGAATAAAACAAAGTTTTACGAAGAAGAAACTAGCAAGCATATAGAACAAGTTTCAAATTATTTGTTATATGTTTCAAAAAAACTAGAATCAAAAGGGGTTAATCATGATAAAAGTAAATTTAGCGAAGAGGAAAGAGAGGCTTTTATAAAATATACTCCATTATTAAAAAATACAACTTATGGATCAGCTCAGTATAAAAAATATTTACAAGAAATGAAACCTGCCTTAGATCATCATTACACAAACAATAGACATCACCCAGAGCACTTTAAAAATGGAATTAATGATATGAATTTAATTGATATAGTTGAAATGTTTTTTGACTGGATGGCAGCAACAAAAAGACATGCTAATGGAGATATTTATAAAAGCATTGAAGAAAATAAAAAACGTTTTGGATATGACAATTTACTTGCTAATATTTTTACAAATACAGCAAAGGAGATGGAGTGGTATAGCTTAATCGAGGAACAATTTAATAATGATGATAGTAAAGATGTTCGAATTATTGTTTATGATTGGTGGATAGGTATTTGTGTAGAAACTGATGCCTATAAAGCTAAGTTTGCAGAAAAAGATATCATGGCTGCAAAGGATATTATTTTAAGCTTAGTAAGTTTAGGATTGGGATAGAAAATTTATTTATGACGAGTTAGAGAGGATGAGTTAAATAATTAAAGGTAATATGGTAACAGAATGTCCACGTTGCAAAGATGAAATAGTGTTTTACGAATTTGATACTGGTAGTTTTGAGTATAAATGTGAAATGTGTAATCAGATTCTTAGAATAAATATAGAACTTTCTTACAGAATAAATGCGGAAAAGATTATAAGTATTCCTATTTTTATTTCACCTAGTAGAATGGAAAAAAATAATTCTAAAATAGATTAGCGTAGTTTTATAAACGCAATTTGAAGTTGTTTCTATTGATTAAGGAAATAACTTTAAGTTGCGTTTTTTATATGGATAGTTGACTAAATATTATAACTATATTATAATAAAATTAACGTTTAGAGAACGTTAAGAAAGGACAACGATATGCAAATAATTGTAAAGTATGACCAAATTATAAAAGTAGTTGATGAAATAAATTTTGTTAATTGTGATACTGGAATAATTGTCTTTGTATCAAAATCCGAAGAAAAAACTAAGTTGTGTTTACTTTTATGTTTTAGCAATATAGGAGATATAAGTAATATAGTAAGTGCATATATAAATAATAATAAGGTTATTGACTTCGATAGAATAATTATTGATAAGTATAGGGGACTAAAAGAAGAAGAAGACTATAAAAAAAGATGTGATAGGGGGTAATATGAAAACAAATAAAAATAATAATATAAATATTGAAGATATTGACTTTTTAGAAGAAGTTAAAAATTGTATGTTTTGCCAACATAGTAAAGATGTTGGCAATGAAAAGTTTTTTTGTGAAAAAGTAAAGTTTACAGCATCTGAAAAACAAAGATATAATTTTTCAGAAAAATGCAGTCACTATGAATTTTAGAAAATATAAGGGAGAGAAAACAATGAAGAAAATATTTTTTGACACTGAATTTACTGGGTTAACACAAAATACAAGTCTGATTAGTATTGGGCTAGTTGCTGATACTGGAGAAAAAATATATATAGAGAATTTAGATTGGGATAAAAGCAAGTCGAATGATTGGATAAATACTAATGTAATTAAAAATACTTTTTGGTTAGATGAGGATAGTGATAAAATCCAACCCAAATTTACTATAAGTTATAATTTGGTGTCTATGGCACTTAGATCGTATGAAATCAAAGAAGAATTAATTGAGTGGTTTGATAAGTTTGGAGATGAAAGCATTGAAATTTGGTCTGATTGCCTAGCATATGACTGGGTACTATTTTGTAATATTTTTGGTGGAGCATTTAATATTCCTAGTAATATTTATTATATCCCTTTCGACTTGTGTACGCTTATGAAAATAAAAGGCATAGATCCTGATATAAACAGGGAAAAATTTGCTGATTGTAATGATGAATTAGTTGAAAGCAAGCACAACTCGCTACATGATGCAGAAATAATTAAAAAGTGTTATGAAAAAATAACAATAGCTTACTAAATTAAATATTATTTATAGTTTTGTAAATTTTAGAATAGGCTAATAGCCTATTTTTTTTTGTAATAAAACTGTAATCAAGTTACGCTTGCTAGACGTAAAAAACTATTGACTAGTTACATATAAAAGTGTATTATAATAATATAAATAACGTTTTACGAGCGATAAAAAAATAAGGAGTTGTAGCAATGGGTAACATTAAATGTAGCAATTGCCTGTATAGGGCATATGATATTCAGAGTGGCGAAAGTTATTGTTGTAAGGCAATGTTTGAAAATGTAAACATAAGAGAAGAAATTAAAGCTATGAACTGTCAACACTTTAAAATGTCTTTTTTAGAAGTTGAAGAATTTACACAAAAAATAGTAGAAGAACAGTTACCATTTTGATGGTAACCTTGGGGGAAAAGAAATGGTAACTATATTTAGAAAAATTGCAAAAATAAAATTGTTTGTAAGCAAGAAAAATAAAAATGAATTTGCTAATTTTAACTTTAGGAATTTGGATGACATACTTCTAGTTCTTAAGCCAGAACTAGAAAAAAATAACTTATACATGTATTTTACCGAGGTAGAATATGATATTGATAAGTTATTTATGAAAATTAATATTTTAGACTTGGATCAAGACACTAATAATTTGCTATCAATCCAAGGTCAAATAAAAATAGATTGGGGTAAATCAAAAATGGACGATTCACAAAGGGTTTTGTCAGCAAAAACATTTTTGAAAAAATCCTTAATCGAAGATATATTTTGTCTATCCTCTGATGATCCAGATGGGCATGATAACACATCAAATTCAAGTCAGAATAATACTAGAGAAACAAAACAAAGGGCAGTTAAAAAAGAAGTAAATGCTACAAATGAATCGGGTACTAATAACATAAATAATGATGTTAAGGAGAAAACAACAGAACCCGAAATGAGAAGTTTTATCACAAAGGCACTGCTAACAATGAGTGAAGGAAGTATTGATGATGCAAAGGTGAAGTTAAAAAAATACACATCTTTTACAGGATCCAATGGCAATGAAGTGCCTGGAATTGATGATACAAAATTGCTAAATGGGAAACGGCTACAAGTAACTTATGGAAAAGTGAAAACAGAATTTAACAAATATAAGGAAGATCAAATTGGTTTACCAGTTTAAATAAAAATATGGTTGGTGGTTATCCATAAACCACCGTAAAGGAGAAAAAATGACTAATCGAATAGTAACTATCGTAAATCTTACACCACACAATATTAATTTGATCAAAGACAATGGCGAAGTTGAAGTTTTTGCTGCATCTGGGAAAGTTGCTAGATGTGAAGAAGAAACAAAGCACGTTATAAATTACAATGGAATTTCTGTCTTTGAAAAGAAATTTGGAAATGTCAGCATTGAAAACATTGACAAAACAATCGAAGAAATGCCACTTGAGTATCATGGTAGCAATGTTATATACATTGTGTCGAATCTTGTTATGTCAGCACTTTCATCAAGGAGTGATTTGATAGCACCTAATGACATAATTAGAAACGATAAGGGACAAATAGTTGGATGTAAATCATTCTCTATGTAAATAAATGGTTGGTGGTTATCCATAAAACCACCGTAAAGGAGAAAAATGAACACAAATTTGAAAGCAGTTGTAACACAGGAACTAAAAAGAATTTGGGATGAAATTATATTAGAAATTTTTGGCGATAAAATAACAGAATATAAAAAAGTAAGATTTGACTTGATCAGAGACTTAATAATAATGGACACTGTCGGTAATGATGTTAATGATAAGGAAAGGAGGTTTATAGTTGATAATATTGCAATATACAAAAGTCTTTTTATAGCAACACTAAAAGAAGACGATTTAGAACAGCTCAAATTAGTTTTAGAAATTGCCAAATTGTCAAACGAAATATAAAAAAAATAAAAATTAAAAGGAGTAGTTATTTATGGAAGAAATAATATATATGATAAAAAATGGATATAGATTTAGTATTGTAGATGAAAACATTAAGATAAAATATTTAGCTAACTGCCTTAAAGACGATAGTATAAAAAACGCATGGAATAGCATTAAATCTAACAAAAAGAATGCTATAGAATTTATTACTAATCATATAAAACAGGTTGAATTTGACCTAAAAACAAACTGCATTGATGATATTAACATGATGGTTTCTAGTGACAAAAACTACATTGAAACAATTGCCATAGATATAAATAAGTTATCAAAAATTGTAAGTATAATTATTTTGGTTTCTATTGACTTAGAAGTTAGGATTGATAAAGAATCCAACTTTTGGAATAATCCATTCATGAGTGAGGCAGTGTTGAAAATTAAAGAAAAGTTAAAAATATCTTGTTGAGGTGATAGTATGAAAAAATTAAATGATGAAACAAAAGATTTAATTTTTGAATTACTGCAAAAACAATATCCAAAAAAAGATATTGCAATTATTTGTAAGATATCTCATGAAACAGTTAGGAAGTATTCGCTAGGTAGGCTTCCAACTAGGAAACCAAAAAAACTTATAACCATAAATGAAAAATATGATGCTGCTATAAAGAATCAAGAAGAAATAGAAAAACTTTTTGAAACTCTTAATGTAGGAATATATGTAAAAATATATTCGTCTCAATATAGGTTTGATAAAAAATTTGGCGTAATTATATGTGGATTAATTGCCCAAAAAGATAATAATAAGATTGTAGTAGATAGAAAAATGTTTACTAAAAACGATTTTATATGTAAAAATGCAAAACTATTAACTAATTAAAATAACAACTTACATTAGCCTAGATACTACAAATAATTGCCAAATTATAAAAGTCGAAACTAAAAACTAGGCTAATGTAAAAGGAGTAATAATATATGTATACAAAAAAACAAATTGAAAAAATAGTAGCTAATATGGAAATAATAGTTGACTCTAGGGAAAAGAAAAATAGTCACATTACAAAAGTATTTGATGAATGCAATATAAAGCATTTTACAAAAGGACTGAAATTTGGAGATTATTCTTTTTGTATAAGAGATATGCCGGAGATAAACCAAGAAGAATTTTCCTTTGAAAATAGGATTGTTGTTGAGCGGAAAAATAGTTTAGATGAACTTGCTAACAATATAACTACAAATAGAAAAAATAGAGAAAGATTTGAAAAAGAACTACAAAAAGCGAAGGATCAAAACTGTAAACTATTTTTATTAATAGAAAATTATAGTTATGAGGATATACTAAGGCATAACTATAGAAGTAAAATGTTACCTAAATCATATATAGCTACGTTGCTAACTTATGTTTCTAGGTACAACATAAATATAATATTCATGAATCAAGTATGCAGTGCAAACTATATATATAATTTGTTTAAAAGGCACTTAGTAGAAAGTATTGAGGAATAATGACATGGGGAATTTAGAGAGAATAATAAATATAATAGAGAGAAAGCAAAACGAAATATTAAACAACAATGGAGATATAGAAAAAATTTATAAATTGAATAAAATAAAAGCTAAAATAGTAATTAAATTGGGGGAAAAAGAGAATGAAGATAAAGAATAATTTACAAAAATATAGACTATTCTTAAACTATACGCAGTATGAACTAAGCAAAATGACAAAAATACCTATATCATCTTTGCGTAACATAGAGAAACATGGACACTATCCTAAATATCAAAAAAGAGTTGCATTATGTTCTATTTTTGGGATAAGTCAGGATCAGCTATTTTATGTCGAGACTGAAGAAAGTGAGAATATAGAAAATGAATAATGAAACAATAGATATATATAATGAGTTACATTTTCCAATATTAAAACTTGAAACTAACATATTGGAGCAACTTAAAAAAATAAATGAGGAATTAACAGAGTTGTTTCTTGCATATAACAATAATGATTGTACTATTGAATTTTTTAGTGAGTGTTTAGATGTTATTCAAGCAGCATTAGGACTTTTGAGAATGATTAATAAGCAAAAAAATAGTTTATTAATTACCGCATTTATTGATCATACTAAAAAGTTATATGAAAGAGATTGGGAGTTTGATGGATCATTTATATTAAAAATACAGGAGGAATAAAGGATGAAAGGCGATATTATTATTTATAGACCGACTGGTATTATAGGAAAATTAATACAGTTTATTTCCAAGGATGAATTTATTCACGTTGCTATGTTTATTTCAAATGACAAAATAATAGAAGCAACATGGAGAGGAATAGAGATTAGCAAGTTTAAGCTAGATAAGGGAATAGAAATTTATTCTTATACTATGGATGAATATAAACGAGAATTGCTGATACAAACAGCAATAAGTAAGAAAAATAAAAAATATGATTATCCATTGTTGTTCACAATAATGGGCGAAAAATGGTTTAAATTGAGGGCATATGATAGCAAGGAAGCTTTTATTTGCTCAGAATTTATAAGGGACGTATACAATGAAATTGGAATAGAGATACACGAAAAAAACAATCCAACACCACAAGAATTAAGGGATAATTTGTTTAAACTTGCAAAAGATATAACCAGTGATGTATCAATTTTTAGTTATTCGAAGGTGATCGTATGAGAACGCATGAAGAATGTTATATACAAAAATATGAAGTTATAAATATTGATGGATACTCTTTAGATATTAGAATCGACTTTTTTGACTTGAACAGGTTTATGCATTTTTATGGAATAATAACAATAGATAGAGATCGAAAAGACTTTATTTTTGAAACATTTAGTTTTCTACAATATAAAGATATTGATTTGAAAATAGGGATAGACTGGATGACAAATGTAATCGAGTCTATCGAAATAAATAAAGAAAAGTTCGTAGATTTTGTTTTTGTAGGAAATATATTGACAGTAAATGCTATATAAGGAGGATTACAATGTTTATTGGTATTGGGTTTCTTGTTATTGGTATAATAGTTTTAGTATTGTGTTAGAAATAATTAATAAGCTATCTTAATGGGTAGCTTATTTGATTATCTGCATTTATCTGATTAAGGTAAAAAAAATAATGTCTTTATGTCAAGAAAATGTTAGAGTAAAATAAATTATAGAGGTGATTTTATATGGCAAGAGATAGAACTAACTGGAGTGAAATTAAACATGAGTATATAACCTCGCTTAAATCTATGGCAACATTGGCAAAGGAGTTCAATGTTAATATAAAAAACTTGGGAACTATCGCAAAAAAAGAAGAATGGGTCATGCTAAGAAAAGAGTATAAAAAAAATCTGGAAGAAAAAACTCTGGAAAAAGTTGTTGAAAAGTTATCCGAAGAAAGGGCAGAAGTTACTATAGATTTCTTATCAATGCTATCGACCTTGACAAACAAGGCTAATACTGCATTATCTGAATTAAATGTAGATATAAATGCATTTGGAAGAGAGTTCAAATCAAACTCTATAATTACTAGAAAATTGAAAGAAATCGCAATTGTAATAGAAAAAGCTCAAAAATGCTATAGGATAGAACAGGGATTAATGAGTAAATATGAAGAGGAAAATATTAATATACAAAAAGCAAAAATGGGAATGATTGAAGAAAGCAATCAGGACGATGGTTTTATTGATGCATTAAAAGCAGAGGTAAAAAACGTATGGAGTGGTGAAGATGAGGAGAATATTTAAAGCTAGTTCTATTTTTAAATTTAAACCATTTTCACTTAAGCAGAAAAAAGTTTTATCTTGGTGGATGCAAGGATCCGGGGTTAGTCATCTGCAAGGAATAATTTGCGATGGTGCGATTAGATCAGGAAAAACTATTGCTATGGGAATATCTTTTTTTATGTGGGCGATGTGTTGTTTTAATGGTCAGAACTTTGCTATTTGTGGTAAAACAATTGGAAGTTTTCGGAGAAATGTTTGGTTTTGGCTTAAGTTGGCTCTAAGATCTAGAGGGTATAAAACAGATGAAATTAGAAACGAAAATTTAATCATTGTAACATATAAGGAAGTAATTAACTATTTCTATATTTTTGGCGGTAAGGATGAAAGAAGCCAAGATCTTATCCAAGGAATAACGTTGGCAGGGTTATTGTGTGATGAAGTAGCATTAATGCCAGAGTCTTTTGTAACTCAAGCAACTGGAAGATGTAGTGTAGAAGGTTCTAAATTTTGGTTTAATTGCAATCCAGAATCGCCATTTCACTTTTTTAAGTTGGAATGGATAGATAAGTGCATTGAAAAAGAATTATTACATCTACATTTCAATATGGATGACAATTTAAGCCTATCTGAGGAAATAAAAATTAGATACAGAAAAATGTATGCAGGATTATTCTATAAGCGGTTTATATTAGGCTTGTGGATACTTGCAGAGGGCATAATTTACGACATGTTTAACGAGTCACACATCGTAAAAACAGAGGAAAGAAGTTACAACGAATATTATGCATCTTGTGATTATGGAACTTATAATGCGTGTGCATTTGGCTTGTATGGCAAGTTAAACAATATTTGGTATAAAATAAGAGAATACTACTATGATGGAAGAACGACAGGAAGACAAAAAACAGACACAGAATATTGTAATGACTTAATAGATTTTGTTGGAAATATAAGTGTTAGAGGTATTATCGTGGATCCATCTGCTGCTAGTTTTATAGCAGAGATAAAAAGTAGAAATAGGTTTACAGTTTTAAAAGCAAAAAACGATGTTTTGGAAGGGATTAGAAATTATTCTAATGCTCTAATGGAAAATAAAATTTTGTTTAATGATTGCAATATTAACTCTTTTAGGGAATTTTCTGCATATATTTGGGATGAAAATGCTGCTAAAAGGGGAGAAGATAAACCAGTCAAGACTAATGACCACACTAAGGACGAGGAAAGATATTTTATTAACACGATATTACATAAAAGAGTTATTAATTTAATGAAATAACCTTAATCAAAAAGGCAAGAAAGAGGTAATATATGTATATTTATGACATTGATATTGTGAAACAGTTATTACATGCAAATAAGGCATTAACAGATAGTGAAGTTTTAAAAAATATTATTACAACCGATGTTACTAGCATTTTTAAAAATAATATGGCACTTGGAAAAGAATATTACAAGAGTAAAAATACTGCTATTAATACTAGAAATTTTACATATTTTAGTAATGGGAAAAGTATAGTTGATGAATGGAGAAGTAACAATAAAATTGCCCATGGCTTTTTGAAAGTATTGATTGATCAGAAAGTTAATTACTCATTTTCCAAGAAGATAACTATAAATAATGCTGAAAATATAACGAAAGTTGTTGATGTAAATACATTCATCCGAAAAGTTGTAAAGGAAGCATCTAAAAAGGCGGTTGGATGGGTTCATCCATACATCAATAAAGATGGAAAATTTGAAATTAAAAGAATTGTTAGTGAAGAAATTATTCCTATTTTTGACTCTGAATTTGAAGATGAATTAGTCCAAATAATTAGATACTACACAATATATGTTGTTGAGGGAAAAGATAAAAAAACTAGATACAAAGTTGAAATTTGGGATAGTGAAAAAGTTAGCTATTATGTAGAGGATAGTGCCGGAAATTTTTTATTTGACAATACAATTACAATTAATCCAGCTCAACATTGGAATACAATTACTTATGTGTTAGGAAATCCAACGAATACTGAAGGACATAGTTGGGGGAAAGTACCATTTATACCACTATGGAATAATGAAGAAAGGGAAACTGACTTAAGTATAATAAAAGATTTAATTGATTCTTATGACAAGGTTATGAGTGATTTTTGCAACAACTTGGATGACCTGCAGGATGCAATAATAAAGCTTATAAACTATGGTGGCATGAGCGACAAGCTTGACGAGTTTTTGGAATATTTAAAAAAATATAAAGTATTACCACTGGATGATAATGGAAATGCTGAGTATATGACAACTGAGATCCCAACTGAGGCTAGAAAAGTAGTTACTGCAATGCTTAGAGATAGTATATATGAGTTTGGACAAGGTGTAGACATACAAAAAGTTGGTGATGGTAATATCACTAATGTAGTTATTAGAAATAGATATGCAGGATTAGACCTTAAGGCAAATGATCTTGAGGCAGAAGTAGAAGAATTTTTAAAGCAGGTTTTTTGGTTTGCTAATGAGTATTTGAAAATTACAAATCAACAAACAGACAATATAAGTTATATTGAGATTATCTTCAATAGGAGCTTGATTATAAATAACGCCGAAACTGTAGATATGGCACAAAAAAGTAAAGGCATGATTAGTAATAGGACTATAATATCTAATCATCCTTGGGTAAACGATGTTGATAGCGAACTTGAAAACATGGAACAGGATCGAAAAGATGATATTGAGAGTTATGGAATAGGTGGAATTTTCGATAAGGGAAATATTAGCAAAGAAGAGAATAATAAAGACGATAAAGAAAATGATGATATGAATATTGAGGAATAATATATGGATAATATGGAAGAAAACACAAGAAAAATAATTATCAATCAATATAAAATAACTCTTAGAAATATTAACAAAATGATAGAAAGTTATTATAAAAAATATTCAAATGATGGAATATTAAGTTTTGATGACATGGCAAATACAAGTAATTTAGTCGCATTGCAAAAAAAAATAATAAAAATATTGTATAAAAACTATAATTTTGAATATTCGGAAATAGTTAAATTATTAAAAGAAACATATTCAACTAATTATTATAAAACTGCTTTTTTTATTGAAAAAACTTCTAACTTAAGTGCTAGTTATTCAATATTGCCAACTAACCAAATAATAGCATCAATAGAAGATACTGGAACTAATTTGGGATTAAAAGAACTAAATGAAAAACAAAGAGATCATACAATAAAAAAAGTAAAGGAAGTAATAACGGATGGAATTGTTAATGGAAATAGTATAAAAGAAATGACAAAAAACTTAACTAATAGATTAGACATATCTTCCAGAGTAGCAGAAATGACAACAAGAACAGAAAATAACAGGGTTAGAAATAAGGGCACCAATGATTCTTATGTAAAAGCAGAGGTAAAAGGCATAGTTTTTAAAAAAATGTGGGTGTCAACATTAGACTCTAGAACTAGACATTCCCACCAAGATTTAGATGGAAAATTTGCAGACGATAATGGATATTTTCATTACAAAGGATATAAAACTCTATACCCCGGTGGTTTTGGTCGTGCTGAATTAGACATAAACTGTCGGTGTACAACTATAGCGAAATTTGATAATGTTGGAACAGAAAAAAGAAAAGAAAACATCAAAACAGATGGAGAAAAGAAAATTATTTCATATAAAAATTATAATGATTGGTATTCAAAAAATATACAAAAATAATCATTAAAAGCCTAGATACAAAAAACATATCTAGGCTTTCTTACAAATAAAATCAGGAGAAATTTCAAAACAACACACAAACAAAATCTAGTTTTAACACAATAAAATATTATCACATGCAATATAAAAATAAAATAATAGTTTTATCAGAAAATATAAAATCTATTCTATTTGATTAAGGAAAATAAACAAAAAAATACAAATTATTTTCGGAGATATTCTTTTTTATTTAAAGTTGTGGTAAATTATAATTAAGTAAATAAATAGCAGTTTTAAACCTGTTAAAAATTAACCTTGGTGGTGGGTTACACTAAAAAAACTAAAAAGGGAGAAATAGTATAAATGGACATTAAAGAAGTATTAGGCGAAGAACTTTATCAACAGGTTGTGGCTAAAATTGGGGATAAAAAAATTATTATAAACGATGGAAGCTATATACCAATTGGAAAGTTTAACGAAATAAACGAATCAAACAAACTGTTTAAATCGCAACTTGAACAGTTACAAAACGAAACAAAGCAGATAGAAAGTTTAGTTAGTTCAAACAAAGATTTATCTTCTAAATACCAGTTACTACAAGAAGAAAGCAAAAAACAACTTGAAAATAAGGATAGAGAATTTAAAAATATTTTGAAGACAAGTAAAATAAAAGATATCCTTAATCAAGAAAAGGCTGTTTATCCCGAACTTTTAATGACTAACATAAATTTAGATAACATTAATATTGAGGGTGAAAACCTTATAGGATTTAATGTTAATGATATCAAAACTAAGTTCCCAGACATGTTTAGCGTCCAAAAAATAGAAGGCCAACAAGCTAACAAGTCAGGATTTAGCCCAGAATCAAAGTCTAAAAAAGATTTGTTAATCGTTAAATATGAGGAAGCAGAAAAAAATAAAGACATCAAAACTATGCTTGCAATAGACAAGCAAATAAAACAACTTAAAGAATAAAGAATAGGAAGTGTTAACGTATGGCATATACAGATAGAGAAGATCTAAATTATCTAGGACAGTTATTTTTAATTGGTCAAAATCAAACCCCATTTCTAAACATGATAGGTGGCGTGAATGGTGCCAAGACTTGCAAAAGTTTTGCATTTCCAGTCGCTCAGCCTTATTCATTGACTAGTGCTAGTCAACCAGCCATTACGGAGGCTGCAAGTGTTAGTGGTCAAACTCCCGGAACTTATACAAGGGGTCAAGATTATAACACAGTACAAATTTTTCAAAGGGCATATAGTGTGTCTTATGCGAAACAGTCTGCATATGGTGAAATATCTGGATTATCTATACTTGGTGATCAAGTTGTTATGGACGAAATGGACTTCCAGAGGCAAGCAGCATTAAAACAAATTTCTATTGACATGGAATTTTCATTTTTGCAAGGAACATATCAACTAGGTAGTAATGCAACAACAGCAGCAAAAACAAGAGGATTAAAAAATGCAATTGCAACAAGTACGGTAGCCGGATCAAGTGCGTTATTAACTAAAGCAATGATAAATGAAGTATTGAGAGAAATGGCAACAAATGGAGCTATTTTTGAAAACATGGTTATACTTGCTAATGCATATCAAAAACAAGTTTTAACAGATATCTATGGTTATGCTCCTGCTGATAGAAGTGTTGGTGGCGTGAATGTTAAACAAATAGAAACCGATTTCGCAATGTTTGGTATTGTTTATGCTCCACAAATGCCAACAGACGAAATTTATTTTACAGACATATCCGTTTGTGCTCCTATGGTTCTACCAGTTGGAAATCAATTAATTTTGGATGAAGAAAAGGCATATGTTGGAGCATCTAAAGGCGGTCAAATTTATTGTCAAGCTGGAATAGATTATGGTCCAGAAGAATACCACGGATCGATAACAGGTTTGAAAAATACGTAATTTGAGGTAAAAATTTTATGATAAATATGATGGGAATACAGCCAGAATTAAGGCGTTTTTTGGAGACTATGAGCAAGGCATTGGCTGGAGATTTAGTCTTTAAATGCACTCCTGCAACTGTAACTAGTGCTGTGATTACTGGAGCATGGACAAGAACAGTAGTTATTACATTAGAGACAGCAAGCGGACAGGTTCACGAATGGTTCGACAAGGCTATTACGACAGGTGTTAGCATAGCAGATACTAGCAGTTTAGGAACTGCAACAATAGCAAGTACTACTCTAACATTTGTCAATGGAAAAGCAACTGTAGTTATTACCGGATCGGCTCATGCATGGGCAGATACAGAAACAGATACCCTTACAGTAGCACAGGCAACAATTTTGGGTTATACAGTAGCCTCTAAAACAAGTGTAGAAACATTTGCAGCATAAAAATAGGCACAATACGTGCCTATTTGCAAATTGAAAGGAGATTTATGAATAAAATTTTTTATGGAAATGGTCAAGAAATAGTTTGGAATCCTAATAAAAACTGTAGATTATGCAAATTTACAGATGGGAAATTTGAAACTAATGACGATGAAGTTATACAAACTCTTGAGTTATTAGGATATGAAAAATTTGAAACTGACATTATAAAAGAGCAAGAAATAAAAACAAGTGAGATTAAGAATAAAAAAAAGATTAGGTGAAAAGATCAGGTGATTAGATGTCTTTCAACGATTATATCGGCGTTCCACATAAGATAAAAGAGTTATTAGACTTACTTGAAGAGCTTAAGACTTTTGATTATATTAATTTTGATCAGAATCCAATTAATTCAGATACTACTAAAATTGGAAATACTTATTTTGATGTAGATAATGGTACATTATCAGTCAAATTAAGTACAGATGTAACAATGCAAATAGGTCAAGAGACGCATGTAAGAGCTGTTAATAAAACAGATTCTACGATACTAAATGGAAAAGTTGTTTATATCTCCGGAGCAACTGGAAATCGACCTAAAATAGAACTAGTTGAATCAACAAACCTAGCAATTGATTGTGTTTTAGGGCTTGCAACTGAAAACATTGCAAAAAATGAGTATGGTTATGTTTGCATATTTGGAATTGTAAGAGGACTTAACACGCAAGGAATAGCAGAAGGAACACGTTTATATGCTTCTACTAGTGGTAATTGGTCAATAGCACAACCTATTAATGGGTATCGTAGGTTTTGGATTGGTACCGTTATAAAAGAGCATGTTAGCGATGGTTGGATATTGGTTAATATAAGGGAAATTCCATATATGTTTGGAGATATTACTAATGGAAATTACGCAATGTTTGAGACGGACGGAACATTAAAACTTGTTGGAACATCTACTGTTTTTGATGATTTACCCCCGAAAATGATAGCGACAAGCAGGATACCGGCTGTAAATAATCCAACATTAACAACTTTTTTGGGAAATATACAACAATATACTTTTTCAGTTAATGACTATGTTGCAAATAACTTTGAAATTCTTCATAAATATAAAGAAGGTTCAACCTTAGAAATGCATTTACATTGGGCAAGTAATGGAGCTGAGTTAGTAGATAAATATTTTAAGGTTGAAATTGAATATACTATAGCAAATGCAATGAGTCAATTTCCTGCTACTGCTACATTAACAAGTGAAATAACTATACTAGCAAATACATTAAATAGATCTCATTATGTTAGTCCAATTGGAACTATTTCAATTGCTGAATTAAAAATTGGAAGTGTTATATTGTTTAATATAAAAAGAATAACTAGTGTTGGAACAGCACCAACTAGCAATCCTTTTTTTCTTCAAGTTGGGTGCCACATAGAAATAGATACAATTGGAAGTAGAACAATGTATTTGAAATAATCAAAAAAATGAGGTGACAATAACATGTCAATACCAAGAATAACGGAAATATTAGAAAAAATTGTAAACTTAACAACAGGAAATGTAAATGTTGATATTATAGATAAAAAAATAAAAAGTAGTGCAACAAATACTAGACCAGCCAACACTACTGCTTATACTGCAAATGATGTTGTTGGAGCGGATCCGGGTGCGAACTTAACTTTTGCGAGTGTTGGAGTAGCAGGGCAAGGAATAATTTTATTAAAAGCATCTTTAAGAATAGATGTCGCTGCGATACCTAGTGGTATGTTAGGTTTTAGGTTGCATCTGTTTAATGCAGCACCTACGGCAATAACGGATAATTTAGCTTTTAATGTTATTGCTGCGGATAGATCTAAATATTTAGGATATATAGAATTTCCAACTCCTGTAGATTTAGGAGATACATTATATACACAAATAGAAAATCTTACATTTACAACAACGTTGGTTACTACTAGTTTATATGGAGTGCTTGAAACTCTTGGAGCATTTACGCCAAGTTCTGCTACTGTAAAAGAAATTACTATAAGTGGAGTTGATGCATAATGCGAAGTTATTTGTTTAATAAACCAAAAACATTACCACACGAATCTATTTGGAAAACTGACAATGCAGGAACTAGTAACAACAATCAAATAACATTGCCATTAACATCTACTGGAACTTATAATATGGTTGTAGATTGGGGAGATGGTAGCAAGTCGAATATTACAGTTTATAACTCTCCATTAATTACACATACTTATCCAGCAATAGGAACATATACAATTAAAATATATGGAGTATGTAATGGATTTAGATTTAACAATGGTGGCGATAAACTCAAAATATTAGAAGTTAAAAGATGGGGTAAGGATTTTAGGCTTGGAAATGATGTGTCATATTTTTATGGATGCTCGAATTTAGTGTTAAATAATGTAGAAGATACCTTAAATTTAAGTGGAACAGTAAGGCTTACTAATTGTTTTCGAAATTGTACAAGTATTACAACTATAAGAAATATAAATAGATGGGATTTAACTGCTGTAACAACCTTAACTACAATGTTTTATGGTGCTTCCAGCTTTAATGATAATATTGGAAACTGGAATATTCCAAATGTTACGTCTGTAAACGCTATGTTTCAAGGGGCAACAAACTTTAACCAGCCTATAGGATCATGGAATATGGGAAATGTGACGGATATGTCATACATGCTCTTTCAGACAACAAACTTTAATCAATCTATTGGATCATGGAATATAGAAAAAGTTGCAACGATGGACTACGCTTTGTATGAACTAACTTCATTTAATCAAAATATAAGTAACTGGAATCCAATAGCATTAACAACTGCGGTTATGGTTCTATATGGTAGTGTATCGTGGTCTACTACAAATTATGATGCGTTACTTATAAGTTGGGCGGGTAAAACAGTAAAAAATAGTGTTGCATTCAGATGCAGCTCTAAATATTCGGCTGGTGCCGCTGCAACCGCTAGAGGAGTTTTGACAGGTACTTATTTGTGGACTATAACAGATTTAGGACAGGTGTAAGGAGGGAATTTGAATGATAATTTCTGTAGCTGACATAAAAACATTATTAAAAATATCTGATAATTCTCTAGATAGCATATTAAATTTAGAAGTGCCTATGGTTCAAGAAAGTATTTTGAATTTTTTAAGAAATAAGTTTAAAACAGTTTTATATTTAAGTAGTAAAACATTAAGTTTTAGTAGTCATTCAATTACTTCTAGTTCAGACAATTTTATAACATCTGGACTAATTAATGGTAACTATTGCATAGAAGGAAGTAATTTTAATGATTCATTTGTAACTGTTACAAATGTTGCTGCTAGTACATTAACAGTAACCGAAACATTAATAACAGAGTCAAATGACAACAATATATCTTTATCATTTGTAAAGTTTCCTCTTGATTTAGGCTTTATTTTAAGCCAAATGGTATCATTTAACCTTAATCAAAAATATGGGGTTAAATCTGAGTCGTTTTCTAGATATTCAGTTTCATATGGAGCTGATGATGGGAAATATATTGCTGGATATCCAAATTCATTAGTTAGTGGACTTCTAAAATATAGGATGGTGTATAATGATTACTGATTATTTTACACAGAGCATTGTTATTCAAAAAGTAACTAACACTGATAATGGGATTGGTGGATATTCTGAGGCATGGAGTACTCATATTACTATTAATGGCTACATAGACCTAATGAGTGGGAATGAACAATATAAAGCTAATAAACTCAACATAACTGCAACACATATTTTAATCTGTGATAAAGGCAAAGATATTGTTGTAAATAATAGGGTGAGTTATAATGGAATATATAGAATTAAGTATGTTGACACAGTGTTTAACCATCATATGGAAATATATTTAGAGTATGTTGGTATTGATCAATGAGGTAAGTAGAATGAAATATAAATCTTATGAGGATGAAGTAATAAAAAAGATAAAACAAGCTCAAGAAAAATGCTTGGAGGCAATTGGATTATTTGTTGAAGGTGAAACTAAGCTAAGATGTCCTGTAGACACCGGAAATCTTAGAAATAGTTATACTCATCAAGTAAATTCGAGTGAAAGTGTTATTGTTGGAACAAATACAAAATATGCTCCATATGTAGAATTTGGAACATCTAGACAGCGTGAACAGCCTCATTTAGCTCCTGCATTTTTGGAAAATAAAAATAACATTAAAAAAATAATTGAACTAAATTATAAAATATAGAAAGTTGGTGAATTGATGCCATTTATAAATTTAAAGCAAGTTATTTATAATAGAATAAAAACATTAACAAATAGTATTTATGAATATAGGGCATTATCAACAGCAACTTTTCCTTATATAGTTTATAATGTTTTATCAGATTCGAAACGTAATGATAGTAATGGTTTAAGCGAAATATTAGAAATAGATATCTGGGATAATAAATTGGATAGTATACGTTTAGAAAACTTAGTTGATAGTATAGAAAATTTATTTAATAATTACTTTTATTCTGATGCAAATTTAAGCATAAAATTTGATAAAGGTACTAGGTTATCTATTCCAGACGAGGACGAAAATATAATAAGACGAAAATTAAGGTATATAGTTATAACATATTTTGCATACTAGAAAGGATGATATAAATGGGCGTAGAAGCATATTTGCCAGCTGCAACACCAAGGAATTTATTACTGGGTGCTGGTGCTGTTTATTTTAATTATGGAGAACTTACAGAAGCTTTAATTGGTGCTACTAGGGGAGGTTCAACTTTTACAGTAGAAAGAGATATAAGGCAGATTGAACAAGACGGAACATTTGGACCAGTAAAAGGTCTTAGAAGGAAAACGAGGGTTGTTCCAATTCTAAAGGTAAATGCAATGGAGCTATCCATAACCACATTACCTAAGTATTATGGAGGAATGACGGTTGACCAAACAAATGTTAATTATGATAAAGTAACTGAAGATATTGAACTTGTAGACGCAGATTATTTGACCAATATTACCTTTATTGGAGAGACTCAGGATGGACAAAATGTAATTATCATTGTAAAAAATGCTTTGGGTGATGGAGCTTTAGAATTAGCAATAGAAGACAAAAACGAAGCAGTGCCAGAGGTACAATTTACAGGTCATTACTTAGATAGTGCGTTAAGAACGGTTCCGTATGAAATAAGGTTCCCTAAAGATAATGTTAGTGATACAACAGCGCCTACGGTAACGTGTGTACCTGATGATGCTGCTACTGGAATATTAGTTGGTGCAAATGTTGTTATGACATTTAGCGAAGCAATTGCAAGTGGTGCTATAAATACAGATAACTTTACATTAATGAAGGCAAGTGATGGGGCAATTATAGCGGGTGCATTAACTTATAATTCGTCTCAAACAATAGTCACATTTAATCCAACATCCGACTTATCGGGTGCTACTGCTTATATAATGACTATAGGTACAGGAGTAACAGACGTAAAAGGCAATAAATTAGCAGCTACAAACGTATTTAATTTTACAACGGCGTAAAGCTACTTACCAAGGGGGCAATAATGCCCCTTTTTTATTAAATTAATTGAATGGAGATAAGAAAAAATGAGAAATATAATTACTGATGATATGTTTTTAATAAGTGAAATAATTGATAAAATGGAAATTGAATTGCCAAAAATAAAATACACAAAAGACATGACTAGAATTGAGATAGATCAAGCAAAATATCAAGCAAGTGTAGATATGCTTATGTTGTTTTTTAAGAAAATTTACAAAGCAAAAAAAGAAGTATATTGTTTTATAGCTGCTATACTTGAAAAATCAGAAAACGAAGTTAAAAAGATGCCTTTATCAGATCTGCGGAATGTTTTATCTGAAATACTCAAAAATGAAGAAGTGTTAAGTTTTTTCAAGTCAGGCAGCAAATAAAATATATAGATATTTATTGTTTGCTGTCAAAATACAACATGAACCATTTAGGAAAAATGCCTTTAAGATTTGGTATAGCTATGATATATAAGGCAATAGAAGAAAATAGGGAAGCTGAGAAATGGCAACTATATGTTGCAAGATTTCAGCACATGGACAAAAATAACTATATTTCCTTTGAAAAAATGTTTAAAAAAGAAAATAAATCGAAAAAGATCGAGAATAAAAGCAATGTTAGTAAAGAAACTACAATTAGTGACATTATGATTAAGGTAAATAAAATTAAAGAGGTAGATAATAGGCGTTTAGTCTGTGAATAATAGAGGTGTAAGCATGAATTTATTTGAACTTTTCGGAGAGATAACAATAAATTCTAAGGAAGCGATTGGAGACATAGAAAAAGTTGAAAAAAGCGCTGAGGGTGCTGGTGGAACATTTGAAGGACTAGTCGGACAAATAGGTGGTGTTGCAACTGGTTTAACTGCTGCGGGTGTTGCTGCCATTGCTGCCTTTGGAATTGCATCTGTAAAAAGTGCTATGGATTTTAGCGGAGCAATGAGTGATTTGCAGTTAAAGACAGGTGCATCCAATGAAGAAATGGAACAGTTTTCTTCTATATCCAAAGAAATATATAACCAAGGATTAGGTGAAAGCATAGAGGACGTAAACAATGCATTAGTAAC
>Ga0066599_100000014_pt1 | contig 22650 bp, 19 predicted proteins | sample InisedmetaG_FD_60065 | JGI IMG/M metagenome (GOLD analysis project Ga0066599, IMG submission 60065) | Freshwater pond sediment microbial communities from the University of Edinburgh, under environmental carbon perturbations - Initial sediment | ecosystem: Environmental > Aquatic > Freshwater >...
AGAGTGGCTGCATGGCTACCGTCAACTCTGGCAAGTTCTTCAACCGCGATAATGTAAGAAATTGTGTCCATGTTTTGACCACCGTATTCCTGAGGCAGACACATCCCAAAAAGGCCCAGCTCTCCTATTTTAAGAGTATTTATAGCAGAAAACTGTTCCTGCTCATCCAGATCTTTAGCAGTCGGTTTAATTACAACCTCAGCAAAATCCCTGACTGATTCTCTTATCAGGTTATGTTCGCGGTTTAATTCGAAATCCATTTTATTTTTATTTAATTTCAGGGTTAATATACTTAACTACTGCAACTCCGTCAATGGTCAGTTCACCAATATTGTTATAGCATCTGGTTTCAAATGTATATATAGGTTTGTCCTCTCTTATCTTTACCAGTTCAATGCAGGCAGTAACCTCTTCCCCGACAAAATTTGGTTTAATGAATTTCAAATCCTGTCCAAGATAGATTGTACCATTCCCGGGGAGTTTTGATCCCAGAATACCGCCAAACAGACTAGCCACCAGCATTCCCTGGATAATCGGCTTTTTAAAAGAGGCCTTTTCAGCATAACCTGAGTCCAGGTGTATCGGGTTGGTATCCAGGGATGACTCTGCAAATCTTTTAACCTCTTCAATATTGAAAATTTTTTTAAGCTCTGCTTTTGAGCCAATTATCAGTTTTTTCATCAGAATTTAATTTATTGATTCAAACATAGTTTTCCAATCCTGAATTTTTTTCTCCCAGGTTAAATTTTCCATTATCAGCATCCTGTTTTTTGAGCTCTTTTGCCAGTATTCACTGTAATTGTCAATTACATCAACAATACACTCACTTAATTCATGCTCATGCACCCGTAAGAAAAATAATCCCAGATCTTCCCAAAACTTATATGGCAACCATTCACCTGCAATAACTACATTACCACAAAGCAAATATTCAAGCATTGAAGCAGATGCTGCATCTGAAACGGGAATTGTAATATATACATTTGAAACAATTCTTAATCTTGAAATATTGTCTGTTGTAAGAAATTCCTCAAAAGTGATAAATCTGAGATTGCTCTTATCCAGCTTACGTTTCAAATCCTTTATATACTGACCATCCTTCTGGTAGGTTAAAGGAAAAATAAGAAGATAATTATCAGGGAGATAATCTCTGATTTTTTCAATCGCTTCAATTATTTTAAAATGCTGTAGTACATTATACGCTTTATAACCACAGGTAATCACAAAGCTATCATCTGGAATATTCAGTGCTCTTTTAGAAGCATTTGGATCCTCCTCGTTCAACAATTTTTCAATGTTTTTAAATTTATTTACACCTAATCCTGCTAAAGCTATTTTATTATAATAATCATTATAATAATTTAAAAAATCGTCCCTCATTTCCGGATTTCCAAAGTTAATGATGTCAGCAGCCTTATAAAGTTTACGGGCTTTTTGTCTTAGCTTATCATTTACACGGTGGTAATCTGATCCCCAAATAGATACAACAAGTTTTTTACCCTTTCCCTTTAGCAGCTTAATAAATTTATTGTTTCTTGCATTACCATAATGAATATTTATAATGTCATAATACTGAGGAACGGACCGGATAGTCTTCCTTATCAAAAGTATATTCGCTAAATACCTTATTTTAGAACTGGGCATTTTATGCAATAATTTACACAAAAAGCTCTCAGGTACATTTTTAACTGAACTGAAATTGTTATGATAAAGGTCCGGAGTTCCCCAATCCAACATATCTACAATATATCCAACCCGGCTCAACCACTCAGAAAGCTCATCAAAAAAAACCTTCCCTCCATGATAATTTCCAAAAATCAGAATCCTCATAATTAATAGACATCTGAATCAATAAACCTGAAATGTAATCTTTCTTTATTCAGATCGAATCCATTTGAAACAAAACCAAAATACGTATTAAACTCTTTCTCCTGAAAAGATAAACTCTCCAAAAAAATATGCTCCTCTGAGAAAAGATTTGACCAGATATAAATGCCCTTGCATTGGCCCGCCAGCCAGGTTAATCCCTGTTTCAGCACTTCTGATTTATTGTCAGCATTATTATAGAAGAACTCCATAATATCGATACTTCCCTGATATTCCTTAAAAATCAATAGCCCCTGTATAGAAGCCTCATTAAAGATCTTTAAGAAAAAATATTTATTTACCGGGTTATCAATAATGCGCCATTTAATATAACTTTCGTTCCTATAAAAACTGAACCCTGAATCTGAATAAGACAAGCTGCTTATAATATTCAGATCAGGATAATTGGATGAAACATTTTCGAATATAAAAGAGGAAGATAATTTACTTCTTTTCAAAATATCTCCAGAGTTGGCATAAAAGTTATTAAGCACAAACAGATCTTTCCATCTGGCATACTTCCGATGGATTCTGTGGGCATTATGATTTGCAAATCCAAATACGAATTCCAGTCCCTTTTCTTCAAGAAGTTTCTTGTGTAAAACCTGTTCCAGACTGGAAAACAAACCCTTACCAGCAAAATCAGGATGAGTCATTGCTGAATTCATCAATCCACATCTGATCAGCTTCCCATCATTAATAAACAAAGTCTCACTAACCGCGTAAAAACAAGCCAGTTTTCCATCTGCTTTTATGTACGCGATATTGGGTTCCTTTTCATAGGGATTATTGAAATAGCGCCATTTCCAATAGCTTATATCAAACTCTCTATGATATATATCCTGAAAAGTTGTAATTATCAAAGAATCTTCAAATGGTTCTTCCGGGTAAAGCTTAATTTCCATGAAAAGATATAATTATCGATTAATTATTTTCAAATATTCTTCCCACTCTCCGATATCTTTCCATGAGTTGTTATTGATTGGGAACACCCCTACTTTGCCCTTCCGGGCCCTGATTTCCTCAATTAAATCTGTAATATGAAAGAACCTGCCTTCCGGTATAAGGTTAATCACTTCAGGTTCCAGAATATACAATCCAGTGTTTATCTTGAATGTAAATTCAGGCTTTTCAGTAATTGACTTAAGCAATCCGTCATGGCTTGTTTCTAATATACCATAGGGGATAGAGTAGTTTTTTAATGCTGCCACAATAGTAATTTCATTCCCTGCTTCTTTGTGGTATTTGTAAATATCCGAGATATCCTGATCTATTAAAATATCGCAATTTGATACAAAGAATGTTGAATTTATCTTTCCCTTTAACAGATTCAGGCTTCCGGCTGTGCCTAATTGTTTCTCTTCCTGTAAATATGAAATATTATATGCCTCATTTTGCAAGGTTGAAAAATAATATTTAATCATTTCAGCTTTATAATTAATTGAAATGTAAAAAGTATTACACCCTACATTACAAAATTTATTCATTATTTGTTCAATAATTGTCTTGTCTCCAATCGGGATTAATGGCTTGGGTAATATATTAGTAAGTGGTTTTAACCGGTTTCCCTGTCCTCCGGCCATAATTACAACCGGGAGATTCAGCTGAATATTATTGTATGGTTGCGTTGAGCCAAGTAAATCATCCCATAAAAATACTGTAACTAATTGCCTGTTCTCGTCCAAAACAGGCATACATTCAATTCTATGTTCCTGCATAAGCATTAAAACAGTTTTCTTTTCATCACTGTTTTTTGCAAACACAAAATCTTTACGCATTATTTCCGTTATGCAGGTATCCATTGGTTTATTTGCAATAATTGCCTTTTGAATATCTCCAATACTAATTACACCTACAAAATTCTCTTGTTCAAATACTAACAACAGTTTTTTATTAGCTGAATCCATTTTCTTTAATGATTGTAAAATGGTGTAATCAGCTTTTATAATACGTTCCTGTATTGTTTGGGGATATTTCATTAAGATTATTTTTAATAAGGTTCCGGAAAATGAAAATGTGAATTGAAATAGTATTTATCAATATTTACCAGATTTCAGAATAGAAAAAATGCTAATGCATTATATTACCTTGTAGACATTAAACCTAACTTTTCGGCTTTTTATAATTATAATACTTCATCCCAATCAATATTCATGGCACCAAATTTTGAAAGGGTGCTATCATACCATTGTTTAATCCGAAGTGCATTTTGGTCTATCGAATTGAATATTCTTTGCCTTGGGGGAAGGGTATCTTCACTCCACATAGCATCATGTGTTAATACTTGTAGTTTTTGGATGCCGGGTTTTTTTAATAAATCACTCAAATTCTCATATCTCCAATAGCCAGTGGAATCTGCGCAATATTTAAAACTATCCATGATCTCTTTAGAATACACGTTTATTATACCTGCATATTGCCTCTTTCTACAAGAAAGAATAAATGTATTTGTATTATGAAAAGAGAATGCTTTTATTTTTGTTTGAAAAATTTCATTGAAATATCTGGCATCTATTTTTAAAAACTTCTCTAACTCTTCCTCATTATTAACATTAAAAAAGTGTGTGTCGAAATGAAGACCGATATCGTGACCATAAGCTTTTATTTTTAGGACAATTTCGTAAATTTCTTTTTCAAGAATATTATAGCACTCCCCATGTAATTGAAAAAAGTAAGTCGCTTTAACTCCTTCTTCAGCTTCAATTTCGGCCATTTTTAGAGCAATAAAAGGAGAAAATTCTACATCATGCCGCCAAAGTAATTGCCTGGTGTCCCTACCAAATTTTTCATAAAAGAAAATAAACTTAAATCCAATATTTTTTGCTTCTAATATTGTCTTGTGGTAATTCTTAAATGTAAAATCCTTAAAACGATATTTTTCCTGATTGGTCATGCTAATTTAAAGTTAGTTCTCTGATACCCCATTCTGCTCTATTGGAAAACCATTCAGTTTCTTTAAAAAGTCGCTGATAAGTCTCCCATCAAAAACCATGTTGCTTACCCAATACCTTTCTTTTAAGAAGAACTTTATTAAATCAAGAATGATAATAACCTATGGTCTTAATATTATCGACAATTGATGGACACCTCTAACAATTGTAAGTTTATTATTGTTCCATGTTTTATGAACCGGGGTGTTTGCAATATAAGTTCCCATCTCTGCAATATCCGAATTATTATAAAACCATTCCAATAATTTTCTATTAAGCCCTTTAAAAATTCCTAACTCTCTATAGTTTTCATCTACAGCACTTATCACGGCTTCTCCAAATGTTATATCAAATTCTGGTATATACGATTTTCTACCACTATAATAACCTACAACTCTGTTTTGAATTTCTGCAACAAACATAATGTCCACAAAACCTTCTAATATTGAATTCTTTGCAGAAGTAGCTAATAAAATATTTGCCTTTTCTTTATCCAAAAATGGATCTAAATGAAACCTGCTAAACTTAAAAGACTTAATGGCTAGACTTATTACATCATTCACATCTGATTCTTTAACTGCTCTAATTTGAAGAGAATCATCACTTTTTAAAGAAAGCGTGGGATATTCTTCCCGAAGCATCTTATAAGTTAAGAGAGTATGAATATAGTAGAATCCTCTACTAATTAATTTATTCAAAATGAATGGTGTACTTACTAAATTGGTATTTAGACCTATTAAGAGATAAGAAGGTTTTTTTCTTATTTCTATTACTTTTTGTAAATGCTCTAATGATATATCAATAATATTATTCCAATTCGCAAAATTGGGTTCAAATAATAATAGATTTACTATTCTATAAACATCTATCCCAAATATTTCAGAGTCAAAGTCATCCTTGGTTATGACCCAAACAGATTTTAAATTATTGTTCTCGAGAACACAAAATGTAATGTTCTTTTCATTACTTTCTATAATTCTAATTCTATCTATCGTAATAGACAATTTCTTGCTTTTGGAGATCTGATGATATTCGAAATAATCCATATCATCCAATGCCATTCTATTAAAGACTTCTTCATTAATTTCAGCGATTCTATGAAAAGAATAATTCTTCATCCCCCCATTTTTACTCAAAAAGCATTTTTTAATGTCCCGACAATAAAATTTATATCTTTCTCTGTCAGCTTGCTATACATCGGCAATGTAATTTCATTATCTGCTACATACTCAGTGTTCGGGAGAGATGTTTTATATTTCTTATAAAACGAGAATTGATGTACGGCAGGATAATGAACACTTGTCTGAATTCCTTTGTCATGAAGTTTTTTACGGATCGAGTCTCGTTTTTCAGAAGTTGAATCCCTTAGAACAACCGGCATAATATAATTTGAAACGAACTCCTGGTTGTCTGAAAATGGGATTATCAGGCTATCAATATGTTCCAATGCATTTATATACCACGACCTGACAACTGAGCGTTTGATCAGGTCTTCTTTTAAACGGTTGAGTTGTACCACACCAATTGATGCTCTTATATCATCCATCCGGTAATTATAACCCACTTCTAAAATATCATAATCTGTTGCATGTCCTTTAAACCGTTGGTATGACATGGTTGTCATTCCATGTGACCGAAGTGATTTAACACGTTTGGCAAATGCTTCATTGTTAGTTACTAACATCCCGCCTTCTCCTGTACTGATATTTTTGTTTGAAAAGAAACTAAAACAACCTACATCTCCAATTGTTCCAACCTTTTTTCCTTTGTATTCTGATAATGGCCCATGACTTGCATCTTCAATAACCTTAAGGTTAAACTTCATTGCAATCGTCATAATAGCATCCATATCGGCCGGGAAACCTGCTATATGAACTACTACAATTGCTTTCGTTCTTGGTGTAATAAGCTGTTCAATATGAACAGGATCCATGTTAAAATGATCCGGACCTTTGATATCGCAGAACACCGGTGTTGCTCCCACATAACGAATACAATTTACTGAAGCGGCAAATGTAAATGAAGGGCATATTACCTCATCACCTTCCTTAATACCCAGAACAACACAAGCCAAATGCAGAGCGCTGGTGCAATTTGCTAATGTTATGGCGTTTTTTACACCCAACATTGATGAAAACAGATTTTCAAATTCTTCGCATTTAGGTCCTGTTGAAATCCATTTCGAACGGAGGATTTTAATAATAGCCTGTTCCTCCTGTTCATCAAAGTTAAGGTCGAAAAGAGGGATCTTATATTTCATAGAATTTACAAATTAATGATATTCTACAGATTATATCTTTCTGGTTTATATTTCACAAAATTCCCGGGTTTACTGAACCAGTGGATGGTCTTTTCTAATCCTTCGTCAATTAATACCCCAGGTTGCCACCCAGTTAATTCTTTAATGAGGGAATTATCGCCCAATAATCTGAATACTTCTGATTTTTCAGGTCTTAAGCGCTGCTCTTCGGCAATAAATTCGACATCACTATTCATTATCTCTTTGATCAGGTCCAGCAGATCTTTAATTGATATTTCACTGTTTGAAGCAATGTTAATCTCTTTTCCTATTGATCCGTCACATCCGGCAACAGCAAGAAAACCCCGGCAGATATCTTTCACATAATTGAAATCGCGGGTAGGACGTGTATCTCCTAGATTTATTTGTTTAATACCTGAGATAATCTGTGTTATAATAGTTGGAATAATGGCCCGGGCTGATTGGCGGGGCCCATAAGTATTAAATGGTCTGACAGTTGTAACAGGCAATCCAAAGGCATTATAAAAGCTCATAGCAATAGCGTCAGCACCAATTTTGCTGGCGCTATAAGGCGATTGAGGTTGTTTTGGATGTTTTTCATCAATTGGAACATATTGAGCTGTTCCATAGACTTCAGAGGTAGATGTGTGGATCACCCTTATATTCCCATTTTCTTTTGCAGCCTGACAAATATTAAGTGTACCTTTTACATTAGTATCAATGTAACTATCCGGGGCAACATAGGAATAGGGTATTGCAATTAATGCAGCTAAATGATACACAGCAGCTGCCCCCTTAACAATTTCTTTACAAAAATGAGGATCACGTATATCTCCTGTAACAATTTCTAAATTTGGATTTGCTGGAATATCTTCAAGCCATCCCCAGTAATTAAATGAATTATATTGAGCAAGGGCTCTGACTGAATACCCTGTTTCTAACAACAATTCGGTAAGATGAGATCCGATAAAACCATCGGCTCCCGTAATGAGAACTTTATTCATTTTATTTATCCATTTCAATTGTTCATCCTCGCAATTTCACGGTTGGTTTCCCTCATATTCAACCTTTAGAGTTTTTCAAATAAAAGCATAAATGCCTCTGCGTAGTTAACACCAATTCTGCTTCCCCTGTATGCAGCTAATGCTTTAACAGAATTACAACTTCTCGGTAAATTATCGGGCATGACTTCACTTGTATATAATGACATTATCTGCAGTTTTTCCACCATGAAATCAGTAATATCAATAAATACATTTGGTAAAAAGGCAGCCTCAATTAAAGCAGGAGAATACTCTGTTTCACTAAGAGATTCATACATTAAGATTCTTTCAACAAAAGGACACCTGAAATTTTTAGCACAACTTATAATGGCTTGAAATGCTATTCTGTGATCACTATGTATATCGCTTCTGTTTATTGTGTAAATTATTTGGGGCCGGACTTTAAAAAAAACCTCTGAAATTCTTTTAATTATATCCACAATTGGTAATATATCAAGCTTTGTAGTTGGAAATTCCAGATTGAAAGTCTCTTTGAAGTTATATCTGTAGCCAACTGCCACAATTTCATCTGCTCTTTTTATTACAGTTTCATTTGACCAACCATCTTCTTCATGAGCATTGGTAATAATTAACCAGAAAATCTCATCCCCGTCTTTTCTGTGTTTTAATAATGTACCACCACATCCAAGAGTTTCATCATCGGGATGAACAGCTATAACCAGTATTTTTTTTGCCATCTTTACATTATCTTATTCTCTTTGCAGGATTTCCTGCATAAATACCGGTTTCTTCAATACTTCTGATCACATTACTGGCTGAACCAATAATGGATTTTTGAACAATATTAACTCCATTATTTATCCAGCAATTGCCACCAATAAATGTTTCCGGAGAAATGTGGCATTTACCAAGTACACAGTTCGCAGAAACGTGACAATGATCCTCAATTACAGCCCCATGCCCGATTGTGGTTGCATGATTTATTATACAATTATTTCCGATCCTTGCTTCAATATCAATAATTGTAAAAGGAAAAACAATACATCCTTCACCAATGGTTGAATGTTTTGATACATACGCCAATGGTGAAATAATTGTTGGCAGAATCAGTCCTGATTCTTTTAGCTTAAAATAAATATTCTTTCTGGAGCAAACAGTATTCACATATCCTATCGTAATAAAAAAATTGGAATATTCCTTTGCTAGTTCTGGTATATCTATATCACTGGCAATTATTGGATATCCGAGGACTTTTTGTCCATTCTTTTCTTTAATATCTACTATCCCCTCAATCCTATATCTGTTTTCCTGTTCAATAACATCAATTGCAGATTTACAATGATCACCGCCTCCTATTAATATAATTGGTTCTTTCATCTTACTATAAATGATTGAAACTGCTGGGCAAATTTACCAATCTCTCGGAAAATGACCTGCTGTTTTTAAGATCGTCAGTACAGCAATGGTTAAACATTGGCAGATCATTCATTAATTTCCAGGCTGGCCTGGTCACCACACCACATTCATTTGTGTACTTCAGAAAATCATCCCGTTCTTTCCTGTTATTAAATAATATGCAATTCAGCCAATAATTTGCAACGGAATAAGGCGGTTCTTTTAAAAACTTAATATCGGAATTTTCAAAAAACAGGGAATATTTCTGTGCCAGCACCCTTTTTGAACTAAGAAACTTCGCCAATTGCTCAAATTGTGCCAGACCCAACGCTGCATTAATATTTGGCATACGGTAATTATACCCGGTTTCATTGTGACTTATTTCCCAGGGGTGAGCAATTTTTGCCTGTGTACTGAGGTGCCTGGCTTTTCCGGCTAAATCCTCATCCTGAAATAACATCATCCCTCCACCTCCGGTGGTAAGAATTTTGTTGCCATTAAAACTCAAAACACCAATTCTCCCAAATGTCCCTGTGTGTTGACTTTTGTAGAAACTTCCTAAACTTTCTGCAGCATCCTCAACTGTGGGAATGTTATATTCATTACAAATTTCTACTATTTTATCTATCCGGCAAGGATGGCCATAGGTATGCATGGGTAAACAGGCTGAGATTCGTTTGCCTGTGGCTTTGTTATAAGGTTGAAGACCCGGGGATGAGGGATGAGGGATGAGGGATGAGGGGTGAGGGGTGAGGGGTGAGGGAGAAGCAGTTTCAGCTTTTTTTAAGATAACATTGTTTTTTAACCAATGAGCCAGTTTTTCAGGAGAAAGACCCATTGTGTCGATATCAACATCCAGGAAGATGGGTTGTGCTCCACAATATATAATTGCATTGGCTGTAGAAACAAATGTCAGTGGTTGCGTTATTACTTCGTGTCCGGCTTCAACGCCAACAAGTTTCAGAGCAATATGAAGGGCACTTGTTCCGTTAATGCAGGCAACAGCTCTCCTGGCTCCGGTATATTTAGTCATTTCAACTTCAAAGTCTTCAACAAACCTTCCAATGCTTGAAACATATGTTGAGTCGATACACTCTTCAAGATACTTTTTCTCGTTACCAATAAACACTGGAACGTGCAGAGGAATTGTACCTTCCTGTTTACTATATAAGGTACGAATGAATTGAACTACTTCCTTATATTTTTTCATTTCAACAAATAAATATTTATGCCAAATTTATATGAATTATTAACTGCCTAGCTTCTCTTCAATTTTCTGATCATTTGAAAGGCAAAGCTCTTGATCAAATCATATTCACTTATTTTAAAAATTCTAAATAATGAGATTGTAATTAGTATACCTAAAAGAGTCTGGATGCCGAAAATGATCCCAACCGGGAAATAGTTTTTTAAAATGATACCGGTTATAAAAACAGGTAACCCCATAGAAGCAGCTAATAAGAAAGGTACAATCAAAACCTTTAACATTTTTAATATACTTTGATGAATGGTCTGTTTAACAAAATAATATGATACAAAAAAAATAATAAAATAGTGCAGAACAAAACCCCAGACCACTGCCAGGGGACTTATATTAATGGTTACAAGTAAGATCAGTATCTGGACCGGCCTGCTGATTAAGGCTGCCCTTAGGATAAAATCAGATCTCCCTAAAACAGAAACAAGTCCGCTGTTAGCGTTCAGAACAGGATATATCATACCCGAAAGAGCCAGTATCTGTAGGTATGGAACAGCAGGTTGCCACTTTGGCCCGATTAGAAATAGAATCATTGGTTCAGCAATTGCCATAAGCAATGCTGTGGCTGGAAAAATGAGTAAGACTGTTGCCCTAAGCAACCGGGTGTGTGCGTCAATGATATAGGTATGATCCTTACCTGCATAAGCAAGGATCGGGATGTTCACTTTTTGAATGGCAAAAGAAAGAGTCCTGGTAACCATGTCAACATATCCTTTTCCCCTAGTAAAAAAGCCTAAATCCTTAAACGAAAAAAACTTGCCGAAAACGAATGAGTAGATATTGTTGAAAAAGGTATCAATAAGTCCGGTTAATAAAAGCTTTGAGCTGAAATTAAAATGTTTCTTTAATATCTCGAACGAAAAAATAAGTTGTGGCTGCCAGTTGCTGCTTAACCAAAGCAGTATATTGTATATGGCGGCGCTTACAATGGATCTCCACACTAATGCCCAATACGAGAATCCTTTAAAAGCTAAAAAAATGGCAACGATTCCTGCAATTAAATTGGATGTGATAGATGCTTTGGCATTTCGCTTAAATTGAAGATCCTTAAACAATAACGCAGATTGGACCAATCCAAAGCCGTTAATTACTGGGATTATCGCGAAAACTCTTGTAACCAAAACGAGCTCCGGTTTATTAAAGAATCCCGCCAGCCCTTTTGCTGAAACAAAAAGTAATAACCCGACAATAATACTGACAGAAAGGTTAACATAAAAAATTGTAGAACAATCAATACCAGTTAAATCCTTACTTCTGATAATAGAAGTCTTAAATCCACTATCAACCAGAACACCAGATATCCCCATAAATACTGCCAAAACTCCAATTATTCCATAGTCTTCAGGAATTAGTAATCTGGCTAAAATAATTCCAACAACAAATTGTACACCCTGGTTCCCAAAAGTTTCAAAGAAACTCCAAAATGTACTATTAAGGACTTTGGATTTCAGATTATTCAATTTCTTTTACTACATATTAGGTAATGTTCTCATTTTTATTATTATAGCAAATACATATTAGGCTAAATTTATGTAACACTTAAAAGGGAAAATTCCTGATTGACTAAAATGTGGACCTATTTGTGTTTTTGTTTGCAAGATCAGTATAGAATTTCTTTCGCTATTCTTTTGGAAAACAATGCAGCCCCGAATGAATTCAAGTGTAGATTATCCATGAATAGTTCAGGTTTTGCGCTAAAAGAAGAGTCACTGGAATAATCAATAAAATCAATTCTGTTTTTCACTGCGATCTCTTTAATTTGGGTTAGTATTATTTCTTCATCATTAGATTTTCTAAATATTGGAGAAACCACTAATTTTATTCTAACTTTTTTTTCTTCACAAGTCTCCAGTATATGAAGCAAATAATAGATTTGCTCATAAGGAATCTTGGTCTGGATATAAAAGTCGATTTTCAAGTCTGATGTATCTATTTGCCCAATTAATGGAATAAAACCTTTATTATTATCTATGTCTCTGCAGAAAATAGATTTCAATATTGGCAGGATGCTTCCATTATAAGGATATATTGAAGAACAGTATTTAATCTTTTCAAGTTTTGAATCAGCAGTTAGTATTTTCTGAATAAGGGAATCTCTTTCATAATATGGCATCAAAATATTGAGTTTTTCATTGGATCGGTAATCAAAAAGGATGTTTGGTGAGATGTCAAGTAAAATTAATTCTGGTTTATGCCTTTTGAGCATCTCAGATATCTGTATGAGTGAAAAGGCAAGCCCTTGTCCTCCAACACCACAATTATAGCAACTAATTCCTGTGTGGTTAATAATAGTATCAGTATTGTAGTGAGATTGAGCCCTTGAGCTGCCATATATAAGAATTGCTTGCGAAGTTGAATCTATCGAATAATTTATTTTTAATAGTGAATTTGAATTTGAAGTAAAATACAGCTTTTGTAAAAGACTCCCAATGAATTGATCTGCAAATACAACAATCAATAAAAAAATAACTCCACGAAAGAGACCTTTCTTCATGCCTTCATTAAAACTGAAAATAAATAAACTGACTCCCATCAAAGACCCCGATAATCATAATTAGGATTAGTAACATTGCATATACAATCTGCTCTTTGAACCAATGGTTTGTCTTGAAAGGTAAAACCCCTGGACTAATAAATTCTCTGCGAAACTCAATAAAAAATAAAAATGATATAGCAAATAATCCATAAATTAGTTGTTGCCATTCACCAACAAAGAAAGGACCACTTAGAGTAAATATTTTATGAACAATACTAAAGGCTTCATTTGTATTGTTTGCTCTGAAAAATATCCACGAGAAACAAATTAAAATAAATGTGGTTAATACCTGTAAAACCCTATTAAAGAATGGCATACGATCCAAGAATAAAATTTTACTAATGCGCTTACTCCATTTTTCTGTTACAATAGCAAATACTAGGTAAACCCCGTTTAGTGCACCCCAGATTATAAATGTCCAGTTTGCACCATGCCATAATCCTGAAATAACAAAGACAATTAAGAGGTTAAAATACCAACGGGGTATTGAAACCCGATTACCTCCAAGTGAAAAATAAAGATAATCTTTAAACCAAGATGAGAGGGATATATGCCAGCGTTTCCAGAACTCAGAAACAGAAGTTGAAAAATATGGCCGATTAAAGTTTGTCATAAGATTGAATCCCATCACTTTTGCCGCACCTATGGCAATATTCGAATATCCGGCAAAATCACAGTATATCTGGAATGCATAGAAGATTGTCGCAAAAAGCAGAGTAATCCCTGAATGTTGTTCAGAGTTATTGTAAACAGCATCTACATATATCGCCAACCGATCAGCTATAACAATTTTCATAAAGAACCCCCAAAGCATAAGCTTGAGTCCTCCCACTACTCGTTCGTAATTAAAATAATGTTTCTCGTAAAACTGGTGAATAAGATTTTGAGGACGTTCAATTGGTCCGGCAACTAGCTGAGGATAAAACATTACATAAAGAGCATATATTCCAAAATTGTGTTCGGCCTTCTGGTTTCCTCTATATACTTCAATTGTATAACTCATAGCCTGAAACGTATGAAAGGATAATCCTATTGGTAAAATTATTCTAAGGTTTGGAATAAAGTTAGTGTAGCCAAAGGAGCTTAAGAAGGCAGATAGGTTTTCATTGATAAAATTATAGTATTTAAAAATTGCCAGTACTCCGATATTGGCGATGAGACTGACAATTAAAAAATACTTTCGTTTCTTATCTTTCGCTTTTTCGAGCCAAATACCTGCAAAATAATCTATAACAATTGTAAATCCTAGAATAAGAATATAAGCCGGGATAAAAGCCATATAGAAATAACAGCTGCCGGCCAACAACAACATCCATCTGAAGCGGTAAGGTAAGGTAAAATATGCAGTCGTTACTACAAGAAAAAAGAAAATAAAGTGTAAAGAGTTAAAGAGCATTTATATCCAGACAATAGGTAAAGGTGCAGGGTAAGTAGTACAGAGGGAAATCAAGATAAAAGATAAAATTATACAGACAAAAGGGAACGTCGTCAGATCATCACTTCTGTCTTCCTCCTTGTATAATATGACTTTTGTCTTAAGCTAAAAATAACTCACCCCTGCCTCTCGCCGAAGCGGGACAGGCTTCCGCTGATGCGGAATCTACACTTCGTTCCGATCTCCCAGGAGGGGATCCGGTTAAAATTATTCTTCCGTATAATACCCCTTGGTCTTATCTGAATATCCATACCTTCCGTAATAACCCCTGTTGTAATAGTTAAATCCGTATGAGTAGCCATATCCCTGTGCATATCCATATCGCATTCCATATCCATAGTAACCGGTAAGACTTATGTCATTTATTATTATTGCCATATTCCTAAGTTCACCCTGATTATTGAGCTGATCGATCATTTCGAGTGAATTACGTGAGGAGTATCTCTGACGTATTATAAACAGATTAATGTCAACATACGGAGCAAGCAAAAGAGCATCAGTAACAATTGCAATGGGAGGTGTATCAATAAAAATAAAATCATACTCTTTTTTTGCTCTCTCAAAAAATATCTTCATCTTATCCGTCTCTATAAGTTCCGAAGGATTTGGAGGTACTGGCCCGGATGGGGCATAAAAAAGATTTTCTATCTGTGTTTTTTTGATTATATCTTCATAATCACAATTACCGCTAAGGTATGAGCTCATCCCAGGACTATCCTGGAATTCAAAAACTTTGTTTATACGAGGTTTCCTCAGGTCAAGTCCGATAAGAAGAACTTTTTTACCAAGCATGGCTGTGATAGCAGCCAGGTTAATTGATACAAATGTCTTTCCCTCCGAACTTATGGTAGAAGAGATTGATATAACGGCCACATCATTTTCCTTTACAAAGTACTTAATTGCAGTCCGAACTGATCTGAAGGATTCGGCCAGCGCCGATCCGGGTTTGCCAACGACAGGGATCTCATTCCCGTTATCACTGTGGCTTATAAATCCGATTATAGGTACTTTTGTTTTTCTCTCAACATCTTTTTTATCAATTACCTTATCGTTAAAAAAGTCAATCAGGCCGATTACTGCCATCGGCAACATCAAACCAAGTACAATGGCAATTAATAGATTCATCCTGGATTTTGGTTTAATAAGCCTGGAGCTGAAGGAAGAGGCCCTGTCAATAATTCGGTTATCAGATACATTTGAAGCACGTGCAATACCTGCTTCAGAACGCTTTTCAAGAAGATAAGTATAGACTGTATTATTAAGATCAAAGTTTCTTTGAATATTAATAAGCTCCCTTTCAGTGGATGGAAGTTTGTTTATTTCAACCTCAACTCCGGATATGTTTTTATTGACTTCACCTATCGAAAGTTTTAAACCCGCAATACCGTTCCTTACATTTTCACGTAACGCTTCGCGCGCTTCTTCCATTTGTTCTGTCATTAGAGTAAAAGCCGGTTGGTCGTTGCTAAAGTTAAATCCAACTTTACCAAGCTCCCTCTGGAAAGAAGAAAGTTCATTAACAAGTTTTATAAGTACCTGGTCTGTTATGCCCAATGCTGAAGGGGAAATAATAGTCCCTCCTGCATTTTTAATATCGAGGTATTCAGAGAGGTAATTATAATATTGAAGCTGAAGTTCGAATGCTGTTTTTTCATTCTCAAATTTTTCAAGCCGGGTCTGAATAAGGTTCCCTTCCCTGCTGAGGTCAACAAAACTATTTTTCAACCTGAAATTTTCCAGTTTTTTTTCAGCAGCAGTAAGATAGTCAGATATTACCTTTATTTGTTTATCAATAAATTTAATTGTACTGTCAGCTGTCAGGTTTTTATTATCTACTCCATAACGTAGATATTCATCCATCAGGTTATTAAGATAATCGGCTTCCTGCTGAATCACAGTACCTGACACCGATAAGGTGACAAGTGAAGCATCCTTTTCAATAGGGCTTACAGTCAATTTGGACATGTATTGTGCGGCCAGCCTCCCGGGATCGGCAAAATAAAAATAATACTCATTGGAATTGTCATTTAAGAAAAGTGGTTTCTTTAAATTTCGTTGTTCAAGGATAAAGTCAAAACCGAATTTTGAAAAAGGTTCGCCAAATTTCCATTTACTTTCAAAGTCAATTTTTCCGTTAAATTTTATCTTGTATTCTTGTTCATTTTGCACAGTTATCCCAACATGAATTCCTTTTGGTTGAGTTTCAAGAGAATCATAAACAACTATAAACGGGCAGGTGTTATACATAACTGATTCCACTATCCCCCTTCGGCCTACTCTCATATAAACAACATGAAAATCCTTCATATCTTTCATTACCCGGTAATTTAAACTGAAAGACTTAAGAATCCCCATTTCGTTTCTCAGGTTCTGCTGGCTTCTGAAAATGTCCCCTCCCGGCAAAACGCTGGCAACATTGTTGTTCATATTTGACATCTGGTCGTCTTTAATTAAAAGCGTAGAATTGACAGTATAAATCCTTTCCGAATACCTGTTAATTCCATAAGAGATGGTAAAAGCAAGAAACAATGCAACAGCAAACCAGTACCAGTTGCTTATAAACAGAGACAAATACCGTTTAAAGTCAATATTGTCGTCTTCGGGGAGATTGTAGTTTCCGGGGTTGTAGTTTGGGTCCATGTTGCGATGTGGTTAAGGGGTTTTGCGTTTATGTGAGGTATGAGGCGTGAGGCGTGAGTTGTCAGAGATGAGGCATGAGGCGTGAGGCGGCAGGCGTAAGTTAGCACCACTTTTCTGGATTATTAATCATAGAGATCAGCATTTTACGAACTTCGTCATATTCTGCCAAAATATTCTGGTGTTCCTCATGCGTAATATACCCGCAATCTCTTGAGTAATCAAGCCAGTCCTCAGTCTCATATTCTTCACCTAATGAATCTGTTAATTTACTAATGAAGTGTTTTATATATCTCCTTTTTGCCCAGGACTCAGCGATACAAGTACTTACGGATCTGGAAGACCGCCTAATCTGATCTGTTAAAGAATATTTTTCTTCTTTTGGAAATCTGTTAGATAGCTCAAATATTTCCATCGCTAATTTATGTGCTTTCTGATAAACAATAAGTTCCTTAAAACTATTTACTCCCATTATATCTATTATAATAAGTACCTCATTCCTCACACCTCATGCCTCAAGCCTCATTCCTCACACCTCAATTTCACTTACCAAAATAATTAATCAACAATAAGGTTGTTGTTATTGTTGATGTTATTGATGTAAGGATAAATGAAAATGTAGGAAGGTTCAAATTAAATATTTTATGTTTCAAAGGTTCTACTATAACTACATCATTAGGAAGAAGAAAATATGCCTCTGAAGAAAGGATTTGTTTATCCTGCAAATTTAACCTGAAGGTTCTGGTCCCATTGTCGCCCGGACGCACAACAAGTACTCTGCTCCGGTTACCATAATCACCGACTCCGCCGGCACGACCAATAGCTTCGAGGATTGTGAGATAATTATTGTAATTAGTATATGTTCCCGGGGCCCTGACCTCGCCTATAACTGTAAATTTAAAACTTAAAAGTTTACATTCAACAGTAGAGTTCTTAAATACGTTATCGGCCGACTCCTGAATCATATTTCTTGTTTCTTCAAGAGTCTTACCTGCAACCTTTATTGAGCCAATCGCCGTTAAAACTATTTCCCCCGCTGAATTTACATCATAACCATAAAGATAACCTCCTGATTCACCCTGGCTGATAAATGAAGTTCCCTGGTTCCTCGTTGATGAAAGAAAGTCTATAATTGTTCCATCAGGAGTCATTGCTTTGACCGTTATATAAAGTATGTCCCTTGGCTGAATTCTGTAATCCGGGATTTTCATAGTAAATGTTTCTTCGCCACCAATTTCCGGAAGATTGTTCAGGTAGGCAAGTTTCTGCTGGGAAGTACAGGATGAAGCTATGATGGCAGTCAGCAGGATGAGTGGTGTTATGTTTTTCATGGGCGTAAGGTAAAAAAGTATATGTGTTTAAAGATATAAGGTAAAAGAAAAAGGTTCTGATCAAGATTAAGAAAGGTAAAAATAAAAGAGACAATTAATGTCATTAAAAAAGGAGTGAAAGCTTGATCTTTGTCTTAATACTATTGTCCTTTATCTTGCCTCTATGCAAACTTCCGTCCCGTCACTCACACCATTCTAAGGCGCCTGACAAGGTTCTAAATAACTATATATCACTGCGTTTAAGTCTTTGCGCGCAGTATAAAACTTTATATTATTCTGTCCCCGATTCCGAGGTTTCTGTTTTCCAAAGTGGGAGAAGATCGCTGGGTTTAAACATGTCTAAATAGTCTTCTGCCTCATCATACTCCAATACAATATAACTTACTTTCCTTCCCACAATCTCCTCTGCCTGAGCTACTTTTCTGGAAAGATATTCACAGTCTATTGCAACTCCAACCAGGATGAGTTCAATCAACTGACTATCCTTGCCATGCGCAAAATCTCCTGTAAGATAAATTGAGGTTATATTCCCCAGGCGGTGAATAACCTTTTCAATCACCCTGTCAATGCCCGTTTCCTTTAATATTATACTATGAATATCCTTATATAGGGGATGCGACTTATTAGCCTGGAAAACCTTTTTATTACCATCACGTAAAGAATTAAGTAATCCTGCACCCTCGAGTCTGTTCAACTCCACTCTAATTGCATTTGATGACTCCCCAAACTCAGACTCCAGTCCACGTAGGTGAGCCTTGGTGCTGCTGTTCAGAAAAAATTTCTTTAGCAGTTTGATTCTGGTTTGTGATGTGATTAACGAATTAATCATCTTGTAAGGCTAATGAGTAACAAATTTACTCGGTTTTTCAATATCTCCAAATCAGATCTGATAATTGTGACATCTTATTTGTGCAGAAAGGCTTCTTGGGGAAACACTGATAAGGGATATGGGATTAGGTTTTAGTCTTATGCCAAACAACGCAAACCAGAAGCGGATCTCCACCTTGTTTGTATTCGTCAATATTGAAACAATTCTTATTATATTTTGTTAATAAGTTCTATATTTGCATTTAGACTGATTAAAAACATTCAGATGCAACTAATTAATGTATTTAACAGTCATATATTGTAATATAATTTTAGTATGAAAAAGATACTGCTGATTTTTATTTTAATAAGCCTGCCATTTTTTTTACATGGTCAGCTTAACGGCGATGGTAGCTTTGGGAATGCATACAATGGCACTTTTGAGGGAGATCTTCAATGGAACTTCTCAAATTTTAGTGGCGGCAAAATATATATTAATGGTGACGTAACTATTGACGATGAACTATTAACCATTGAGGAAGGTATCTCAATTATTTTTATTGCAGAAGGAGCCGATTTAATTATTACAAACACAGGTCAGTTGAATGCTACTGGTTCAAGTGGAAATGAGATAACTTTTACTTCAGATGATGATAATGATGGAAATTATGGCGAAACCAGTGAAAGATGGGGCCATATTGTATTTTGGAATATGGATGGGTCAGCTGGGAATTCAACCTTAGAATATTGTACTATTGAATGGGGAGATGTCAGTGGTACTTCCAATACAACAACATACGGAGGTGGTATTTTTATTAGTTCTTTTAGTGGACTATCAATAACAAATTGCAGCATTATTAACAATAAAGCTACTCATGGTGGTGGTATAAGGGCTTTTAAAGATGGAATTAACCCTGCCTCAAGCCCAACTATAACAAATAGTCTGATATCTCAAAATATTGCTACAATTTCCGGAGGTGGAATTTTATTAGATAATGATTGTACTTCAACTATAACCAATTCAATTATAAATAATAATTCGTCTGGAAGTGGGGGTGGGGGTGGAATCTTCCTGAATGCATGTAGTAATGTACGTATCATTAATAGCAACATTATTAAGAATTCTACATCTCGAGCAGATGGAGGTAGAAATATTCAATATTATTATATTAGCAGTTCCACCGACAGACCCAGATTTATTAATTGTATTGCCTGGGGAGATGATAATTCGATTGCTTACATTAATTCTTCTCGAATTGCTACTGATCTTATCAATTGTGCTATCCAGGATGTTTCTACTCCAGCATCCTCATATACGAATTGTATAAATCTGAATGCAACAAATGATGCGGTAACAGGACCAAATTTTCTTGATCCTGATTTGCCTGGTGTTGACTGGTCCATTAATTTTATTTCACCATGCCGGGATGCAGGAATAGATTCTTATTCTGGTGTTACAATCCCTGCGACAGATATTACAGGTACCTCAAAACTGAGAACAAAAGATATCGGCGCTTATGAAGTCCTGTATAATTACTGGCTGCCCTCTGCCGGGTCATCCGATTGGGCTACTGCCGGAAACTGGAGTGGCGGCGTGCCGACAAGTTCTCAGGATGTTGTTATAACTACCGGGGCAACAAATTACCCTACCGGATCAACATCCCTCGATTATACAATAGGCGCCGGGTACGGACTTGTACTTGAGCCCGGGGCTGAAGCAACATTTAATACCCTTACCAACAGCGGAGATCTGAAACTGATGTCAAACAGCACTGAGACAAGCTCATTGATCACTAACAATAGTGTCAGTGCAATTGTGGAATTGTACCTTACCGGGGGAGGTAATTCAAGTACATATAAATGGCATTATATCTCATCACCTGTATCTGCATTGCCTGTTAACACCTTCATACTTAAACCTACAATGGACTTTGCCCAGTATTTTGAGGCCAGGCCGACTACGAACACTATGCAGGGTTGGGTTGCTTATGATGGTTATGTCTATTCAGGAGCTTATTATGTTACTGGTTTACCTTATGTTATAAGTGGTACAAATCTTAATGTCGGCCAGGGATATAATTATTATTATTCCTCTAATTACAAGTTTACTTTTTCAGGTGATATCAATGTAAGCTCAGTATCTCCAACAATTACTTATGGCGGAAGTGCTTCTCTTCATGGTTTTAACCTTTTGGGAAATCCATTTTCTTCCGGACTTGACTGGACTGCAATTATAGATGATGCAGGCTTTCCTACATTAACCAGCAAGGGATTATATTTTACAAGAAATAATGCACAGTGTTCCTATATTGCAGGTGTCGGCTATCCTGATGCGTCAGTGACCGGGATAATTCCTCCGATGCAGGGGTTCTTTATTCATACTACAAATACATCAACTACTCTTCCTCTTCTAGCTGGTGCAAGGGCACACAATATCCCGGCCAGATACAAAGGGAAAAGTGAAATAATTCCTCTTGTCAGGCTGCAGCTGGATAACGACACATTAATGGACAATACGGTTGTTCGGTTCGATTCCAAAGCTGAAGCAACTCTCGATAATGATTTCGATGCTGTACGAATGTTCCTTTCAGATGAGATCCAGTATATCTATTCCACTGATGGTGTCACCAAATATGCTATCAATGGACAACCTTTTCCTGAAACAACACTGCAGATACCGCTTTCCGTTAATATCCTAATTTCCGGAAATCATTCAATAACCGCATCACAGCTACAGGGTCTTGAAACATATAATGTGGGTCTCAAAGATAATACTACCGGCTTTACTGCTGATCTAAAATCAAATCCTACAATCCTGTTTTCTTCTGACGCAGGCATTTTTACCGGCAGATTCGTTCTTGTAATCTCAGGATCCACTACTGCAATCCCTGAATATCCGGATCTCTCAGAAAAAGCATTTAATATTTACTATTATCAGGATATGCTGAACATCCAGACACTTGGAGATGAATGGGACGGGAAGAGAGGATCAGTTAATATTTATAATCTGACCGGGAAAATTACCGGCAGCGAACAAAATGTAGAATTCTACGAAAATTCACTGATCCAGATACCTGCAAATCTGACAAAAGGAATATATGTCGTTGAAATTAAGTCGGGAGTGCAGAGAACTGTTGGGAAGGTTATTATTAAATAGTTTAAGGTTTAAGGTTTAAGGTTCTAGCATGTTT
>Ga0066599_100000015_pt1 | contig 22613 bp, 33 predicted proteins | sample InisedmetaG_FD_60065 | JGI IMG/M metagenome (GOLD analysis project Ga0066599, IMG submission 60065) | Freshwater pond sediment microbial communities from the University of Edinburgh, under environmental carbon perturbations - Initial sediment | ecosystem: Environmental > Aquatic > Freshwater >...
GTCATCGCGCTGGGCTTGATGGCGACGGTCGCCGGTGCGTCCCTCTGGGGCGCCGTGCGGGTGCTGAACCAGATCGCGGCGGACGCGAGCCGCGGTCGGTGACGGAGGCCGCGGGGTAGCCAACCCCCGCAGCGGGCTGGGAGCGCCCGCGCGGCCATGGCTAAACCCGGGTTTATTGCCCGGGGCAAACGGAGGCGCCGAGCGCGCCAAGGAGAATGACCATGCAGAAGCACGCGACGGACGAGCGGCAGAGCACCCTGGACGGGCTGGCGGATGTGACGCAGGTGGAGGAGCTGGCCAGCGAGCTGGAGGAGTGGCGGGACAACCTGCCGGAGAACCTGCAGGGTGGCGACCTGTCCGGTCGGCTGGACGAGGCGATCGACGCGCTGGAGAACGTGGTCAACGAGCTGGACGAGGCGTTCACCGCGCTGGAGCAGTGCAGCCGCTGGGCGGAGATCAAGGACAGCACGGTCACGGCGAGCTTCCTGCGGTTCAGCGGGCGGCGCCGGCCGAGCAGAGCGGCGCGCGCGGCTGAGGTGGCGGACCACCTGAACCTGCTGGCGAGCGCGCTGACCGAGCTGGACGTGGGCGCTGGCCCGGAGGACCCGGTGGACGCGGAGCCCGAGGGTGCCGAGGACGAGGGTGGCCCGCAGTTCACGGACATCATCGACAAGCTGGAGGAGCAGGCGGGCGAGCTGGAGGGCGTGGAGTTCCCGGGCGCCTTCGGGCGCTAGCAGCGAGGCCAGCCGGTAACCAACCCGGCACCGAGGTGGGAAGCCCCGGCTGGCCTTTTGCCGCACGACGCGGCGCGAACGGAGCGAGACCATGAGCAGAATCCCCGGGGCCGTGATTGGGCACTACGTCAACGAGTGGTTCGTGCTGGCGGACGGGCTGGTCGTTCATGCCTCGACGATGGCCGGCTGTCCGGCCGGGCAGGGCGAGCTGGTGCTGTCGCTGTGGGAGCCCAGCAACTTGTTCGGGCCGCATCACACGGTGACCACCATGGACGACGGGCAGCCCGGGCCCGGCGGCCGGCCGGTGTGGCTGGGCCGGTACACCACCCGGCGGCCGCCGGCGGACATCGAGGCGCTGCCGCCCATGACGGACGAGCGGGCGCAGGCGGTGCGGGGCTGGTACGACACGCGGCGGGCCGAGGCGGTGGCGGCCATCCGGCGGGCGATGCCGGAGGTGGCAGCCGACGAGCGGGCGCAGGCGGTGGACGGCGAGGTGCGGATCTGCGGGCCCGAGTGGGCGTGACGGATGGGCCAGCCGGTAACCAACCCGGCCCCGGGATGGAATGCCCCGGCTGGCCGTTTGCCTGGCACACCGCCAGGCGGCAACGGAGGTTCTGAACATGATGCGCAAGGTGAAGGCGGAAGAAGTGGCCAAGCTGCGTCGGGCGGTGACTCGGGCGATGGACATCGCGTTCGACTTGGCGATGCGCGCCGGTGAGACGGAGGGAAGCGACCGGCACGTGACCGACGAGCTGTACCGCGCGTTCAACGAGCTGAGCGTGCTGGCCGGGGATGCGCGGAGCAACAAGGAGGACCGGCTGGCGGCGCTGATGGGTTGTCTGGTCACCCGGGAGCGCAAAGCGGCTAGCGCATCGAAGCGCGCCGGGATGGCGGCGTGGAAGTCGGTGGGCGTGCGTGGCAAGGTTCGCCGCGCGTAGGAGGAAGGCCGAGGGTGCAGCCCCGGCCGGCGGTTGAACCCCGCCGGCGGCCATCTGCCAGGCACAACGCCAGGCACAACCCGCCCGCGCTGCGGGCAAGGAGAAAGACCCATGAGCAAGGCGAACACCGCGAAGAAGGCGACCAAGACCGCGACCCTGGCCCTGACCGTGGTGAACGGGAACCAGCCCCGCGAGAAGAAGGTGACGGTCATCGACAAGGCGCCCAACATGAAGACCAACGAGGACACGAAGGCGGAGCGCAAGGTGGCGCTGGCGGAGGCGCAGGCGGCCATCGCGGCGGCCAACACCAGCATCGGCACCGGGTTCTGGGACCTCGGCGCGGCGGCCAAGACGATCCGCGACCGCCTGCTGTTCAAGGAGGCGGGCCTGACCAGCTTCAACGAGTACATCAGCAAGGTGCTGCACCTCAGCGCGCCGCACGTCTACAACGCCATCCAGGTGAGCGAGGGCATGCCGCGCGAGCAGGCGGGCCGGGTGGGCGTGGCCTGCAGCGTGGCCATCGTGAAGGCGCCGGAGCAGGTGAAGGCGGAGGTGACCAAGCTGGCTGAGCTCGGCGTGGCGCCGAGCAAGGTGCGCGAGCACGCGCGGTCGGCGCAGAAGGCGGCGCGCGCGGCCGCGGGGCTGAAGCCGCGCGGGCGCAAGGCCAAGGACCTGGCCAGCACCGAGCCGGTGGAGCAGCACGACGAGAAGGTGAACCGGGACGCGAAGGGCGTGCCCGAGACGCTGACCGGCGAGTGCCAGGTGACCAAGGAGCCCGGGCTGATGCTCATCTGCTTCAGCGCGCTGGGCCGCAAGTTCGTGGTGCGGGTGCGCGGGGACGAGGCGGTGTTCGAGGCCGGCAAGTAGGGCGCTGGCCTGGCCGAGGGTACAAGCCCCGGCCGCGGGTTGAACCCCCGCGGCGGCCATCTGCTGCGCATGCCGCGCGGCGCTACCGGAGGTGGATGCCATGACCGAGCAGAACGTGCCCGAGGGGTTCGCGGAGACGATGGTGGTGTGCGTGGCGATGGACAGCAAGACGGTGTGGATCAAGCTGGCCGACCCGGTGCCGGCGACCGCGGCGGACGCGCTGGCGAACGTCGCCGGGTTCCCGCGCAAGCGCGGCGCCAGGCGGCTGACGGTGGGCGCCATCTACGCGGTGCTCGCCACGCCGGGGCTGGCCCGGATCAAGATGTCATTCCGGTTCGAGGGCATGCTGCAGAACCGGCCGCTGGTGGCCGAGCTGCAGGCGCGGCAGACGGCGACGGACGGGGAGGCCGACCTGCTCAAGCGCGAGGCGAAGGGGCGGGAGACGTGGCTGGAGTACCTGAAGCCGGTGCACGCCGCGTACATGGGCAGCCCGGCGGCCGGCAAGGCGGTGCTGCTGGCGCGCGTGGTGCGCTTCGTGCTGACGGGGAGGTGAGCCATGCACCTCAAGAACAGCGACCCGAACAAGACGGCCGAGGGCATTGCCAGCGAGCAGGACCTGTGGGAGCTGGCGGAGAGCTGGGGCGTGTGCGGGCAGTGCCGGTGCCCGCTGACGGATGAGGAGCTGCGCAACCTGTTCGGCCGGGTGGTGCCGGTCGGCGGGCCGGCGGAGAACCGCGCGGCGGTGGCGGCCGCGGTGCTGCGCGCGTCGGAGCGCGCATGGGACGAGGGGCGCGAGTAGATAAACCCGGGTTTATTGCCCGGGAGACCGGCCGGCGAGCAGCCCGGCGCCGCGGTTGAAGCCCGCGGCCGGTCATGGCGGACGGTGAACAACGCACCCGGCAACGCCGGGGCAAACGGAGGCGAGCCATGGGACGCGAGAGAGCGGCGAAGAAGGTGGCGGTGGAGCAGCGGCCGGACGTGCTGGACGGGCTGAGCCCCGAGCAGCGCGCGGTTGCGGAGCACGAGCGCGGCGTGGCGCTGGTGGTGGCGGTGGCCGGCGCCGGCAAGACGACCACCATGACCAGGCGCATCGCGCGGCTGGTGGAGCGCGGCACGGATGGCGAGAAGATCCTGGCCATCACGTTCACGCGCAGCGGTGCGGCGGCTATGAATGCCAAGCTGGAGGCGCTGGGCGTGCGGCTGCGCAAGGCGAAGGGCGATGGCGGGGTGCGGGTCGGCACGTTCCACTCGCTGTGCCTGGAGATCATCCGGGACGACAGCCCGTGGAAGGGCTACGAGGTGGACGACGGGGACAAGATGAAGTTCGTGCTGAAGGACCTGCTGGGCTACCGCGGCATGCGGTGGGACGACTGTGACCTGACCGTGGTGGAGGGCTTCATCGGCTGGATGAAGAACGAGGCCGGGCTGGATGGCGTCGGGCACATCAAGAAGGACGTGCTGGCGAGCGTGCTGGCCGCGCACGCGGAGTGGAAGGACCCGCGCTTCGCCGAGGCGCTGGAGAAGTACGAGCTGGAGCGGCACAAGCGGCACCTGCTCACCTTCGACGACATGCTGAACACTGCGGTGAACCACCTGGACACGGACGAGAGCGCCCGCGCGCGCTGGGCCGCGCGCTATGCGCACGTGATGGTGGACGAGTTCCAGGACACGAACACGGCGCAGATGCTGCTGACGGAGCACCTGGCGCGCGCGGCCGTGTCGTTCATGGTGGTGGGCGACGACGACCAGCTCATCTACGCCTGGCGCGGCAGCCGCCCGGAGTACACGCTGGGCTTCGAGCAGAAGTTCGGCGCCAGCCTGTTCTTCATGCAGACGAACTACCGCAGCCGGCCGGAGGTGCTGGGCCCGGCGAACAGCGTCATCAGCCTGAACCAGGCGCGCATCGCGAAGCAGAACCTGCCGGCGCGGCAGGCGGGCGGGCTGGTGGACGTGGCGAGCTGCGCGAACAGCGACGACGAGGCGGCGCACATCGCGGCGCAGATCAAGGACGGCGTGGCCGGCGGGCGCGAGTACCGGGACCACGCGGTGCTGTACCGGACCAACGCGCTGAGCCGCGCGCTGGAGGAGGCGTTCATCGAGGCGAAGATCCCGCACGTGGTGGTCGGCGGGACGGACTTTTACAGCCGCAAGGAGGTGGCGGACCTGCTGGCCTACCTGCGCCTGGCGGTGGACTGCTACGACGTGGAGGCGTTCAGCCGCGCGGTCAACCGCCCGTTCCGCTACATCGGCAAGGCCAGCGTGGACAAGCTGCTGGCGCTGGGCGAGCGGGCGCCGGGCGGGCCGATGGGGCTGTGCAGCGACCCGCCGCGCGCGGCCGGGCTGCAGTGGCGGCAGGAGGGCAGCCTGCGGGAGTTCGCCGGCGTGGTGGCCGAGCTCCGCAGCATGATGGGCGAGAAGGCGCGCCCGGACGCGATGCTGAGCAAGGTGCTGGACCGCACGGGCTACCTGGGGTGGCTGGCGCGGGACGAGGGCACGGACACGAGCGAGAACAGCCGGGTGAGCAACGTCAAGGAGCTGGTGCGCACGGCCGGCCGGTTCGCGACGGCGGCGGCCATGCTGGAGTACGTGGACAGCATCAAGAAGGCGCGCAAGGCGCGCAAGAAGCACAACGAGGACGAGGCGGCGCCGAACGCGGTGCTGCTGATGACGGTGCACAAGGCGAAGGGGCTGGAGTGGCCGGTGGTGTTCCTGGCCGGCTGCAGCCAGGGCATCCTCCCGCACGCGCGCTCGACCAACATCGAGGAGGAGCGGCGCCTGTTCTACGTGGCGGTGACGCGCGCGGCGGAGGAGTGCCGCATCAGTGCGCCGGTGCTGTTCGGCGTGGGCGGCCAGGGCGCGACCAAGGCGCTGGCGCCGAGCCAGTTCATCGGGGAGGCCGGGCTGGTGCTGACCGCGGCGCCGGCGGCCCCGGCGCAGGTGTCCGGCCCGCCCGCGCCCAAGACGTACGCCGAGGCGCTGGACCTGCTGTCCGGGCGCGAGCTGACGCCGGAGACGGCCGACGGCTTGGACCGCGAGGTGGCGGCGCTGGAGGCGGCCGGGGCGGTGGCGGTGCCGTTCGTCCGGACGCGGCTGCCCAGCAACGGCGAGGTGGTCCGCGAGCTGGCGGAGCTCGCTGGGATGTCGGTGCAGGATGCGAAGCTGCTCCTGGTGCCGGCGCGCGGCGAGATGGCCGAGCAGATCCGCCAGGACGGGGTGGACCGGCTGCTGGCGGGTGAGGTGGACGACGGGCCGGACGAGTGACCCGGGCCGGCTGGAGGGGTGCCCCTGGGGCGGTTCCGGGCCCCAGGGGGCGCCCGCCAGCGCGAGCGCCAGGCGGCCAGGGGCTCGCCAGGGCGCGTCCGGCGGCCCCGGGCGGGCCCCGGGGAGGGGGCGGGCGGGCAACGCGCCAGGGCGAGCCCAAACGGGCCAGGCGGGGTGATGGTTGGAGCGGGTTGTAAACATTCAAGAAATCGGAGGTGTGCCATGGGACGTGAAGGTGGCGGCAGCAGGTACGTGGCGCCGGACGTGGCGGCGGTGCGGGCCGCGTTCGTGGCGGCCGGGTTCGCGGAGCTGCCCCGGGCCAGCGGGCAGACGGAGATCGCGTTCGGGCGGCGGCTGCCGGACCCGGAGCTGCTGGTGGTGGTGTACACGACGATCGACGGGCAGGGCGCCGGCGAGAGCGGGCGCGCGGTGGGTGAAGACGCCGGGCGCGTGATCATCAAGTGGGCGAAGACGGGCCGGCCGGTGTGGAGCGCGAAGAAGGTGCTGCGCACGAAGTCGTTCCTGCCCAACCTGCTGGAGCGGGCGCGGGAGGCGTGGCGCGCGGGCAAGTCGCTGGTGAGATGCCCGGACTGCGGCGCGCCGATGGTGGAGCGCGAGAGCCGGACGGGCAACCGGTTCCTGGGTTGCGCGCGGTTCCCGGACTGCCGGCACACCGAGCGGCTGGAGACGCTGAAGAACCAAGCGGGTGACGATGTGCGCGGCCGGCAGTGGCAGATGCGGCAGGAAGCGTACGAGGCGGGTGGCAACGAGCCGCCGAAGGGCTGAGCCATGGTCACCACCATCGCGGTTCGGGACGGCAAGGTGTACCAGGTGTGGGAGGACGTGCTGTACAGTGAGCCGACCCGGCTCCGGCGGTTCTGGCTGCTGCCCGGGCTGGACCCGGAGTGGGTGAAGGAGGGCGAGCCGGTGACCGAGCTGGGCAGCAGCGCGGTGCGCGTGCGGCTGGTGACGGGGCTGGAGCGGACCGTGTTCGTGGACAAGAACAAGCCGTGCGACATGATGGAGGAGGAGCCGGTGCCGGAGCCGCGCAAGCTGCGCGGCGGCCGGCGGTGGGCCTGGCGGAACGGCGAGTGGAAGAAGGAGGGTTGACCGATGGGAACCAAGAAACAGGAAATGACGCAGGCGCAGTTCGACCAGACGCTGCGCCGCATCGTGGACGCGGAGCCGGCGCACAACCTGCTGGGCGTGGAGGGGGTGCTGATACTGGTGTCCGAATGCTACCGGAACCGGGTCAGCAGGGAGTGGCAGGAGGAGCAGCGGCTGGCGCGAGCCGCGTGGGCCACGCTGACGGACCGGCTGGCGGGCCCGCGTCTGCGGTGGGTTCGGGAACAGCTCCGGGACTACGACATCGACACGCGCATGCTGTGCGGCGCGCTGCAGGTCCCGCTGAAGAAGCTGGGCCCGGCGATGGAGGTGCTGGTGGAGAAGTACGGGGTGCGCCGCGTGATCGACATGGCGGACGACGACGTGATGTTCGGGCACGACGACGAGGACGAGGAGGGCTGAGCCATGCCGAACTACTACGTGTTCATCTGGGGGCACAAGCCGGACCCCAACGACGTGGAGGTGGTGCTGGTGTGTGGCGCGCCGATGGAGGAACACGCGAAGCAGCTCGCGGTCATCTTCGTGCTGGAGGCGTTTGTGGTGCCCGGCGAGTGGAGCATCCTGAAGGTGGAGCGGCTGCCGCCGGACGCGGTGTTCAGCGTGCCGCCGGTCACGGTCGAGCGGTGGCATGACCAGGAGTGGCTGCGGTGGTGGGGCGGTTACGGCGCTGGCGGGCTGACGGCCAACCTGGGGCCGGAGCAGCCGCGCAACCTGTCCGCGTTCGTGAAGCTGAACGGGCGCCCGGGATAAACCCGGGTTTAGCCAACGGAGGAGCCATGAGCGAAGAGACCGTGATGCAGAGGGTGTTCAAGTGCGACGTGTGCGGCGAGACGCGGGCGGCCGACTGCAACCCGGACGGCTTCCTCGTGCACCCTATCATCAAGACGCTGCGCGACCTGGTGGAGGTCAAGGTCGAGGTGCGCGAGCTGGGCGGGGAGGACAGCGGGGCGTCCACCGGGGTGACCCGCTACACGCGCACGACACACGTCTGCATGCGCGCGGGCTGCCTGGCGGCGCTGCTGGGCCAGGCGACCGCGATCGAGGTGCGGGAGACGGTGATGGGCAAGCGGAGCCACGTGGCGCGGAAGGTGCACAGGAAACCCGGCCACATCGAGCGCGCCGATGACGTGATGGAGCGCCCGCCCATCGACTCCGACGACTGAAGGAGGGAGCCATGCCGAACCACGGCAAGATGACCATCGAGGAGTTCGACACCATCCTGGCCGAGATCATGAACGAGCAGCCGGCCAGCCACCTGCTGAGCGTGGCCGGTGTGTACGAGGTGGTGGCCGAGCACTTCAACAACGACGTGCTGGACAAGTGGGCCGAGACGCACCCGGACGACGACGACGACGAGCAGCCGCCGGAGGAGGGCTGAACCATGCCGTCGATGATGCTGTGGACGCGGGCGCTGGTGGACGCGCTGGTGGCGGCGGTGGACGAGCACGGGGCGCCGAACGCCTTCTACCTGGCGGAGCTGCACCGCGAGTACGGCGGGCCGCCCCCAAGCGTGACGACATACCTGTTCCGTGGCTTCACGACCCGGTGCCGGCTGTTCACCTGGCTCTGCGTCGGCACGCACAAGGACTGGACCGGGTTGAAGCTGGAGCGCCGCGGGGCCCCGCCCCGGATGGTGCTGGTGGTTGGCGAGCTGGAACCGATCAAGGAGGGACCGTGAGAAAGTGCACGCGGAAGGAGCGGCTGGAGCAGACGCGCCGGCTGAAGGCCATCGAGAAGGAGGCGCGCCAGGTGACGGCGGAGCTGCACGTGGAGGACCCGGCGCTGCTGCAGGAGAAGGTGCGCGAGCTCGACGCGCAGCGCGCGGCGGTGACGCTGACGCGGTTCGTGATCTGGGTGTTCGACCGCGGGCCCCAGGGCCGGCCCGTGGTGGCGTGCGACACGGCGGCCGAGGCGGTGGCCGCCGCGCGGGCGCAGCTCCGGCGGCAGGCGTCGAACGTGCCGCCGGCGGTGCAGCTCCCGGGCGGCAAGTTCCTGGCGGACTGGCCGGTGTACGAGGCGCACCCGGAGCGGCTGGCGGCGCTGGACCAGCCCAAGCCGGAGCCGATGAAGCCGCTGGCCCCGGCCACGCTGAGCGTGCTGTCGCTGGCGCCCGGCGTGCTGTTGAACCTGGTGCGCGCGCGCAAGCGCGGGGAGGTGTAGCCATGGGCATCGAGACGCTGCAGGCCGGCGGGTGGGGCATGCTGCTGTTCACGTGCGGCGTGAACAACCTGGTGGCGGACAGCGAGGCGTTCGCCAAGTTCGTGCTGACCAGCATCCAGCGGCACCTGCGCCGCGACTGGGGCGACGTGTGCCCCGAGGACAAGGCGGCCAACGAGCAGTCGCTGAAGGACGGGAGCCGGCTGCTGTCGGCCTACACCTCGGTCGCCGGGGTGAAGGTGTGGATCATCACGGACGCCGCGGATGACGAGGGCAAGCGGCCGGCGACCACGGTGCTGCTGCCGGAGGAGTACTGAGCCATGGGACGCGAGCGCGGAACCAGGCGGGCGGCGCTGGACGGCATGATGGCCGCGGTGTGCGGAACCGAAGCGGCGAACATCATCCGGCGCGCGTTCCGGATGATGGAGCTGGCGGAAGAGGAGATCGAGGAGGCGTGCAAGCGGCACCCGCAGTGCAGAACGTGGGTGCACGACATGGGGTTCCTGATGTGCCGGCCGGGCGACCTGGCCGATGCGTTCGTCGGCGCGGTGGACGTGGTGTACCGCTCTCACTGCCGTGAGCTGTGCGACCGCCTGGCGGCCGGGGCCGACACGCGCCCGGCGACCGTGGCGGAGGTGCTGCTCGGCCTGGCGGGCGCGTCGCTCAAGGCGCCGCCCGGGCGGGATGTGAGCACGCTGCACGCGCGGTGCTTCCTGGAGGTGATGGGCACGCCGGCCGACGAGGAGCTGGCCGGCATCCTGAAGGACATGGCCGGGCAGCGGGAGAGTTTTCCGGGGCAGCTTGACGAGATGATGGGTGAGATCCGCAGGAAGCTGCGGCAGGACTGGCGCAAGCCGGGAAAGGGGTGACGTCGTGAAAAAGATGCTGGCGGTGGTGCTGATGGTGCTGGCGGTGTGGTCGGTGGCAGGCTGCGGGCAGGAGGTCCGCTGCTGCCCGGACTGCGCGCAGGACGTGCAGGTGGAGGACGGGTGGGCGACCCCGATGGAGTTCTGGGCGGTCATGTACCAGGACTGCATCGAGTTCGCGATGGTGTACGCCGCGTGGGCAGAGGGCTGCGGGTTCCCGTCGCAGCGGGACGTGGAGGTGTGCCTGGCCTGGTTCTGGGAGCGCGGCGTGAGCAACATGGTCTGCGAGGCGATGTCCGGGGTGTACCTGGACAAGATGGCGGTGGACGAGTGCCGCGAGGACGACCGGAGCCCGCGCGCGGATGCGTGCTGGTGAGGAGGTGGGCCATGGCGGCGAACCGGGGTGTGGAGATGGACGTGTTCACGGTCATCGACCGCGGTAGCGGGCAGAAGCCCTTCTGGCTGAAGGTGGGCGTCTGCACGGTGAACAAGGACGGGTCGTTCAGCGTGCAGCTCGACGCCTACCCGCGGGACGGCAGGCTGCAGATCCGCGCGCGCGTCCCGGCTGGTGCGGTGGAAGTCAGGCGGTGATGCCATGGGACGCGAGCGAGGAGGCAAGGCCAAGCCGGCGGGCCCGCAGACGGCGGAGGAGACGTGCCCGCGGGTGGGTCCGGGCGAGGTGCTGCCGTGCAAGCTGTGCGGCTGCACGTTCATCGGGCAGCGCATCCACTCGGCGCGCTACCGTGGGAGCGTGCACAAGGGGTGCCACCTGGTGGCCGAGGCCATGGGGTTCCCGCTGGCCGAGGTGGTGCTGCACCACATCGAGGAGATGGCGAAGGTGGACCACGTGATCGCCGGCGCGGAGCCAGACCCGCTGAACGTGGCGCGCCGGCCGCCCAAGCCGAAGCGCGAGGTGGACGACGATGGGCAGGTGGGGCTCTTCTGAAGGAGGCACGCGATGCCGGACGGAAGGACATGCGGTGGGTGTAGCTGGTGGCGGGCCTGGTCGCCGTCCAGCCCGCGCGGATACGGGGACTGCCGCGAGCGGTCGAACCCGATGCCGGAGGACCCGACGCAGCCGCAGGACCGGCTGAAGCACCACGGGTCCAGTGCGGCGGAGCGGTGCCCGCGCTACAACAAGAGGAAGGCGGTGGCGACGTGACGACCGAGAAAAAATACCTGTTCATCCTGGGGGCGATGGACCCGGAGATGCGGTACATCGAGCGGCTGCTGGACGTGGCGCTGATGCCGCACGTGCAGGCGACCAAGAACGGGCGGCCGGTGGAGCCCGGCAACGCCTACGACGCGAACGACTGGCCCAGCAAAGACCTGCTGCTGTCGGTGGACGGCATGGTGCTGGTGGAGTGCGGCGGGCCGGTCATGATGGCCGGGCCGCTGGTGCAGGGCAAGCCGGCGCTGACGGTGGACCACCACCAGCCGGGCGACCCGGGCTACGGCAAGCCGCCGGAGCAGTTCTACGAGGCGAGCAGCGTGGGCCAGGTGATGCGGATGCTGACCGGGCTCGGCGCGTTCACGCTTGGGGAGCGGCCGCCGGAGCTGACCGACGCGGCGCTCGCCATGATGGAGCGGGAGATCCGCCTGGTGGCCGCGAGCGACCACTGCCTGCGGGCCGCCTACGCCGGCAACTGCCCGGGGGTGGACCCGGCCGCGCTGCTGGAGTGGCGCCAGGCGCAGAAGGTGGCGCACAACGGCGGCACGGTGGAGGAGCTGGAGGGCCAGGTGCAGCGGGCGACGTGGCACCTGATGGACCCCGGGCACCCGCGCATCGTGATGGACGGAGAGCTGGTGGTGGACCTGCGGGCCGTCGGCACGGTGCCCGAGCTGCCGGAGGCCGGGGTGCGCGCCGGCATCGCCTACCTGGTGGAGCTGGCCGGCAAGCCGGGCGAGCGCAAGGTGGTGCTGCAGGCGAGCGACGGGCGCGCGGTGCATGCGTTCCTGCACGGGTGGGCGGAGGCGCATGGCTACGCGCGGCTGTACGGCGACCCGGCGCGCGGCATGTGCGGCGGGTACAGGGTGGCCGGGGTATAATGCCCAACGCGGGCAGATAAACCCGGGTTTAGCAACCGAGGAGGTGACGACGTGCCGAAGATCAAGGAATGCCCTCACTGCAACGCGGTGCTGGTGTGCCAGGCGTGCGGCCAGCGGGTGACGCCGAACCTGGTACGCAAGGGCCGCAAGAAGAAGATGACGTTCGGCGTGGCGCCGGATGTGGAGGCGGCGCTGCGGAAGATCGCGGAGGACAGCGGCATCAGCCTGAACGACGTGGTGGAAGCTGCCGTCAAGAAGGCGGCGGAGGAGGCGTGATGGCGACCAACATCGTGCGCGCCCGGCTGGACTGGGGGCTCGTGCTGCGCAAGGCGGACCTGCCCCCGCGCGTGCTGGCCGGGCTAAAGCACGAGTTCGAGCGGCCCAACCCGAAGTTCTTCAAGGCGCAGGCGATGGGCTACTGGGTCGGCAACATGCCGCGCGTGATCCGCGCGTGGGAGGAGGACGAGCGGTTCCTGGTGCTGCCCCGCGCGGCCGCTCCGATGGTGCGCGCTGCGCTGGAGAGCACGCAGATGGAGCTGGAGGTGGACGACGACACGGTGTCCACGGAGCCGGTCGGGCTCAAGCTGCGCGACTCCGAGCTCTACCCGCACCAGCAGGCGGCGACCGGCGCCGTGCTGGTGAAGGGCGGCGGCATCGTGACCGGTCCGTGCGGCTGCGGCAAGACGGTGTTCCTGCTGGCGGCAATCGCGCGGCTGAACCAGCGGGCCATCGTGGTCGTGCACAACGGGGCGCTGATGAACCAGTGGGTTGCCGCGGTGGGCGAGTGGCTGGGCATCGCACCGGGCACGGTCGGCGGTGGCCGCAAGATGGACGTGAACCGGCCGGTGGTGGTGGCAATGCAGCAGAGCCTGGCGCGCCTGGCCAAGCTGGGCTCGCCCCCGGCGTGGACCGACCGGTTCGGCGTGCTGGCCGGGGACGAGGTGCACCATTGGGCGGCCAATACGTTCCAGGCGGTCGGGCGCATGTTCCGGGCGCGGCACTTCATCGGGGTGAGCGCGGACGAGCGGCGCAAGGACGGGCTGGACTTCCTGGTGCACTGGACGTTCGGGGACGTGGTCCACGCCATCAACCGGGACGATCTGGAGAGCGTGGGCCGGCTGGTCCCGATCCGGATGTACGTGGTGCCCACCAGCTACCAGGACGAGCTCTACCTGGAGACGGTGGGCAACGACGAGAGCCCGGACTGGGTCGGCATGGTGAGCCGCATGATGGACGTGCGGCGCACCGCTGGGCTGGAGCGCGCGAAGGTGGTCTGGCGGGTGGTGGAGCGCATCGTCAAGGACGTGCCGGGCGCGCGGGTGCTGGTGCTGAACGACCGGGTGGAGGCATGCCGGATGATGGTGGAGCAGTTCGGGCTGATGGGCCTACGGGCCGGGCTGCTCATCGGCGGGCAGGAGAACAAGAAGGAGCTGGAGCGCACGAAGGCCGGGCTGCAGGGCGGCCGGCTGGACGTGGGCGTGGGCACGACCATCGCGGATGAGGGGCTGGACATCCCGGCGCTGACGCACGTGGTGGTGACCAGCCCGGTGGCGCAGCACCCGCGGCGGCTGGAGCAGATGGTGGGCCGGGCAGCGCGGCCGTGGCCCGGGAAGGAGCGGGCGGTGGCGGTCTACATCTGGGACCGGCTGATGTTCCCGTCCGTGCCGGCGGACGACATCAAGCGCGACCGGCTGGAGGCCAAGTTCATGGAGAAGCTGGGCGCGGTGGTGCCGGACGTGCGGCTGATGGAGCGGGTGGATTTCGCGGGCGGCTAAACCCGGGTTTTAGGGGCCGCGGATTTTCCGCGCGGCCGCGGGTGACGGGGTAATTATTTTTGCTCCCAGAGTAGATCGTGATGACTTTCTTTCCAGGGAGCATGGTGGGAATTTGTTCATGGTGTTAACAGGATCATGTTCTATATTATATGTGGGGGTGGGGTGATCAACTAAATGGGCCGAGAGCGAACAGGTGCAACGGAGCATAGGCCGGCGGACCGGCTGCTCGCGCAGGCTGGCAGGTGGCACGCGGTGGCGTTCGGCGTGGAGCACCCGATGCGGGCGGCGCGAGTGCAGCGCGGCCGGATGCGGGCGCTGGCGCACGAGGCGCTGGGGCGCGTCGGGCTGGAGGCTGCGCTGGCGGCGCTGCGGCTGTTCTACGCGGACCGGTACTGGCTGGCCCGCGGGTGCCCGTTCGCGGCGTACGCGCGCAACGTGGTAAGGTTGGCAGCCGATGCAAGGAGGTCGGAACGTGGGACGAGAGCGGAGCAAGACGCAGACGCCGAGTTCGAGCGCGACCTGCGGGCGTTTGGTCAGCGTGGCTGAAGCCGACGTCAAGAAGGCGGTGGCTGCGACTGGGCTGGACGGCGACGCCGTGGCGCGTACGTTCGAGGCGATGCGGGTGGACGAGCACAACCGGGCCGCGTTCGAGCGGGCGCTGGCGTTCGCTGGCGAGGTGGTGGCCGGGACGGCGCGGCGCGGGCTCTACATCTACGGGCCGCGGACGGGCACCGGCAAGAGCCACCTGGCGGCGGCCATCGTGAACCACGTGGCCGCGTGCGGGGTGTTCGCCCGGTTCATGCGGGTGGTGGAGATACCGCGCGGCGACCAGGAGGCGCTGGAGGACCTGTCGAACGCGGACTGGCCGCTGCTGGTGCTGGACGACGTGGGCGCGGCCAAGAACACGGCGCGGCTGGTAGAGTGCCTGTACTGCATCATCGACGGGCGGTGCTGGAGTGGGGCGCCGGTTGTGCTGACGAGCAACATGGGTCCGGACGCGCTGGGCGCGCACCTCGGGGAGCTGGACAAGGTGGCCGGCGCGCGCATCGCGAGCCGGCTGGTGGAGGCGTGTGAGATGGTGCCGCTGGCCGGGCCAGACCGGCGGCGCGTGGGAAGGAGGGGCTGACCGCATGACCAAGCCCTACGACGTGAACAACGAGCGGTCTGTGCTGGCTGGCGTGCTGCTGGACAAGGCGGTGCGGCGCAAGGTGGTGGGCTACCTGAAGCCGGTGGAGTTCCAGGGCGTGGAGCACCGGGCAATCTACGAGGCGGTGCTGGCGGCCGGGGACGAGGCGGAGCTCGACACCGAGGTGCTGCTGCTGTGCGACGAGCGCGGCAAGGTGGACCGCGGGCTGGTCGAGGACCTGATGGCGCGGGTGCGCGTGCCGGCGAACATCGACCGGCACCTGCAGACCATGCGGCGCGACTACCTGCGGCTGGCTGCGGTGCCGGCGGTGGAGCGGCTGCTGGAGGCGCTGAAGGACAGGACCATCAAGCACGACGAGTGCACGAAGGCGGCGGCCGGTGTGCTGAGTGGGCTGGCGGACGTGGGCGTGACGGCATCCAGCGGCGGTGCGCTGGCGGACCAGTACATGGTCGAGGTGGACCAGCGGCGCAACGGCGAGGTGCCGTTCGTGACCACCGGCTACCCGGTGCTGGACGAGTTCATGAACGAGGGGCTGGCCCGGGAGCGGGTGAGCGTGCTGGCAGCGCGGCCGCGCATCGGCAAGACGCACGTCGTGGTGGACCTGGTGACGCGGCTGCTGCGCGCGACGAAGCTGCGCATCCTGGTGCTGCCGCTGGAGCCCGGGCGGATGCGCTTCATCGACATGATGGTCTGCAACGCGATGGGCATCCCCATCAGCTCGCTGACCAAGTTCCCGGAGGAGCTGACCACCGCGGCGCGGGACGAGATAGACCGCAACGTGCGCAAGATGATCGGCACGGACGACCGGCTGACGATACTGGACAACCCGTTCGCGGCGCTGAAGCGGTGGAACAACGACACGGCCATGGACAAGTCGGAGGAGCTGTACGCGGTGGGCGGGTTCGACCTGGTGGTGACGGACCTGTGGGCCCGCAAGCTGACGCGGCGCGACCCGGAGGAGATGAGCCGGGCGCTGGCGCGTGAGCAGTCCATGGCCCAGAAGTACAAGCTCCACTCGCTGATGGTGCACCACATCAGCCGGAAGGCGGAGGAGCGCAAGGACAAGCGGCCGGAGCTGACGGATCTGAAGGAGTCGGGTGCGTGGGAGGAGGTGGTGGACCTGGCGCTTGGCTTGCACCGCGAGAAGGTGTACAAGCAGCACCTGCGGCACGACCGGATGGAGGTCATCGTGCTGAAGCAGCGGCTGGGCGGCGGCGGCGACGTGATGGAGGCGGACTTCGTGGGCGGGCAGTTCCGGCTGGAGAACGAGCGGGCGCTGGATGCTGCGGCGCGCAAGCCGACCAACGCGGCGCGGTTCGCCGCGGACGCGGACGACGGGCCGGTCTGATAAACCCGGGTTTAGCGATGCCACGGTTCAACTACAAGGCGCCAGGGCCAGGCACGATTGCGGAGCTGCTGCGGCGGCTGGACGTGACCCGGCTGCTGCGCGATGCCGGGCTGGCGCGCATGCGGCCGCGCGGGAAGGAGGTGTTCGGCCTGTGCCCGAGCCCCGAGCACAAGGACCGCAAGGTGGGCTCGTGGTCGATGCACGCGGAGCCTGGGAGCGCGCTGAACGGGCAGTCGTACTGCTACGCCTGCGGCTACCACGGCAACGCGGTGGAGGTGCTGGCCAGGCTGAAGCGGCTGGACGAGCTGGCCGCGTTCGACCTGGCGGGCCGGTACGCGGTGGACGTGACCGAGCCAGCGGACGAGGTGCTGCCGGTGGTGCAGCTCGGCGGCTGGTACTCGGTCGAGCCTGTTGACATGCCCCCGGCCCGGGCTATAATGCGCGAGTCCGATTGCTTCAACTACCTGCGGAGCCGTTCCATTGGGCCAGAGGACATTGCAGACGGCGGGCTGCTGGACTGGCGCGAGGCGCAGCGCGTGCTGATACCGGTGACCCTGTTCGGGCAGGTGGTGAGCTGGGACGCGCGGCTGTACGGCGTGGACCGGCGGCCCGGGGTGTCGGAGGAGACGCGGGCGCACAAGGTCATCACGCCGGCGAGCGGGCACGGCGGGGGCAACAGCAAGTTCGCGCTGCTCGGGCTGGACGCGGCGGACAGGTCCACCGGCAAGCTGACGCTGGTGGAGGGCTGGGCGAGCCGCATTCGGGCGGTGCAGGCGGGGCTGCCGAACGTGGTGGCCAACCGGACGGCGGAGCTGACGGAGCGCAAGGCGGCGCTGCTCGGGTGGGCGGACGACGTGATGGTGCTGCGCGAGCCGGACCGGGGCGGCGAGCTGATGGAGGCCAGCGCGAAGGGCTGGCTGGCGGCGGAGGGCAGGCAGATCCGGGTTATACTGTGCGACGAGGACATGGACCCGGCGGACTACACGGTCACAGGGTTGCGACGGTTGATCGAACGCTGCGCCTGACGGCGCGGCCACACAGGAGGAACGACGATGGTGAAGAAGGACGAGACGGTGCACACCAGGACCCACAAGGACCAGGCGCCGGTGAGCGCGCGGGAGGAGTGCCTGCGCGCCTACGCGGAGCTGCGCGGCATCGACGTGGGCCGGGCCAAGACGGTGAAGGCGCTGGACCTGACCGTCGAGGCGGCCAACGTCGAGGCCACGCCGGACAAGGCGAACCCGCTGAACTGCTCGGCGTGCGGGTTCGTGATCCGGGAGGAGGACACGTTCTGCCCGTTCTGCGGGGATGACGTGTCGGAGGGCGAGGACGGTGGCTGGGACGCCTACCAGAAGGCGCAGCAGACGGACGACGAGGCCGAGGAGAACGACGAGCCGGAGGAGCAGGCGGCCGAGCCGGAGGCGCCGGCGCCCGAGCCTGCCAAGGAAGAGCCCAAGCCCAAGGTGAAGAAGATCCACACCATCGACCACACCGTGGACGCGCCCAAGCCGGCGGAGCCCGCGGCGGACAAGCCCAAGAACACGGCCGCGCCCAAGGCGGGCAAGGCCGACAGCAAGGAGGGTGCCGTGGCCAAGAACGAGAAGAAGGGGAGCGAGAAGGCGCTGAAGGACCGGGTGGCCAAGATCATCGAGCTGGAGCAGGGCATCCGCAAGAGCGGCGGCGAGGGCGCCTGGGAGGTGGGCCAGGAGCTGTTCACCATCCACGAGGAGAGCCGCTTCACCGAGGGTGGTTTCGAGACGTTCAAGGACTTCTGCGAGGCGCAGCAGGCCAAGGGCGGGCTCGGGCTGTCCAACGCGCAGGCGCTGAACTACATCCGGGTGTTCCAGACCTGCAGCAAGGAGCTGGCCGGCCGGCTGGGCACGCAGAAGGCGGCCATGCTGGCGAACGCGCCCGACGCGGTCAAGACCAAGCTGCTGAAGGCGGCGACCGACGGCAGCGTGCCGGCGGAGAAGCTGACCAAGGCCGAGGTGAGCACGAAGATCAAGGAGGCGCGCGCGGCGGCGCGTGAGCCCGGCCAGCCGGCCCGCGGGCGCCCGGCGCGCAGCAAGTTCGCGGCGCTGCTGTCCGACGTGCGGCGCAAGACGCAGAAGCTGGTGGACGGCACGACCATCTTCAAGCTGGACGACCAGGTGGGCGTCGAGGTGACCGTGGACTTCAAGGAGAAGAAGTGCAGCATGCAGGCGGTGGCGCTGGACGAGTGAGCCACGGCCCGGGGCTGGCCTGGCCCCGCGGTGCGCCGACTGGGATGGTGGGCGCACCGCAAGGCTAGGCGAGCGGACCAGTACCGCGGGAGGCATTGCCGTTCCCGCACGGAGGGACAACCATGGGTCGAGAGCGCAAGCAGGCCGAACCAACGCCACCGCCAGAGCCGGAGCAGCCAGGCGGGTACACCGCCGGGTGGTACGACTACCAGCGGTCGCTTGTGTGCCTGAAGTCGTGGGGCGCCGACGGCGACATGGAGATCGAGCGGTTCCCGTTCTGCTGGTACCTCTACGTGGGCGCGGCTGACTACGAGGAGGTGAACTGCCGCGAGCTCGACCGGACGCTGGACCGGGTGGAGCCGTGCGATGACGGGCGGCACGTGCGGTGCTACCTGGAGTCGCGCAAGCGGGAGGACCGCGAGGCGCTGGTGGAGTGGTTCCGCGACCGCGGCATCGAGCCGCTGGAGGGGGACGTGGACCCGTTCAGCCGCTACATGGCGGACAACCCGGTGCGGTTCGCGCGGCCGCGCATCCTGTTCTACGACATCGAGAGCGACCCGCGGAAGGGGTTCGTGGTTGGCAAGCGTGGCATGGAGCCGAACCCGGACAGCCGCATCCTCAGCATGGCGTGGGCGGGCCCAGACGGCAAGGTGGACGTTGAGGTGGCCGACGCGCACACGGACGCGGCGGAGGCGAGGGTGTTGACCACGTTCCTGGAGGCGGTGGCGGACGCGGACGTGCTGGTGGCCTGGAACGGCGACGCCTTCGACGAGATCCTGCTGCGCGCCAGGTGCAAGGCGCTCGGGCGGGCGCTGGGGTTCGCGCCCGAGTGGCGGCTGGTGAACTTCCTGGACCTGATGCTGCTGTTCAAGCACCCCTACTATGGGTTCGGGCGCGACCCGGAGGCCACCGGGGTCAAGACGTCTTTCAGCCTGGACAACATCGCGAGAACGGTGCTGGGCGAGACGAAGCTGGAGGGGTTCCCGGGCGCCAAGATGTATGACCTGTGGAAGAAGGACCGCGGGCGGGTGGCGGAGTACAACGCGCAGGACGTGCGGCTGATGGCCAAGCTGGAGGCGGTCAAGGGATACATCGCCGGGTTCGAGATCATCAGCCACACCTGCAACCGGTTCGTCAGCAGCCGGGGGCTGCACGCCGGGCACACCGGGGACGGGTTCATGCTGCGCTACGGCGCGGCGCGCGGGTTCCGGTTCCGGACGAAGCACAACGCCAGCGAGAAGGACGACGCGGAGCAGTTCGAGGGCGCCGTCATCTTCGAGCCGAAGCCGGGGCTGCATCGAGACGTCTGCGCGGTGGACTTCAGCGCGCTGTACCCGAGCATCCTGCGCACGTTCAACATCAGCCCGGAGACGAAGGTGGTGGGCGCGTGCACCGCCCGGCCTGGTGCCGCGCCTTGGGCGCATGCGATGAACGGCGCTTGCTTCCAGACGGACACGGACGGCATCCTGTCTAGCGTGGTGGCTACCTGCACGAACAACCGCAAGCCGTGGAAGAAGAAGGCCAGCGCGCTCAAGGCAGCCGGCAAGGAGGACGGCCAGGAGTACGCCGAGGCGGTGCGGATGGGCAACTCGTGGAAGGTGGTGCAGAACAGCCTGGTGGGTCTGCTGGGCAGCGCGTACACGCGCATCTACGACCGGGACTGCTTCGAGGCGGTGACGGTGACCGGGCAGACCATCATCAAGCGGGTGGCCGAGCTGGCGGAGGCGCGCGGCATACCGGTGCTGTACGCGGACACGGACAGCAACTACCTGCGGTGCAGCGAGCAGCAGGCGCGCGCGTTTATGGACCAGGTGTCGGCAGAGATGGACAAGTGGGTGGTCGAGCGCGGGGGTAAACCTGGGTTTATCCGGCTCGACCTGGACGCGCAGTACGACCGCATTTTCTGGAGCCGCAAGGCGGACGGCACTCCGGCGAAGAAGCGGTACGCCGGGCGCAAGACGACGGGCAAGGTGGACATCAAGGGGCTGGAGATCATGCGCGGCGACGGGTGCCGCTACCGGCGGGAGTTCCAGCGGGAGGTCATCAACTACATCCTGTTCGACGACGACCCGCAGCCCGGCACCGTGGAGACGATGTGCAAGCGGCACGCGGCGGCCATCTACTCGGGCAAGCTGGAGGCGGTGGATCTGGCCATCACGGTCGGGCTGAACAAGCCGCCGGACGAGTACAAGACGGAGACCCCGCAGGTGCGCATCGCGCGGAAGATGCTGGCAGCGCGGCGCGAGGTGTTCGTCGGCATGAAGATTCCGTACATCGTGGTCGGGCTGTTGGCCCCGGCCGGCAAGGGCAAGGCGGCCAAGCCGGACGCGGTGCACGCGGATGACTACAAGGGGGTCTACGACACGGACTACTACTGGCGCGACCAGTGCTACCCGGCGGTGCACCGCATCCTGACGTCCGTGTTCCCCGACGCGGACAGCACCTGGAAGGCGCTGGAGAAGTGGCGCCCGGAGGACGACGGGCAGTCGAGCATCTTCGAGCAGATGACAGGCCGGCACGTGCTGAAGGCGTTGCTGTTGAGGATGGAGCCGCAGGACGCGGGTAGGTTGAAGACGCTCGCTGACTTGATGAAGCAGGTGGCGGCGACGACTGCCAGGACGGCGCCCAGCGCGGCGCAGGTGCCGGTCTGGCTGCTGATGCCGGACGGGACGGAGCTCGACACGCGGATCGCGACGTGCGGGCCGCGTGCTATGGTGGCGGCGGTGGAGGGGCTGTTGAAGCACCGGGCATACTACGGGGTCGATTGCGACCTGGGAGCGAGGTGAGCCATGCCGAGGTCCCGCATGTTCGAGCCCGCCCGCCGGGCGTCGTCTGCCTGGCAGCGCGTGATCGAGGTGGAGAAGATTGAGGACCCGCAGGCGGAGTACGACGCGCTGAAGGACGTCGTGCGGCTGCCAGTCAACAAGCTGTTCGACCGGCACGCGCTGCAGGACCAGATGAACGAGGCGTCGGCCAACAGCCACCGGGCGCGGCTGCTGTTCCTGGAGATCAAGAAGCGGGCCGAGCAGTACGAGCGCGCTGTGCGGCCGGAGCTGGCGGCGCTGCGGCGCACGGCGCTGAAGCGGCTGACGGATTGGGTGCGGGTGCAGGACGCCAGCCGGCGCAAGACGGTGACGGACGAGATGGTGCTGGACCAGCTCGCGGACTCGCCGGACCTGGTGGCGCGGTACAACGAGGTGATGGACAACCTGGGGGAGATGGCGCAGGTGATGGGCGCGGCCGAGAGCCTGGCGCACACCTGGCGGGACCGGATGTGGCTGCTGCAGAAGATGGCGGACGCGCTGCCCAAGATGGCGCGCGAGCGAGAGGAGGAGCCGCGGTGAAGATGTACGCGCTCAGCCGGGACGGCACGCTGGCCGGCCTGGTGTGGCGGGTCGGGCTGCCGATGCTGCTGCCGTCTGTGGAGGCCGCGGTGTGGGAGCGTGACCGGGCGACGGCGGACGCGAAGGTGTCAGCCGGGTGGGCTATACTGGAGGTCGAGGTGGCGGTGGTGGGCACCGCCGCAAGCCAGCCGTCGGAGCCTGCGCAGGTTCCGGCGCATCAAGGAGGTGGGACGTGAAGGCGGTGAAGCTGAACTGGTCGGAGAGCCGGACGCTGAACGTGGGCAACTTCAACAGCGTGCGGGTCGAGTTCGGGATGGAGGTGGAGCTGGACCCGCGGGACGACGTGGCCGCGGTGCAGCAGAAGCTGAAGGCGACGGTGCGGGACGTCATCGAGAACGAGTGCGGAGAACTGTTGGCGGCCAAGAAGGCGGCCCACTAGGGCACGCCAGGAGGAGGCGAGAGTCATGCCGAAGGTGAGCACGCAGGAGTTCATGCGGCGGAGCTACAACACGGGCGGCAACAGCGGCGACGTGGTGGAGCTCAAGAAGTACAGCGACGGGGAGACCACCGGCTGGATGCATCACGAGGGCATTTTCGAGCGGTGGAAGCACGGCAGCTTCGCGGCTCCCAAGGCGGACGACGACGCGGACAAGGCGGACTACCTGTGGGAGCCGTGCGGCGGCGCGGCGTGCCCGGTCTGCGCGCTGACGGAGTGGGCGACGCGCGCCATCGACGACGGGCACGAGCCCAACGCCACGATCCTGTCCGGCGGGCCCAAGG
>Ga0066599_100000016_pt1 | contig 21651 bp, 22 predicted proteins | sample InisedmetaG_FD_60065 | JGI IMG/M metagenome (GOLD analysis project Ga0066599, IMG submission 60065) | Freshwater pond sediment microbial communities from the University of Edinburgh, under environmental carbon perturbations - Initial sediment | ecosystem: Environmental > Aquatic > Freshwater >...
ACCCCTTGAAGGTGCTACTAAATATACTGCTAAAACTGGTGAAAAAGTCGAACAACGTGATGTAGTTTCATTATCTGCATTTACTGATTATTTAAGAGAAAATAAACTTACATTTCTTCAACAATCTTCTGAAGTATCTATAGAAAGATATAATGAAGAAGTTGTTCCAAAAGTAATGGATTCTTTAGTTACTTTTAAAGAAGGTTTAAAAAATGCTATTTCATATATGGAAAAAGATATTGAAACTTTAAGTGTTATTAAAGGAACAGGTAATATTAATGCTCCTGGTTTTAAAGATCCAGAAGATATTTATAGAGGTCTTTTTGGTGAAATGATGGCTAATGAAGCTGGAGCTAGAACAATGTATGAAAAAGGTAAACCAGTTTATATGACTAAACCTCCATTTGAAGGAATTAATCCAGATGATTATTTAAAAACTAATCCAGATGTGGGTGGACCTTGGTATGATCCTATAAGTCCTACTTTTAAATATAGAGAAGTATTAGAAAAGGAGTTACAAAGTTTTAGTGGAAAATCATTTGGTTTAGGTATTGGTGGTGCTGGAATAATGGGGGCTGGTTTATATGGTGGTACTGCTGAAGCAAAAGAGAATTTAGAAGCTTTAAATAAACCATTAGAAAATGTTACAGAAAATCTTGAAAAATTAGAAACTTCTTCTAAACAACTTTCTACTTCATTTATGAGTTCTGCTAGTTCTTTAATTTCTGGAATTGGTTCTTTATTTGGTGCTAAAGGACAACAAATAGGTAATTTTGCTGGTCAGGTATTACAGTTTGGTACTATGGCTGCAAAGAGTTATGGATATGCTGAAGGTGGTATTATTAATGAACCTGTATTTGGAGTTGGTTTAAAAAGTGGTTCTAATTATACATTTGGAGAAAAAGAATCTGAATTAGTAACTCCAATGTCTAAAATGAATAATTTTGGTAATGGTGGTGAGACAACTAATGTTAATATGAGTTTAAGTATAAATGCTGTTGATACACAAACTGGTATGGAATTTTTAATGAAAAATTCTGATTTTTTACAAGCACAAATGGTAAAAGCAATTAAGAATAATAAAAGTATTAGATCTTCCGTGAAGAGGTCATAGAAATGGCAAATCTTTTATAAACTTGTAATCTCCTTTTTATTATGGTATCATTATATGGAACCAGAAATAGAAGGGAGAAATTATGAGATATAAATTAAAAGTTTTACAAATTGGTAATTTTAAAATATTAAAATTTTTTATGAAAAATTATAGATATTCTTGTTTAGGGGAGTGTGTTTGTGGAAGTATTAAAAGTTATCCTGTTAGATATTTAAAAAGTGAACATACAAAAAGTTGTGGTTGTTTAAAAGGAAAATTTATTACAGAAAAAATTAAAACACATGGACATTCTATTGGAAAAAGAGTGAGTAAAGAATATGAATCTTGGAGAGGTATTAAAAGAAGATGTTATAAAAAAAATAGTTCCTCTTATAAATACTATGGTGGTAGAGGAATAAAAGTTTGTAGTAGATGGTTAAATTCATTTGAAAATTTTTATAAAGATATGGGGAAATGTCCTAAAGGATATTCTATTGAGAGAATAAATAATAATGGGAATTATGAACCAAATAATTGTAAATGGGCTACTATTGGAGAACAAAATAGGAATAGAAGAAATAATATTTATATAACTTATAATGGTAAAACTATGATATTAAAAGATTGGGCAAAATATTTAAAAATAGATCATACTTTATTGATTTATCATTATAAAATTAAAAATAGATCAATGGGAATAATAATAAGGAAATTTGTTATTAAAAGACATAGGAAGGACTGTTATGGCTAATTTCAGTTGGATCTCCCACAGAACAGAACCGGATGCTCCTATTTGGAATGTTGTTTCAACTGATATGGAAGGAATGAAAAAGAAAACAAGATTAAAATCTACTGATCCAATGAGAATGTGGACCTTATTTTTTAGAATACAAACTAATGCTGAAAGAGAAATTCTTTTAGGGCATTTTAATGCTCAATATGGTTCTACAGAACCTTTTTATTGGACTTCTGTACCAGATCATATAAGTGCTGAAGCTTCTATTTATGTTAGATATGTTTACTATAAAGAAACTATTCAATTATATGATATTTGGGAAATAGAAGTAAAATTTGAAGAAGTTTTAATTTAAGGATAAATTTTATGGCTAGAAATATTCCTACAATTATTGCTCCTGAATTTTATAGATTATTTTCTAAACCCTTAACTATTTATGAATTGTATTTAGTAGATCCTTATACAACTCCTTCTCATTATTATGTTGCTAATACAAGTGATATTGTTTTTGGTGTAATTACTTATACTGCGTTAGCAATAAAGCGTTCTACTATTAAAAGTGAAGAAGGAACAATTATAAATGATATTGAAGTAGGATTAGATAATGTTGATTTAGCTTTTAGATCTTTAGTAGCTTCTGGTGCTTTAAATAGAAAAAGATGTGTTGGTAAATTAGTATTTTCTAATTTTCTTTCTAATTCAGCAAATTATATTATTTTGTTTGATGGTTGTTTAGATGAACCAAAAGGTGATGATAAATGGGTAACAATGTCAGTTAGTCCATTTCCAATACTTGAAAGAGATTATCCTGCTAGAATTTTTCAAGTGGGTTGTAATTGGTTATTTGGTTCTACTTGGTGTACTATAGATAAAGATAGTTATGATGCAACAATTACAACAATTGCAGGAACTACAGAAGAAATTTTAACTTTTGCTGATACTGGTTTAGCAACTAATTTTTTTGTTCCTGGTTATGCTGAAATATTAACTGGTGATTTAGCAGGACAAGTAAGACCTATTGTATCAAGTACAGCTACAACTGCTACATTGAGAGTATTTTTTGATGGAACTCCTGCAATTGGAATTTCTGTTAAATTACAAAAATTATGTGCAAAAAATCCAGATGTTTGTATTGCTAATTTTAATGATTACATAAATTATGGTGGTTTCCCTCATGTACCCAAAAAACCTACATTATAGAAGATAATTATGGAAAATGATATTCAAAATATAATTGTTACTGAAGCTAAGAAATTATTAAATACTCCATTTAGACATAGAGGAAGAACAAGACATGGAGTTGATTGTTTAGGATTTTGTTGGCTTGCTTTTAGAAGAGCAGGATTAACACATATACCAGATGGTGATAGAAAAAATTATGAAGTAAATTGGTTTTGGTTTGCTGATGAAGAAAGATATTTAGATGGTTTATTAAAATATTTTTATCCTGTAAGTAATCCTATACCTGGGGATTTAGTTACTTTTAGAATATTTGCAAAGAAAATAACTCATGCTGGTATTTATGAAAAAGATAATTTTTTTATTCATGCTAGAAGTGGTAGAAGAGTACAAAGAGATTCATTAGATCAAAAATATTGGCAAAATAGATTTTCTGGTTTTATGCGTTTAAAGAATCTTGAGGATATTTAAATGGGAAGTGGAACTTCTACAGGTCAATTAATTGGAGCAGGCATAGGTGCTGTAATTGGCTATTATTTTGGTGGTCCTGCTGGTGCTGGACTTGGAATGTCATTGGGTGGAACAATTGGTTATTATATTGATCCTCCTGATCCTCCAAAGCCACCAGATTTGGGAGATTTGGGTGTTAATACTTATATTCGTAATATGCCAGTTCCAATTGTTTATGGTCAAGATAAAGTTTATGGTGGTGTAATTTGGATTGGTGAAAATTATGTTAGTATGGAAAATGAAGGAAATAAAAAGAATCCCCAATATGCTCCTATGTATCATGCTGATTTTGCAGTAGCAGTTAGTGAAGGAACAATTGGTGGGTTTGTTTCTTATTTTATAAATGATAATTCGTTAGAAGAAATTGAAGAAGAAGATAAAATAGATCTATCTTTTTCTGAATATTTAGGAACTGATTCTCAAGCCATTGATTCTCTTGTTTCCACTAATTTAGGTGCTGCTGCTATTCCTTGGAGATATACTGCTTATGTTGTTTGTTCTGGTGATTTAGGTTCTGCAAATTCTCTTCCTACTCTTTCTTGTATTATAAATGGTTTATTAGTTGAACCTGGAGAAACAGAAGCAAATACAATTAGAGTTTTATATGATTTTTTAACTAATACTAGATATGCTATTGGTGCTGATACAGATGATCTAGATGGAGATCCAGATACTCCAAATTGTTCTTGGAAAACGGCTTCTGATATTTGTGATGTATTAGTTGATAATGGTAATGGAGGAACCGAACCACGTTTTAGATATTCAAATGTTATAAATGAAAAACAAAAAGGATTTGATATTGTTCAAAGTATGCTTGCTACTTGTAGAGGATTTCTTTTTATAGTTGATGGAAAAGTTGGTGTAAAGATTCAAATGCCAGATGAAGAACCAGTATTATATCTTGCAGATAATCATATAGAAAATTATACAATTACACAACAAAGTATAGGTACTAGACTTTATGCTGATTTTTCTGGTGTTCCAACAAACTATTGGATGGGGGATATTGCTAGAAAAACTGGTTTACAACAAGATATAATTATCATTTCTAATACTTCTACATATGCTGATCTTGCAGATAGTTTAGCTGAGACTTTAGAAATTGGTAATACTATTACAATTTCAAAACAAAATATTAAATCTTTTGATTACTATAGAAAGAAAACAAGAGAAACTTTTAATAGAATTAGGGTTGAATTTATAAATAGAGATGATGAATTTAGATGGGATTATGCTGAAGAAGATGATGTTTATGACATAAATATGACAGGAGAGATTAGAGAACAAACTATTAGATTGGATGGTGTTAGAAGAAAAACACAAGCTGCTAGAATGGCTTCTTTCTTTTTAGATTGGCAAAGCAATATAAAATATTTTTGTAATATTCAAACTGATTTTCTTGGTTATTTTTTCTCAATGGGAGATGTTGTAGGTGTTACCCATCAAATTCCTCAATGGTCTGGAAAATTATTTAGATTAGTTGGAAAAGAAGAATTAGAAGATTATAATACTAAATTATCTTTTGTTGAATATGTTCCTGGTATTTTACATGATGGTTTTACACCAGTTCATACAAATATAAATTATAATATTCCTAATCCATTTTCAAAACCAGATCATGTAGAAAGATTTGTAGTAATTGAAGATACTTTGAATTATAAATTGTATTTTTGTTTTAAGAAACCAGTTTTTACCTATTGGGCTGGTGCTGTTATTTATGTTCAAAATGGTTCTGAATGGGAATATTATTCTAGAGTTGCTGTTGTTACTCCAAGTGTTAGATTAGGTGCTTCTATTGATTCTGATGATACTACATTTATATATGATGATTCTTCAATGTATGAATCTTTCCCTGCTTCTGGTTCTTTTTGGATTGAAGATGAAGAAATTTATTATGATTCTATTGATGATATAAACTTTCAATTTGTAGATTGTGTTAGAGGTTATAATAATACAACTGCTGCTTCTCATGCAGATACAGAATATTGTTATTTAAGACAGAATTTAAGTAATTTTTATGAATATACTGATGTAGAAATTGGAAGAGAATATGTTTTTAGAGCAGTCTCTATAACTACTTCTGGTATTTTAGCTGATCCAGATACAGCACCAGATTTTACAATTACAATTGGTGGATTAGCTAATACTCCAAGTTTCATTTCTTTATTAGATTTAAACGATCAAGGGAATGATAATACACTTTTAACTGCTACAGATGCAGAGTTAAATTGGTATCCTATTGTAATGGGAATAAATCAAGGATATGGTTATGCTTATGGAGATTATTCTGGTTATGGTGATGGTTCTCTTTCTGGAACAATAATTAAATTTAAAGTAGAGGTTTATGTAACAAGTGGTTTAACTTTACTAAGAGAACTTTTTCTTGATACAGATACAACTACTTATACTTATACAGTTGCTATGAATGAATCAGATAATGGAAGTTTTGAAACTGATTTAACTTTTAAAGTTTATCAAGTTAATTCTAATTGGATTTTATCACCTGCTGTTATATTAGTTACTAATACATAGGGATTTTTATAAATGACTACTGGTGTTAGTGGTGGTGCATTAACTACAAGTGGTGGTTATCAAGTTAATAGTCCTGTAGGAGCTACTGGTGGAACTATTAGTAGTGGTTGGGGAACTTATTTACAAATTGCAATAATAGTTGGTGGTATTATTTATTCTTTTTTTCAAGATAAAGAAGGAAATGATTTTGAAATAGAAGAAATAACATTTAATAATTTTTCTAGAAATATGCCAGTTCCTCTTTGTTATGGAACTAATAAATATGCTGGAACTTTAATTGCAATTGGAGAAACAGGAACTAAAATTATTACTACTGAAGTTGGTGGTAAAGGTGGAATGATTGGAGGTTTATTTGCTGGTGGAGAAGAAGTAGAAACTTTATATTATACTGCTTCTTTTTGTGTTGCTTTTTCTGAGGGTGAAATTAGTGGTTTTGGTACAGTTTTTCTTGATGATTCTCCATTAATGTCTGGAGTTGGTGATTGTGCTTTACTTTCTAGAGATATTGTTTATACATCTTATTTAGGAACTGCAACACAAACTATTGATCCTGATATATTAGAATTTTTTGGTGCTTCTGCTGTTCCTTGGAGATATACTGCTTATTTATTTTTGTCAGGTTCCATTGGTCAGCAACCACAATTACCAGTTGTTTCTGCTGAAGTTGTTGGATTATTAACTAATAGTGAAATATTTGAATCAACTGATTGGTATTTAGACAATATATTCAATCATTCCTATTTAGAAAGTGCTATTTCTCACCATGAATACAAATATTTTTATACTTTTTCTGCTTATAATGGAAATATTTTTAAAGTTGATTCTTTAACTGGTGAAAATATACTCATTGCTTCTAGTGGAGTTGTTAGTATTGGTTGGGATAATCTTAGTCGTCATATAGATACTCCTGATGGTGGTGATTTTAGATTAATATATTGTGTTGCTATTAGGAGTTATGAAGAAAGTATTTGGGATGGTTATGGATGTTTAGAATATGGGCAAGGTATTGGTAGTGCTTCTCAAAATTATAAAATTGGATATGGAGAACAAATAGAGGATATTGATTATCTTAGCTATGATGTTTTTTATATAGATACTAGAGATGATTCTGTTCATTCTCTTGTTATTAATGATAGTATTTCTTATTATCCATGTTTACCTAGAGAATGGAGTCCCTATGTTCCTGGTGAGGGAAGTCTTGAATTCGATACATATGTATATGAAAATTATGGGCCTACTGCTTGGTGGACATATAGTGAATATTATCCTTATATTTCTTTTAATGAAAATTTAGCAGTTACACCATACAAACTTGTATTAGTTGGTGGTGTTACAAGACAATATTCTGTTTCAATTCATTATGAAGTTGAAGGTGAATGGTATGAAGATGTATTTGGTTCCTATGAAAAATTTGAATTAATGTTATTTTTTAATAAAGATGATGGTAATTACTATAATTGGATGGGTTATGAAAGATATGTAGGCTCAAATATTCCATCAATTCCACCTACAGGAACACCTATAGTAATATCTAATTGGATTGTAGTACATTTTTCTGGTTTTACTGGTGTAGAACCACAAAATATTTTAATTCAAACAACACAAGCTGGATTTGGATTTTGGGCTTTACAAGATGGTATGGATTTTCGTTATATTTCTGACTTTGTAGAACTTGAAGGTTGTTGGTATGGCCTTATTAGCTTTGGAAATGATAAAGCTTATTTTGTTAAAACAATGGAATTATTAATTGCTCCTGGTTCTAGATGGCTAACAGGAAATCCCTTTACTGGTGGTCCTGCACTTTGGCTTTTTGAAGTAATTGCAGAATTAGATGATCCTTATCTTTCTTATGGTGCGCCTTTAATTGGAAATATCCAATATTATCAAAAAAGTTTATATTTTTGGTGGAATTATCATTATGAAATAGAGGGAGTTCCACCCCATTCTTATTTGTGTAGAGAATTACGAAAATATAATGCTATTGATGGATTAACTATAGATTTTCCTAATTATGGTAAATATTATTATGGAGATGGTAGAGGTTCTTTTTATTCAACTCCATATAAAATAACACATGAATTTAATTTTTCAAAAAGTGGTGGATATACAACTGCTAAAGATACTAATCCAATAGAGGTTGTTTATAATTTTATGACTCATCCTAGATATGGATTGGCTTTAGATACAAACATATTTGATGGATCACCATATATTGTTGACTCTGGTACTTGGAATACAGAATATAATACTTGTATGGAACTTATACAAAATTCTGATGGTACTTGGGAACCTAGATATTTATATTCAAATGTATTTTTAGAAAGACAAAAAGCTTATGATATAATTAAAGATGTTTTACAAACTTGCATTGGTTATTTGTATTATTGTGATGGAAAAATAAAAGTAGGAATTGAAAAACCAAACGAAGTTCCAATTCTTTATTTTGGAAATCATTCAGAATATTTTCTTTCTATTAATGATGATATAACTTTTGATTTGGATAGAATTTATTTTGATTTATCTAGTTATCCAACTGGATATTGGAAAGGAGATGAAGGATATGTACAAACATATGATGGTTATGGGAGTTTGGGATATGGTTATACTACTTATGGTTGTGAAGATACAGATTATTTAAAACAACTTTTTGTTGTAATTGATAATACAACAACATATATTGAATTAGCTGAAGATTTACCAGTTGGAGTTATAAATAATTCTATTGTGAAATTGAGAAAAGATAATATTAAACAAGGTTCTTTTACATATGGTGAAAAAAGTCATAGAGAGAGATCTAATAGAATACAATTAGAATACATAAAAAGAGATGATGATTACAGATTAGATATTTTAGAACAAGATGATGTTTATGATATTGATGTTTTAAGTAATGGAGAGATAAGAGAAAAAACTTATCAAATGCCAGGGATAAAAAGAGAAACACAAGCTAGAAGATTATTAAACTTTTTAAATGATTATAATTCAATTGTTAGATGGAAGTGTGATTTTAATACAGATATTGTAGGAATGTTTTTGTGTTATGGAGGTATTATAGCGGTAACTAGAGATGAATTAGATTGGTTTGCCAAACCATTTAGAATTACAAGACTTGAAGAAAATCCAGATTTTGAAGTTTCAATTGGATTAATAGAATATATATCTTCTTTATATAATAATTATGGAAGTGATTCTTACAATATTCCAGAACCTATTACAATTGATAAGTTTGCTATTCCAGAACAAGTAACAAATTTGCATTTATTTGAAGAATGTGATAATAATATAATTACAATCGCTTTTGCTAAACCAGAAGATGATTCTTTTTGGGTTGGAGCTTATATTTATCATAAGAGGGGAGAAGATGGAACTTATGAATTTATTGGTGTTAGTTATGTTCCAACTACTGTTGTTCAATTATCTAGTAATATAACTTCTAGTGAAACAATTATTTATTATGATGATGAAACTTTATCTGGAGATGCTTTTCCTTCTTCTGGTTCTTTTTGGATTGAAGATGAAGAAATACATTATACTGGAATTGATACTATTAATAATTGTTTTTTGAATTGTGAAAGAGGATATAACAATACAATTCAAGAAGAACATACTTCAGATTTTTATTGTATTTTAAGAAAAGATAATTTGTTTTATTTTAGATATATTGAAGATGATGTTTGGGCTACACATTATTTTAAAGCAGTTTCAATAACAGCTTTTAAAATATTTGCTGATGGTGATGGGGCACCAGAAGAAACAATTGAAATTTTTGGATGTGATTATTTACCATATCCAGTTGGATCTTTAAAAGGAGTTTTAATATAGGAGATTTTTATGGCAGAAAAATCAATAAGAATTGCTGATGATGCTTCTGGTGATAGGATGGCAACAAGGGATGCTTTTGAATTAGATGGAAGTAACAATGCTCGTGTAATTGAAAGGGTAGATTTTGCTGGTGGTAAATGCCCCAATCCAATTGGACCTCCAATTAGGGGTGGAGAAGCTACAATTCCTTTTAATTCTGGTGGAACTTATGAAGTTTTAATAGGGGATTTAATTGAGGGAGCAACAACTGGAGCTACAGCTATTGTAGTTGAAATTGAAATTGATGATGGTTGGTGGCCCAATGGTGATTGTGAAGGACATTTTCATATTGTTCAGAGAGTAGGAAGACTTACAGGAGGTTTTTGTACACCAGAAGATATAAATGTTGGTGCTAATAATAATGTTGCTACACTTACTGATTGTCCAACTAATGTTGATTTAACTGCTGCTGATTCTTTAAATTTAAGTGGAATAAGTAGTGCTAGAGATTTAATGTTTAATATGATTGATGTTGGTGATAAAACTACTCTTTTTGTTGCAATAGAAGAAGAAACACAAGATGGAACTGTTACAATTACACCAATTTTATATGATGATACATATGATGCTGACTATACATATGTTCCAGGTATAGTTGGAATATTGGAATCAAAAACATTTACACCAGCACATGATTTTTATTATAGTTGGGATGCTAACAAAAGTGATGAGAATATGTATTTATCTGCTATTCAATCATGGAATGTTTCTGGTGCTTATAAAATAGCTCTTCATGTAACTGCTATAACTGGAACTAGCAATGTGGTTAAAGTATATGGTTGGGTAATTTAAATTTATTTTCTAATTGGAAATAAACTATGCCTGTTTGGAAATATAAGTCAGGTACAACTGGTGGAAATACTTATCTAGAAGAATTATCTGATTCTATTGGTTTTTCTTGTTTACCAGATTTTCAAGACACTCATTTTTTACAAGATATTGTTGCTTTTCAAGATACTACTACTATTAATTTAGCTGAAATATTAGTAGATACTGTTGGTTTTAATTCATATTTTCCAAGAGTATCTTTTCAATTAATAAGTTGGAATGTATTAAATGATATTGTTGGTTTTTATAGTGTTCCTCCTAATGAGTATTCAGAAACATTAGATGAAATAATAGGTTTTGATGATTTATTAGTTGAAGATGCTTTTGTTGTTTTAAGTGATTCAATAGGATTTGATGATTCTATTTTAGATAATGTTATTTATTTTGATACATTAATAGATACTTCTGGATTTAATGATACACCTTTAGCTCATTTGGAATTTGTTACTTTTATTTTAGATGATTTGATTGCTTTTCAAGATATTCCATTACATACTGGTTATATTATTACTTGGAGAGGAAGAACAAAAATTCCTAGAATTGCTTATGGAGGTACTGGTTATGGAGAAGTAATAAGTTATGGAGATGGTTTTCTTTCAGATATTTCACATTATCTTTTTGTTGTTAAAAATGAATCTGAAACAATAGTTAGAGAAGAAGAAATAACAATAGTAGAATTTGATAATCCAGATCAAGAATATAATTATACATGGGATAAAAATGAAACAGATAATACAACAATTACTCTTAGATTAATTTTTGATGTTTATCAGGTGGATGTGAATGGTTATAGATCTTTGGTTAAAACTGTTAATTTCTGTGATTAAGGAGAAAAATTATGTCTTTCAGCACAACTTTTCAATTAGAAAAACCAGATTACAAAACTTTACGTTATGATATTCCTCTAAATTCTAATTTTGATATTTTAGATTCTGGTTTAAAATGTTGGCCTTCTGCTACACAACCTGGAGATGCTGGAAATTATGATTCTATTGTATTAACAGAAGGTGTTTTATGGAGAGATACAACTAATCATCTTTTAAAAGTTAGGGGTGCTGCTGCTTGGGAATCAATATTATCTTGTGCTACTATTACAACTGTAAATGCTAGTGGAGCTACTGATTTAACTACTTGGGCTGATTTAATTGATGCTGGAGATGGTGCAGATCCTAAATATGCAATTGCAGTTATTGTTGGAACTGTTACTTATTATATTCCTGTATTTACTGCTATCTAATTTGAAAGGAGATTTAAAATGAAGATAAATAAAATAGGTGGATCAATTATTTTTCCTGGTATTTTTGATGTTACAATAGAAAAAAGAGTTAAAGCTAATTCTGTATTTAGACCAGTTGGAAGATTTTTTGTACAATGTTTTGGTAAAGATGGTGTTTTAAAATGGACTGAAGATTTTAAGAATATTACTGTTGATGAAGGATTAACAGATATTCTTGATGTTTATTTTTCTGATGGTACACAAAAAGGAACTTGGTATCTTGGTTTAAAAGGAACAAATCAAACTCCTGCTGCTGGTTGGGATGCTGCTGGTATTGGAACTGATTTTACTGAATTTACTTCTTATGATGAAGCTACAAGAGAAGAATGGGTAGAAGCTGGTGTTACTGCAAAAACAATTACAAATAGTGCTTCTCCTGCTGAATTTAATATTAGTGGTAGTGGAACTGTTTATGGTGCTTTTGTAGTTTCTACAAATACAAAAAGTGGTACTACTGGTGTTTTATGGTGTTGTTCTAATTTTACAATTTCAAGACCAGTGATAGAGGATGATATTGTAAGAGTTGTTTATTCTATTGCTTCTCAGGATGTTTAAAATATAGGATTTTTATGAGAAAAATAGTTCTTAGAAGTTGGCAATCTCCTGGTGATGTAGTTGTGTCAACTATTGTATTTAGAGAACTGCAAACTAATTATCCTAATAAATTTATTCTGGATGTTTTAACCCCATATCCAGAAATTTTTTATAATAACCCTAGAATAACTAATATAAAGAAAGATCCAGATGTAGAACTACATAATATTTTTTATTATCCAGAAATAAAGAATGTTGTATGGACAGGAAATCATGTTTCAGATGGTTATATAGCAGATGTTTCTGAAAAACTAAAAGTTTCAATTAAAAAAGTATCTATGTTTCCTGAAATATTTTTAACTGATGAAGAAAAAACTTTAGATGTAAGAAGTAAATATGGAATAGAAGGAAATTTTTGGTTGTTTAATGCAGGTATAAAAAATGATATGCCATTAAAAGCATGGCCTATAAACTACTGGAAACAATTAATTAATATGTGTTCTTTATTAGATATTCAACTTATACAAGTTGGAAGTGTGAATCACATACATCCAGAATTTGAGGGTGTAAAATCATTAGTAGGAAAAACAGAAGATTTAAGAGAGTATATTACTTTATGTTATCACGCTCATGGTCATATTGGAGGAATGTCTTTACATTCTCATATAATGGCAGCATTTGGAAAACCTTGTATAGTAATTGCTGGTGGTAGAGAAAATCCAAGATGGGAGTATTACCCAGGACAAATATTTTTACATAGAGTAGGATTATTAGATTGTTGTTTATATGATGGTTGTTGGTTTAAGAAAAGAGAACAGTGTAAAAAAATGGAAAAATTAGCAGGTACTAATTTATACTATCCAAAATGTATGATTTTGATTTATCCAAATATTGTTATGGATACAATTCTAAGATATTTTTTTAGATTTGTTAGTGGTGACTGTGAAGATTTTTTAAGAGAAAAATTTGCAAAAAAGAGGATTTCTTAATATGGATTTTTCTATAGTTGTAGTTGCTAATAGAAAAAGAAAAGCAATAATTTTGGATTATTTAAAAGGTATAGAACATTTAGTTTATTATTCTGAAGATCCAGATTTACCTAATAAATGGAAAGCTGATCCTACTTATAAAGGGTTAGTGGTTCATATGCATCAACATATAGGACAATGGAGATGTTTAGAAGCACATAAAAAAGCAATTGAATTAGCTGATGAGGAAAATATTTTAATATTAGAAGATGATGCTAGAGTAGATAATCCTAATTGGTTGATTATTGCTGACTATGCTTGTAGTTTATTAAATAGATTTGAGATTATAAGTATTCATTCTAGAGAACCCAATTATCCTGTATGGAAAAAAGAAAAAAAAGAAGGATTAATTTTATATTATCCAAAAGATAATAAAACTCCTAGAAGAGCTTTAGGAACTCTTGCATATGTAACAAGTAAAAGTATGCTTCCAAGAATACAAGAACACTTTTATAATGGATTACCAATTGATATTTTTTATGCTAATTGTTTTAACTTTGCCTTCCTTGAACCTACCCCGCTAATCCATGATAGATCAAGTGGTTCTCTTATAGATATAGGAGTAAACAAATGAGCTATAGTCAAAAAAATGAAGATGAAATTATAGAAAATATTTTTTCTAAATTAAATATAACCAATGGAAGTTTTGTTGAAGTTGGTGCTGGAAATGGTATTACTTTAAGTAATACTAGAAAACTTTTAGAAAAAGGGTGGAGAGGAACTTATATTGAAGGAGATAATTTTTTATTTGAATCCCTTGTAGAAAATACTAAAAATTTTAATGATGTGGATTGTTTAAATTATTATATTTCTAATGAACCAAATTATAAGTTAGATCATTTACTATATTTATATACAAAAATACCTTCTTTTTTTGATTTTTTTTCATTAGATGTGGATGGAAATGACTATTGGATTTGGAAGAATCTTAATTATTATTTTCCAAAAGTAGTTTGTGTAGAATATAATCCAAATTTTGAACCTACTGAAAGTAGAGTAATTGAATATGACCCAAAATTTAGGCATGATAATACTAATTATTATGGAGCATCTGCATTAGCTTTGTGTAATTTAGGAATTGAAAAAGGTTATACTTTAATAAATCATACTGAAGATCTAAATTTATTCTTTGTACAGAGTTGTTTTTCTCATTTATTTAAAAAATATGATATTAATAATGTAAAAAAGAATGTACACCATTCTCCATCGAAAAGAAGTATGATTTCTATTTGAGAGGGAGAGCAATTTTGAAAACTTATGATTGGGTTAATAAATTTGGTGATATTTCTAAAGATTATTTCTTAATTAATCCTAATTATACATTAAATTTTAATCTTCCAAAAACCCTGCCAGAAAAAAATTTTTTATGGATTTTTGAAAATTATCAAACTCAATTTTCCCAAGAAGTTTTTATAGTAAAGTTAAATAATGCTAGAGTTGTTGGTTCTAGTGATAGGGGAATTGCTGGACCTTGTATAGAAACTTCAAATGGGATTATTTTAGAGGATGTTCTTTCTTATTGGGGAGATACACAAGGTAATTTAAAGAGTAAAAATTGGTTAGAAATAAAAGATAAGGAGGTTGGATTAATTGCAGAAAAGTGGGGTGGAACGAATTATTGTCATTGGATTTTAACTTGTTTACCAAAATTACTTTTACTATTAGATAGATTTCCTGATCTTTCTTTTTTTATTCATAACTCTACAGATGTAAATTATGTAAAAGAGATATTTAATCTTTTAAATATTGATATTAAAAATGTATTTAGTCTTTCTTTAACATCTAATTTGAAATGTGAAAATTTAATAGTCCCATCAAAAATTGGATTTGGGGTTAATGTAAATAGATTTGCTGTTTCTTTAATTGAAAATTTTTTTGATAAATATTTTATAACTGGTACAAAAAAAATATATGTTACTAGAAAAAATGCAACTTCTAGAAGAGTTATTAATGAAGATTTAGTTGTAAATTTATTAACTACTCTTGAATTTGAAATTGTTGAACTAGAACTTTTAAGTGTTTTAGAACAAATAAAATTATTTTCTCAAGCTAAAATAATCATTGCACCACATGGGGCTGGACTTACCAATTTAGTTTTTTGTACTCCAAATACTAAAGTGTTAGAAATATTTTCTTCATCTTATATTGGTTTGTGTTACTGGTTTTTATCAAATGTAAAATATATAGATTATTATTTTATAGTTGATAGAAATAATAATTCTTCAAGAGATATAAATAAATGTTTTGTTGATGGTGAGAGAAATATTGTGGTTGATATGGAAGATTTGAAAAAAATTTTAGAAATCATGGAGATATATTAATGAAAAAAGCTGATGATTTTGATTGGGAAAAATATACAGAGCTTTCTTATCTTAAAGAAATTGAGAAAATGCAAAAAGATAATTATGATTTTAAGGTTGAAAAATCCTATGTTGAAAATAATAAACTTATTTTAAAAGATAATTTACATCCAAATTGGATTGTAATTTATTCTACTATTATAGAAACTAAAGTTTCTAGTGTATATGAAGCTGGTTGTGGTGCTGGTTATCATCTTTATAATATTAAAAAGTTATTACCAGATATTAAAATTGGAGGTTGTGATATTTCAATAAATCAAATAGATGAACCAAGTAAGGTTTTAAAAATACCTAAAAGAATACTTAATTGTATTGATATTCTTGATTTTTCACAATATAATTTAGATAAAGATTTTTCTAAAAAATCTTATGATTTTGTTTTTTCCCATGCAGTTACGATGCATTTAGAACATAAAAAAGCTGTTAATTTTATTTATACAATGAAAGAATTATCAAATAAATATGTAATGTTAATTGATAATCAAAGTTATGAACATAATTATAGAGAACTACTAGAACAATCAACTATTTTAGATGAATTTAATTTAATTGATATGTCTTATAAAAATGTAGAAGCTATCTTTTTAGAAAGAAAGGATATTTAAAGAATGAATTATACTGTAGTTCCAACTTGCCAAATAGATAATAAATATTTAAATGAATTATATTTAAAAGTATTTGGTTATATAAATAATGGTTATTTTGTAGAGATAGGAGGTTATGATGGTATTACATTTAGTAATACTTATGGATTATCTGAAGCTGGTTGGAGTGGTTTATATGTGGAACCAGTAGAAGAATTATTAGAAAAGTGTGAAGCTAATCATAAATTTAATAAAAATATACATTATATTAATTGTGCTGTAGGTAATTTTGAAGGTACAGCTAAACTTTATTTGGGTGATTGGGGATCAACTATTTGTAAAAATCTTGTAACAAATAATCATCCATACTTAAATAAAAATAATTATAGAATAGTAAAAGTATTTACTTTAGAGCATATTTTGGAGTTGTTTAAAGTTCCAGTTGACTTTAATTTACTTGTAGTAGATTGTGAGGGGAATGATTTAGAAGTATTGAAGAGTTTTTCTATTGAAAAATATAAACCAAAAATGGTAATTGTTGAATACACACATGAAAGGTTTACTGAATTTACAGATTATTTTAATAATTTTAATTATAAATTAGTAAATAAAGATTCTTGTAACCTGATTTTTGTAAGGGGAGATTTATGGAAAATATAGTTCAAATGTCATGTCTTGGAAACTTCGGTCGATTTGGCAACCAATTATTTCAATTTTGTTTTGCTAAAGCATATGCAGATAAAAATAATGCAATTTTACAAATTCCAAAAGATTGGATTGGGAGAAAGATATTTAAGAATATAGATCCTTGGGTTGAACCAATAAAAAAAGTATTACCAAAAACTAAATTAGATGAAATTCCAAATGGTAAAACTGATATAGATTTATTTGGTTATTATCAATTTGGTGAAGCATATAATTACTATTCTTATTCTGAAATAATGGAATGGTTACAGTTTAAAGATGAATGGGAAGAAATGCTCCCTAAGATTTTACCTTATTATATAGCTTGTCATTTAAGGCGTGGAGATTATGAAAAGTTTAATCATATTTATTGTACCATCTCAGAAAGAAGTTATATACAAGCAGTAAGTGTTAGAGGATATTCTCTAAAAGATATAATTTGGGTATCTGCTGAAAAACCTAGAATTGTTAAAGATTGTCCTTATGATTTTCTTCCTGATTTTTTTACTTTAATGAACTCAGATGTTTTATTTAGAGCAAATTCTATTTTTTCTATATGGGCAAGTCTACTTGGAAATGTAAAAACATTTTCACCAAATGTAGAGAATAAAACTGGTTTGAATGTAGATGTTTTATTTGAAATGGGAAATCATAATAAAACAGTTAGTGATTATAAGGGAGCTTCACCACAGAAACCAGAAATGTTTATATTTAAACTATAAGGAATGAAAATGACAATAGAAGAAGAATTTAAAGAAAGTATTGATGTTTGGATGAGAGAAAATTTAGAGGAATTAAGATATAATTATAGTTTAAATAGAAACTCTATTGTTTTTGATGTTGGTTTTTACAAGGGAGAGTTTACTGGAAGAATATTTAGAAGTTATAATTGTAATATTCTAAGTTTTGAACCTGTTTTTAATTTCTTTGTAGAGGGATGTAGAAATATACCAAAGAATAATAAAATTAGATTGTTTAATTATGGAATAGGAAATAAAGATACTTGGGAATGGATTTCTATTGATGGTGATAAAAGTAGTATTCATACTAAATCTGATTCAATTAAGAAAAAAGCAGTTATGAAATCTTTTTTTACAGTTATTAAAGAAGAAAATATTACCTTTATAGATTTAATCAAGATAAATATTGAGGGTGGAGAATATGATCTATTAGAATATATGTTAGATAATAATTATATTTCTATATGTAATAATATTCAAGTTCAATTTCATACTTTTGTTGAAAATGCAAAAGAAAGAAGAAATAAAATTAGAGAAAGGTTAGCAATAACTCATAAAGAAACTTATAATTTTCCTTGGGTTTGGGAAAGTTGGAATATTAAATGAAAGTAATAAAATCTTCAAATAATATAAATGATAAATATGTTCTTTTTTCTTCTGATAATAATCCAGATTATTATTTTATTCTTCCAATTGCTACTTTAGCTTGGAAGAATATGGGATATAAACCTTTAATTTCTTTAGTATGGGATAGTAATAATTTATCTGAAAATAAAAATACAGTTATTGAATATTGTAATCTACTTGGGGCTGATATTTTTATTATAGAATCCCAAACTATAATAAAAGATAGAAGATTTAATGGTTATAATCTTTCTATGTTAGCTCAAATTAGCAGATTTTGTTCTTCTATATTACTTCCTAAAAATTCTTATTGTCTAACCAGTGATGCTGATATGATCCCTACAAATGTTGAATGGTTCAATCAACAAAATTTTAATAAAAAAATTCATTTATTTTATGCAAATGGCTATGAGCATACAAGGTATCCTATTTGTTATATTGGAATGGATACTTCTACTTGGAAAGATGTTTTTAAATTTCCTTCAGAAATAGATATTTATTATGCTTTAAAACATTTACTATCTGATTTGAATAGATATGAATCAAATGGAAATCAATGGGGATATGATGAGATTTTATTTTTTAAAAGAATTTCTAAATACAAGGAATACCCCCATAACTGTCATATGATTGATAGAAAGATTTATAACAATCTTGGTTTTAAAAGAGGAATGATAGGTGTTCCAAAACTTTTACCTTATGGAAGATTAGATAGATCTTTTTGGAATATAAAAAGGATATATGGAGATTTAGTTGATATTCATTGTATGAGAAATCCATACTCTAGAAACAATGTAAAATTATTGAAAGAAACTTTAACTATAGTTTTCTCAAAAAAAGATTATGAAATTATTGATAAGTATATTCATAAATTTGTTTATGGGGTTTAATTTATGGTTAAGAAGAAAAGATATAGGGCAAAAATTTATTTTAGTCATTGGATTGGTGAGTTATATTTTCCAATTCCAGTAGCACTTTATAATGTTCATGCTGATATTCCTGAAGAGAAAGATATATTTAATATTTTAAATGTTGTTAATGAACCAGAACCAACAAGGATGAGTAATGAAAAAGTTAAAAAGATTGCTAAACATTTTGATCTTATATTAACTTGGGATACAGAATTATTAAAATTACCAAATGCAAAATTGATGTATATGGGAATGACTTGGATACCAGAAGTTTATTATCAAAATATTAAACTTGAAGATAAAGAATTTAAAGTAAGTTTTATTTGTGGTACAAAAAATTCTACTATGAATCATCTTATGAGACAAAAACTTTGGAAAAAATATGATGAGATAAAATCTTTGAAATCTTGTTTTTTTAATTCTTCACACAATCCAATGACAATAGATTATGGTTTTACTCTTGGACCTAATCCAGAAGAAAAAATAGAAGTTTTTAAAGATTTTCAGTATCATATTGTTATAGAAAATTCTTGTTATAATAACTATTTTTCAGAAAAAATAATTGATTGTTTTATTACAAAAACAATACCAATTTATGTAGGTTGTCCTAATATTGATTTTTTCTTTGATATTAGTGGAATATTGGAAGCTGATAATGTAGAAGATATATTGTATTTTTGTAAAGATTTAACTCCTGAGTTTTATTTATCAAAGAAAAAAGCAATAGAAACAAATTTTCAGTTATGTAAAGAGTATGCTAGAGATTTTACAGAACGTATTTATGAAACTATTTTAGAGGAAATTGAAAGGAGATAGAATGGATTATATCATTGCAAGCTTCCCCCGTTCAGGAAATCACCTTCTACGTTACATAGTAGAGTATTTTACAAAACGTCCAACATTAGGTGAGGGTGATTATGAATGGTCTAGAACTATAGATGGTCCTGTTTTAAATAGACTTTCATTAATAGAACATAAAAAACCCTATGTATATGCAGATCCCGAACCAATAGCAGTTAAAAGACATAATATTAGAGAGGATGATTTTTTCCTTAGAGATATAACTTATTTGTTGTACATAAAACGTGATATGTTAGAAGCTATATTGAGACATGGATTACATAATAAAAGTATAGAATTTTTAGTTGAACCAGAAAATAATTATCTACAAGAATTAATAAAAATGTATGATAATTTAGAAAATGATGTAAAACAATTTTATAGTGTCTTAACAATATCTTTTGAAGAACTTGTTTTTGAACCAGCAAAACTAAGAATGATTCTTACAGATATTGTTGATTTTTTTGAATTAAAAAAGAAAACAATAAATATAGGATGGTTTGTAAAGAATTGGGATAAACATCAAGAAAAGTGTAAGTTAGTTTTCAATGAAATTAATCATATGGAATATGAAGATTCTCCTACATTTTGGCAAGATAAATTAACTATTGAACAATTAAACTATGTAAAGGAAAGAATAGAAAATGCCTATTGATAATGTAGATTTTCTTAAAAAATATGCTTATAATAATTATTTTGTAGAAACAGGAACTTTTGTGGGGGCTACAGTACAATTAGCTTTAGATGCTGGTTTTAAATATATAAAAAGTGTAGAATTATCTCCAGAAAATTATTGGAATTGTGTATTCAAATTTAAAGATAACAAAAATGTGAATCTATACTTTGGAGAATCTGAAAAATTATTTTGGGATATGATTAAAAATATAGAAGAACCCATTACGTTTTTTCTTGATTCTCATTATAGTGGTGTTACTGATTATTATACAACTGCTAAAGGAAGAACTTATAGTTCTTTAGTTTCTGAATTGGTAACTATTGCTAAACATCCTATTAGAAATCATACAATATTAATAGATGATATTAGAGATTTAGGTACTATAAATATGGATTTTATACCTATGGAAGATGTACTTCAATTAATTGAAAATATAAATCCAGATTATAATATTTCATTTGATACTGGTGATAGTTCTCAACATTTATTTATAGATGATATACTTGTTGCAATAATAAAACAATGAAAAAAGTTATTACACTAACAGCTTATAATAGACCTCAGTATTTAAAATTATTATTAGAATCTTTATCTAATAATAATTTAAATGGTTATGAATGTTTATATATTAATATTGAACCAAGAAATAGAAAAG
>Ga0066599_100000018_pt1 | contig 21123 bp, 18 predicted proteins | sample InisedmetaG_FD_60065 | JGI IMG/M metagenome (GOLD analysis project Ga0066599, IMG submission 60065) | Freshwater pond sediment microbial communities from the University of Edinburgh, under environmental carbon perturbations - Initial sediment | ecosystem: Environmental > Aquatic > Freshwater >...
ATAAATCCATACTCTTTCCCCATTATTTAAACTACCAAGTATAAGAGTTTTATTACCAGTTTCTAAATCTATGTGTACACATATACCAACATAGGATGTAAAATCAAATGGTGAAGCCCATACAATATCAGCTTCATGTAGCTGAATTTGACCTTCAGTTATTCTTTGACTATACTGATCTTCTGATAAAGTAAATCTTTTAAATGAACCATCAGCAGCTACTTCAGCATCATTACCCCATCCATCGCAATATGCACTAGACTGAGTCAATACACCTTCGTACAAAAAGTTCCAATCACCTTGTTTACTACCATAAACATGGTCACCATCAAGTTGTCTAGTGCATAGTACACTTGATCTAAGATTAAATATATTGTATTCAACAGGTATAACTCCCCAATTTCCAGTAGGTTCGACTATACTAGTAAAGTCCATTGCCGGAGTTTGATGCGATGAGCAATTACCATTCCATCGCTGATAAAGAATACAGTGACCATTACCATTATCTCCATTATTAATAGATATAACTGGTATATAATCAGAATCAGTATCAGAAGCTAATGCTAGTGCATACTGGTAATTACCATTTGCATTCCATGACATACTACCAGAGTCAATAATTACATTAGAAGTTGATCCATCTACTACAGTTATTGGATTAGTGAATAGTTGAATTGTAATTTCAAAACTATTACCGAGAGTATATTTGATCCACGCACTACTTTTTCTTATATATACTAGACCATCAGTAAGATTTCCGAATGTATCATCTTCAGAACCACTTACTGGAAGAGAATATCCAGTTCCAGCAGTTAATGTCTGACCAAATCCACATTCAGTTGATGCATTGTATGTAATTACACCACCCTGAGATTTACGTGTAAAAGTTCTATCATGCGCACCATTTGGTAAAATAAGACTGTATATATCATTGTCTATAGTAATACCACTACAACCGCTGCCTATTATATGACCACCGCTGTTCTCACCAATATTAATCTGGCCACAATCATAACCTATTCTAATACCATCACTACACATACCTATTTTTGTATGGGTTAATCCACTTCTTGCTATTAAATCGCCATAGGTTCCCTGCAACCAAAATGTATTGGCACCTTGACCTAGAGTTATGTTATCACAGTAACAACCAATGTAGATACACTCTAAGTTGTAACCGGATCCTAAGTATGTTGTATCAGTTGGGATATTGTTACCAATAACAATATTGTGTAGCGCATTGTTATAATTCGGCTCTATTACTATGTTATTAGCCAATGTAGGATATCTGGAGTCTAATATCGGCCTAACGTCGTAATAATCAGGCAAAGGGCCTTCTTGAGATAACGTATAGTTAGGATCTATACGTAATGTCCAGTAGTCATCTAATATATGACCAGAAGTTGATCCAAATTGTATTGTAATACCATCTACTAGTACTTGTGAAGAACCAGTGATAGCCACCCCTGTACCTTCAGGACTAAATGGTACTCCACTATAGGTTCTACCCCATTGAAATGTTTCAGTGCCGTCTATAGCTATATGAAGAGTAATTTCATTTGGAAATAACAGAGCTGTAGGTAGTAGGGTTAAATCATCGGTTCCCACTCCAGCATGCCATATGTATGCCTCTACAGCACCACCACTCCAACGACGGTACTTGGTAGCTCTCCAGTCCTCTGCTATATCAATATTGTATACTGTATCTTTCCTTCGTAGTATTCTGCCCCGGTAGAATTCCCCTACGCTGACACTAGCGACAGGGATAAACTCATAGTGTATTATGTCAGTTGGATTATTTGTAGATACAACCTCAGGGTATAACTTTCCAGTTGTAGCTGCTGTTACTATTAATTGTTCTGTAGCGCCGGTATTGTACACTAATGGGGAGGAGTTTGGTATTATGTGCTTTGTTCTAAAATCAGTAATTTTGTACTTTGCATTTGGTACAAGATTAGGTGCTATCTGCTCCCTAGTTACCAGGCTGTTTTCTGGGCTAATAGATACCCAAGCTGATGTATCTTCTGACACTGTTATGCCATAAGTATCAGTAAATCCTACAGCAGTGAATCCCCATGCATTAGCATTATTAATGGCTGATATAGTATACGCACCATCATTATAGTTACTTCCAGTTATTATTATCGTATTCCCTACTGCCAGTCCTAGTATATCTACCACTATTATTGTGTCATAATTGGTGCCAACAGTATGCCAACCAATAACTTTTTTAAGGAACGGACCATCTGCTAGTAGAAGTAGCTCGTCATAAGTTATGTCCTCTACATGGGTTGCAGGGTAGCCTATTAATTCATTGGTATAGTCTCTAGTAAGTTCAGTTCCCCATCCCATTCCATATCCTGCCATTACTTGACAGTTTACAAGATTGTGAGCCGAGAAAACTGTATTACCTCCACCACCTAATACCCCTTCACAATTACCTTTAATATAGAATGTAGAAGATCCTAGTAAATTTGTATTTGCACAGTTACCATCCACTGTTACTGCACAGCAAGGACCAAATTCGGAATCCTGCATGCCACCACCAATAACACATGCATCAGCAGCATCACCTAGTGTAAATTTAACAGCATCTTCTTTGAATACTATAGGTATAAAGTTACTAGTATGTCCACCAAGATACAAATGCTGATATCCAAAATTAGAATTGAATACAGGGAAGTCTTGATAGCTAGTAACACCTGCAGGTGCAGTTATTCGTAAATACACTCCAGAACCAACGCTAGTTTCATATAATGCTGACCAATAATTTCTAAAATCAAAATTACATCTAAGATCTCTTACTGTGTCTTCTCTATATTTAATTTCTCCATAGGTTAAACCAGTATACTCTCCACTTACTTGACTAGAATTTCGTCTAATAGTTTCTAAACTATATTCTATAATATCTGTAGGATGACTTTCAGAATATGCATATGGATTTAAATCTGAACTATTTAATGCTGTTACAATTATAGGTTCAGCTGTAGCTAATACAAAAGCTCCACCTTGAACTGTAAGAGTTTTAAAATCAGTTATACGATATTTTTGATCTGGCATTAAACTAGACGTAATTGGATTACGTCTAATTTTACCTGTTGTACCACCATCTACCCATGCAGATGTATCACCACCTACAGTAACAGCTACTTTACCTGTAAAACCCATAGCTGTTGCATCTTGTATATTAGTTATTGTCCATGTCCCACAGTTTGCTGTAGCTGTAAGAGATATAATAATATCATTACCTACAGATAGCCCTGTAGAATCATCTAAGATAATAGTGTCATAATATGAACCTACATCATACCATCCTCTAACATATCCTATATAAGGACCATCAGTTAATGCTAAAAGTTCTAAATACTCAACGTCTATTACACCACTAGCCATTGATACAGACTCTGCACCACTAACTATTTTCCATTGCCCTAAGGCACTGTCCCAAACTTTTAAAGCGGGCATATTGTATGCTCCTTACACAAGTCTATAACTATTTTTACCTGGTGGTGTAAAATCACCAGTCCAACGGGCAATACCTTTAGTTAATCTAAAATGGTCTAGATAAAAATTAGAACTCCACTCAAGACCACCCATTGAACCAATTTTTAATGTTTGACTACTATCATTTATAGTCACACTACGACTACTAGTTAAATCTACAGTACCATTTACATACATAGAAAAATTAGACCCATACTTTATAAGTGCTATATGTGTCCATGAGGCAGGAAGTGCATAACTAGAATTTAACTGTAAATGACTATTATAGTTTTGATAGTCTGGCCACCAGTTAATTTTATTATCTAGAAGAAAAACTAAATGAGATATCTGTGATGGACTTCCACCTGTATCACCTTGGTACATTATACATTGTGAACTATACTCAGGAATACTATTATTGTATATCCAAAAATCAGTAGTATAGTCTCCTGAACCAATTGTAAGTCCATCACTATCTGGGGTTTCCATATAGCTATTTGGATTTAAAAGAATTGATGAATTATTAAACTTTTTCTGTACAGTAGATATTGTAGGTGGATTTACACCATATGTAGTAAATACAGCCTCTTTCTCATCTACGATTGATTCACCTTCACCTTTTAATAGCATTGTAACGTATGATGCATATGGATCAAGTGGAACTTGATAATTTACACCTGAGCCAAAAATCATCATGATAAACCACCAGCCGCATACCAGGTACTACCTTTAACTAAAAGCATACATGATAAATACTGTGGAACCTTAGTTCCTAGACTATTAAATGTTCCGCTTAAAGTTACGTCAACAGCTGACGAACACATATTCCATACTATAGCTTGGAACCCTTCAGGAAACCCAGAAGCTGCTGGGAGTGTTAATGTCGCTACACCTGTAAACGTTAATATTTTACCATTATCATCTACTGTAATAGTATAACTAGTATTATTTGTATTTATAGTAGCCGGTAATATGTGAGACGCATCACTATCACACCACATATCTCCATCTTGTGGATTAGCGGGTGGTGTAGCTTGATACGGTATAGCGTCAGGTTTAAAAGGTGTAGCAAGAAGATCAGATAGATTTGCCATATATTATCCTTATGTCTCTACAATTTCTAGTCCTATGTTTGTAAGTGAACCGCTTGATATATTCACTCCACCACGAACTGATAGGTACATTGGGCCCAATAAGTTTTTTGGCACATCATACGTAAAATCAAGCGTACCTGTCTCAACAGCAAAGGTGGTTACTGTGATATTTGATTGAAACACACCAGCAGCATTACCCAGCACAATAAAGATATATTGTGTTATTCCAACGAAGGTTGCAGTAAGACGTATTCTTTGACCTGGATACACTTCTTTATCTGTAAACCTTGCTAGCATAGTATTGGCTGGAGCAGATGTAAGTACCAAGGACCCACTTGTTATAACAGTCGAACCATGAAGCATTGACCAAACATTGCTATTAAATGTTGAATTGTGTGGTATCTGGTATTTTATTGCGGTAAAGACAATTTCAGCTTTTCCTTGTGCACCATTACCGCCAAAATAACTTCCACTTGAAGTCCTCCATGCACCACTGCCGCCTCCACCATAATTTGATCCTGCTTGTCCAGAAGAGGCAGAGTTTCTTGCTGTTCCACCATTTCCACCATTTATGGATGTTCCAGCTCCAAAATACAACCCACCAGTCTGACAATCACCACCATTACCTGTTGTCCCAGCGCCACCACCGCCACCGCCTGAATATGTAGAGTCTCCATTTGCGCCGTTGCCACCCCTACGCAGAGTCTGTCCAGTTGAAGCTGATACGCTACCAAGACCACCAAATTGGTCTGCTGTACCACTTCCATTGCCACCTTCAGCAACAACCATTGTTCCGCCAAAGGTGCTTGAATTTCCTTTTGCACCACTATTAGCTGTGGCGTTTCTTGTTCCAGCAACGACAACAGCATAAGTGGTTATACTTAAAGCAAGAGCTGACTGTGCATAACTACCACCAGCGGCACCACCACGTTTTCCACTAAGAGCATTACATCCAGCTGATGAACCACCACCACCCCAGAGTTTAATTGTGGTTGTATCGCCAGTTTGTGGCTTGAATGAGCTTGTACCGGCTAACTCAAAAACAGCTATTGAAGAAACTGTTTCTGGGGCACTTAAGGCTGATAGTATTTGTCTTTGACTATGACCTCTCACCTTAACTCCCATTAGCCCAGTTCTTTGCTGGTGTCCATATATATAGGGTAGTTCCTCCATCTGGAGAGAATATTTCAATTATATCTAGCAAACCCGACCCAGAATAAGTAAGTACTGCTCCACCTATTGTTTTTATTGTCTTTGCAGAACCACCTACCTGCCATGTTTGGGTGCCAGCACCACCATACGTTAGCATGAGAGTTGCAGACCAAGCACCTGCAGGAGCATTAGTGAAGTTCCAAGCACAGGCACCAGTTGCAGTTGCAGTAAAAATAGAACCAGTACTAAGATTTATTTGCCTAGTGCCGGAACCTGACCCTAGGTCAGCTGGCATAGTTTCAGAAGGTATCCCTGTAAATACTGGAGCAGCGGCAGAGACTTTTTCATTATCTAATTCTCCTATAGCATTAGCAACTGTATCAGCGGTTATATTACCAGTAGGTGTATACGGTATATCATCAGCAGTAAAATCTATATTGCCATTAACAGGAGTTATATTGTTAACTGTAAGTGGTGATCCTGTGCCGACAAATGGCCCACCTATGTCTAATTGCCATCCTCGTGTGGAATCACAATAAGTTAAGGTAACTTTAGCGTTAGCTAAATCACATACTAGATTCTCTGCAACTCCGTTTATCTTTTCTGAACCATTAGGAATTACTGTTAAATTATTTGTTTCCCAAGTCCCGTCTAGATCTATTAATTCTATCGCTTCACCTGTTACACCAGCTGGTAAACTACAGTTAAAAACATTACCAGAAGTATTACAGACATATCTCCTATTACCAACAGCTTCAAAATGAGTTGTCTTAACCTCAGTAATCATCCCACCTATTTGATCTACAGTTGCCACTGTTTTAGTAACTGTACTAGTTTTTAATTTTAATGCCCCACCCTCATTCCATATATCGCCAGAGACTGGAGCAGTTACTGCAGCACCTTCACCTATATTAATAGATGCTTCACTTGCTGTTGATGGTATAAAGGTCTCTTTTGTTAAATGACGCATTATTTATCCTTCTGTGCGCCTGTATAGTAACTATACAGGCGCACAATTATGGATTACATTGCTTGTACAATAATACGATACTGACTAGCTGCAGGACCAACAGCAAAAAACAGTGTTAGAGTATTAACAGTAGTTAGTTCATAATCAACCATAACACGCGCCCACGGAGTTGCTGCTTCTTGTACAACTACGTTTAGATCTCTTGTATTTAAGTTGTGCGTAATAACAGTGGTAGCAGTTGTCTCAGTAATGTCACGTGCATACTTAACGTTCTTAGTGGCTCCATCAGCCACGTTTAACATTGTTTGAACTTGAGCTACAGACAACGCTACAGGAACTGTAGCACCACCAGTATTATTGCCAATGATACTGTTAGCCGCAAGGTTGGCCATTTTTGCCAAAGTAACAGCACCAGCCGCAATAGTAACGGCACCAGCGCTTGTCATTGTAGCATCTGTACCCATAGATACAGGCGCATAGGCTGTGCCACCAGCATTACCAACAAGAATCTGGCCAGCTGTAGGTAGTGTGTTTGGTACAATAGCATGCTTAGTCTGAACATCGTCGGTAACATTAGTTAAGCCAACATCAGCTTTAACTAAACCAAGCATTGCTTTAACTTGGGCACCAGACAGTGCCAGAGGAACAGCAGCAGAGCCTGTGTTATTACCAATGATGCTATTAGCCGCAAGGTTGGCCATTTTAGCAAGCGTAACAGCACCTGCTGCAATAGTTAAAGCTGTGGCGCCAGTAACATCACCAGTATGGTTAGCGTTCTGACCTTGTAAAGAAGCGATTGTTACACCGCCATCTTTAATAATCTTACCAGTTGTACCGTTAAAAACCGCGATATAACCGTCTAGTCCTACAGATGTCGGGCCAGTTACAGCTCCTGCAAGGTTTCTTTCTACAATATTCCAAGCTGTACCAACACCAGCTTGTGTGCCTGAAGAAGTTGCATCTGTCTTACATATGATCATATCGCCGGCATCAACTGCAACACCAGCACCACCACCTATAAGACCTGCAACAGATATGATGTATGTCCAACCAGCATCGGCGGCAGGGTAATTAGGGTTAGCCGAACAGTCTAAAACCCCTTTATATACCATTGCATTAGCGGCAGCTATATTGCCATCAATATAAGCTTTTGTAGCTTTTTGTGTGGCAATCTTTACATCAGAGTTTGCAGCTAATGCTATATCAGTATCGAGATACGATGTTGGTATTACTGCTAAGTCAGTGATCACCTCTGCCTTAGTCTTGCCATCGATACCTGTTGCTGAAAACATTGCATAATCGCCAGCTGTTACAGAGGCATCAGTAACCCGTAAGGCGTTAGTATTTGCAATACCAAATGTTAATGCTGCTTGCTTAGTATCGGCATATACTTTAACAGCATTTTGCGAAGGAACAAGAACATCACTGGAGCCTAAAGCTGTGGAGGTAGACAGATAGGCCAATGGCATTGCGCCAATGTCAGTAAGTACGTTAGCCGGAGTCCTACCAATGATACCTGAAGCGGTAAACTTGGCAAAATCACCGTTAGCTGTACCAGTACCATTAATGCGTACTGTATTAGTATCAGCTATACCGAATGTCAATGCAGACTGTTTGGTATCGGCGTATGCTTTGATAGTCTTAGCGCTTGCTAGCGTGTCATCATTCGCTGATACGCCACCTGCCATATCATTATCGATGGTTAAAGCTACTATACCACCTGTAGGCCCGCGACCAAGCACAGTAGATGCTGCTAAGGTAACAGCCAAAGGAGTGCTGGCAGCATCGGCAGCTAGAACTGTATAAGTTCCATTATAAGCTGCTTTTAGAACTACAGTAGAAAAATCTACGGCAGAACAGTCAACCCAGGTAGAGTTGTCATAGAAATACAACTTTTTATCAGTTGTATTAAAATACATCTGGCCTTGAGTTGGAGTAGCTGGTGCACTAGCCAACGGATGAATTACTGCATTTTGAAGTTGATTCTTTGCTAAATCAATGTTAGATAAATACTTCATGATCTTCTCCTTTTATGTTAGATAAACTACGCCAGAAATTTCTGCTGAAAAAGTTAAGGTAAGTGTATTGATATCATCATATCTAGAACTTCCTTTTACTTCCTCTCCAGACGAGTCTATCACAATAAAATTAGGAAACTTAGCCATATTGTGCGCTATTATCCATTCAGATGCTGCTATCTGCTGTACATGTTTATATTTTGTTGCATGTTGAACAAATGCCGTAGTAGCTATAGTTGTATCATCTGTACCTGGAGGCTGTGTTATAGCTGTTGTACCTTCACCAACACCAAGTAAACTCACAGTCTTGTCTATATTAATTTTATATACTCTAACTTCGTCTATAGTTACTACAGAACAGATTTGGCCTGCGTATGCTGCACCATTAGTGGAAGCATAGGTCATTAAATCTACTAGTGTGGCAAATATAGAAGAGTCATCTATAGGAAATGCGCCTAGTCTCTGATAACCTTTTGGTAATGGAAAATTAGCCATATAATCCTCAGATAGTTACATTATACGTTGCTGTACCACCAAATGGTATGCCAGCTATATACGTATATACTTTATATAGAATAGGATTAGAACTATTAGCGTCTAATACGTTTATAGTTGTTAATGAAAATGTATCTTTTACTTCACCATTGCCTAATTCAACATACTTAATAGAAGATATATCTCTTAGCGTAGCCGGGTATGCAATAGTTATTCTTCTAGCTCCTACCGGAATATTTAATGTAAACGCAGTGCCATTTACAGGGTTAAGAAGTTTAGAAGCTAAACTACGAATGTCTGAAGATATTAGTACTGGACTAGTACTAGAATCCATTCCATAGAATAAATTACGCCTACCTATAAAAGACACTGTATTACTAGATATACTTCCAGCTTGAATTTGACCGGTTGGATATGGATTACCTTGATTATCTACTTTTACTGGGCCTTGATTATATTGTATAAAAGACTGAAAACTAATTGGAGTATCACTTAGTATTAAGGGAGTATCTGTGTACTGAGCTGCTGTAGGGTTAGTTAGTATACTTACATTATTTCTTTTTAACTCATAAGATATAATGCCGCCACCATCTCTTTGCTGCCAATTAGGTGTAAGTATAGGGGTTACATTAGAACCAACTTCACCAGTAATTATTCCACTTAAAGATAAACTAGGACTAGTATATGTAGGTGGTATAACTACTTGTAACATTTTCTTAACAACAGCTTCAAGCTGGGTACCAGAAGGAATTACGTCACCTGGAACATACTGACCTTGACTAACACCATAAACAGTAATTGGTTGTGTTACTTCAGGTTTACCACCTATATACTGTATAGTTGGTGCTACAGTAACTTCTATAGGAGTAGGAACTTGAATCTCTACTACTACAGGAGATGGCTCTGGTATAGTTATTTCTACAGTTGCTGGATCAGGTATAGTGATAAGTACATCACTCATTTAGCTATCTCCGGAGATATCCTAACTATGCCTTCTAATGGTCTCATAACTTCACCATTAATATCAACTAACTCTAAAGCCCATTGATACTTACTTTTCATATCTGTTATAAGGTTACCACATGGTATTAACGCTGTATTTTCATCTGTCATGTATAACTTTACTAATCCAGGACCTTCAATTGTTACTTCAAAATCATATGCTATAGGAGCTGCTGCATTTTTCCTAATCTGTGCTCTACCAGTAAAATCAGTTAATGGATATGGTATACGTACTTCATTTACATCTAAAGGATTTACTTTAGGTAAATATATAGTTATAAACCTACTAAATGTTGCACCAGCCTGTACATCAAAATCATACTTTGCAGCAGCTACTTCACTCATTGTCTATTCCTCCCGCCGCCTGCAGCTTCAGCTCCAGTAGGATTTCTATCAGCTTGTACTGCACTACTATCTACATTATTAGACTTTAAATCCATAAAGCCTGTACCAGATAGAGGCTTAAATGTAGACGGTAATGCGGGATCACCAGTAAGTTCTTCTGCAGCTTGTGCATCAGTAATAAAGCCTAGGCTTAAGTTTTTAAATATTCTAGTCTGTTTAAGCTGCATAAATGTTTCAAGTTCATGCGCTGGTTTAAGCGATACTTCACCATACTTACAACGAGCATAACCTTTAATACCTTCAAGTTGCATACTTAGTGTTAAAGCACGCTCTAACATTGAGATAACAACATCTTGTACACACTTTACAGACTTAGCGTAAATTAAAGACTCTACACCACCTATAGTTTGTGAAGAACCAAATTGTCTACCAAGTATAGTTGGTAGAGACTTAAGACCAGTTATAACTCTTTGATCTATTACTTTAATAAGTGGTGCATAGTCTACTGTAGCGTTATTCTTTGTTTCAAGCATATCTATATCAATTGAATCAAAAAATACAGCAGCATCTTCAGGAGCTAAATTTTGTAATGATTTTCCTATAGATAATCTTTGGTCATTCATCCAGTTAGCCAAGAGTGCTTCATCAAATTGTACATGAGCAGGTGCGTATTTTCTTAGCGTTTGTTCAATTATCTTAATAGAGATACGTGGAAATGCAACTCGTTTTACTATTCTTTGTAGGTCTTGCATAACTGATATGTTAAATAAAACTGCTTGAACTGCTGGTAAAAATGGAGGAGTTTCAAACGGGCTATCGGCATCTGGGTCTAAGACTCCCCAGAAGAAGGTTGGTATTCCGAGATGCACTTCTTGACCTGTAATAAGGTTCCTCTGATAAGGAATAAACTGACCCTTACTTGGCTGTTTAAAATAAACATTAATAGGGTCAACCACCACCATTTTAAACAATCTTTTATCTTTGCCAAGGACTACCTCCAAGCCAGTGCCACCACGTAATAGTATATACTTGGCCATTTGGTTGGCAACTTGTGTAATACTCAACCTCATTGCATCCCAATTTTTATAATCAGCCTTTCCAGACATACGGAATAACATCTGGTCTAATTTAGTTTGGAACTTATCTGCAGGCATTAAGTTTTTATCTAGAGCTGTAGCTTTAAACCCGGAGTCTAGAAGTCTTAAAAAGTTCCAAATGCCAGCTGAAACATCTGGATCCATTTTAGACAACTGTTTTAAGAGCGTATCTACATCCATATACCTATACTGTTCAACACCTTGTATATGAAAACCACGGTTCTCACGTTGAACAGGCATATTTGGATCAACACGTATTGATTCTGGAGCTATGCGTGTAGTAGATACTTTGCCTATTTCTACTGGTAAAGCATCATATGATTCTGTAGGCAGAGAATCCTCTACTAGCTTGGCAGCTGATTGCCCTGTAAATATACTAAATAGATTCATTATACTACCTCAATCAGTAAGGATTTGAGTTAATACTAATTATTACTTGCTATTATATAATATTGGGAGAATAAAAAGGCCTAGTGTAATAAGGGCTAGATTGTACGGGGGAGGGATTAAATGATCCTACGGATTATTGCTCTACCTGATTGAGAGGCAGATGTAAATATTAAAGATCCTAACGAGGACCACACACTAGTAGTATCTACCCATAGCGCATTCCAAGTACGGGTTATAAGTGTTGTAGAATTAGTGGCCCTTCGCTGTGCTACATAATTACATAAAAAAGACTTATTCTTAGTATATGTACTTATATGTGCTTTAGATAATACAGCTAACTGATTTGATATAGTAAATCTAGAACCATTAGTACCAGCTCCTACACTTATACTACTACCAGATATCTGATAACTATCAGTATATGTAATATTAGAACTAGGTTGTACAGATCCTCTAACATTTGGCGATAAAAAAGTATCAACATCTACTGGTGTACTAGATGTTAGATCACCAATAAGTTCTATCTCATATAAACCTTCTTCAGTAGCTATATTTAATGGAACTGAAGTTGCATTAGTGTATTTAATAAAAGCTACTTCACCAGCTCTAAGTAATCTATCAGAAGTTAGGTCAGTATAATCAAGTGGACTGTAAGAAATAAGTGCATTAGGTGTTTTAGAACTATAAAGTCTAAATGTAGAACCTATGCCTATAGCTCCTGTAATATCAGACGTTATAGTAATTTTAGACAGAGATGCTACTTGTACTGAATATAGTGTTAACTTATTCTGAATAGATGGAGTAGATACACTTCCATAAGCATATACTGTTAAAGCTGAAACATATCCTCCAGCTACCTTTATTTTTGTTGTTGCATACGATCTACCAGGATTTGTTGCAATATATAAAAATTTAGAACTATTAGCTCTATTTGCAGAAGCACCTGATCCACTACCATCTAATACTTGAGTATAATAATTAGTTGCAGTAGTGTCATCATTAAAAAATATATTTGATTCTCCAGTAGCCTTAGAGGATACAATAGAACATTCCAAAGTATAATCACCATCTAAAAGACTACTAAGTCCAGAAAATATAACTGAAGAAATATCACTGCTTATAATTTGTTCAGAGATAAGTGAACCAGTTACTCCTCCTTGAAGTGTACTCACACCATTAGAGAGTGACTCCCAGCCTATACCATTATATCTCTTAAGTTGTGTCATACTAATCTCCGTATGACTGCTTTACCTGATTGTGCACCATTAAATACTAAAGTACCTAATGAAGTCCAAGCAGTTGTTGTATCTTCCCAATAGCTGGACATTAATGAACTTTGTCTATAGTTAGACGCACCTACGCCTATACCATGAGCTGTTAAACTTTTAGCTTTAAGCCTAGTACTTATAGTGGCTACAACTAACGGTATGCGAAATGGTGGCATAGCAAATTGCGACATATAATATTTATAACCATTAGTGCTTATTGCACCAGTCTCTCCAAAATTTAATGTTCCATACATTTGAAAGCCACTTATTGCATTACTATAAGTAGTATTATTCGGATTTAAATATGTATCACTAGTAGATAACCTAGTGCCATCAGTATCATTAGAGATAAATAGCTCATATAAGCCATCTACTGTTTGTATACGTAAAGGCACGCTACTAACGTTAGTGTACTCTACATAAGCGGTTTCACCAGGCTTTAATAGTCTATCGCCTATTAGTGAACTAAAGTCTTGAGGTTGATACGATATTAACTGTGTTGGTGTTTTAGAACTATATAGTCTAAATATAGACCCAGTATTAAATGTAGCCGATTTAGCTAGAATAGTTAAACTTGTTATTCTAGTAACGCTAGTTTTATATCTGCCACGATTAGTATACCATGCAGTATAGCCGACCCCTTCTACCCAAAAATATACTATACCATTAAGTATTCTTATATTAATCCAATATGAAGCACCACCTTGGGCTGGTCTTGAATCACCTATGTATGAGGTACTCTTAAGCGTAGGGCCAGCTACAGACGTACTATTAACATAACCAGCGTAACAAGTACACTCATAATTACTATCAGTAAGATCGTCATTAAAGTATATAAATACACCAGCTTCAGTACCAGTAGCTTGAAAGAGCATTTCTACTCTATAGTCACCATCTACTATACTATCCAAACCAGTGAATATAACTCTGTCTATGGCAGTACTTATAGTTTTTTCTTCAATACAGTTACCTGTAATACCACCAAGAAGTAATGGATAAGTTGATTGTAATTGTTTTGGTGCTTGGGATTTATATAATGTAAACTTAGAGCCTATACCAATGCTAGCACTATTACCAACTAGAGAAATAGACGTAATAGCCTGTATAGAGTTTTTATAATACGACGCAGAATCTATGATACCTAAGTCAGTATTAGCTGTTCTATCATATAAACTAGAGCATGTAAAATATGCTCTATTATTTAGAACTTTAATATTTATTGTAGCTACAGCAGTTAAACTTGCAGCATGATAAAAACACATACCACCAGTTAATTGTGCATCTATGCCTGTAGATGCATAAGATTGTCTATACTCAGTTACATAGTTGGTAGCAGTTGTATCTCCGTTTATATATAGAGACATCCAGTTATTAGTGGCCAGACCTATTATCTTACATACTAAAGTATAGTCTCCATCAACTAAACTATTTAAACTACTAAATACAACTGAAGCTTGACTACTACTTAGTACTTGTTCTGTTATTAAATAACCTTCCATACTATTAAGCATAGAAGTTATAACATTAGTTATAGGAATACTAGTATCTAACCATAATTGACCGACATCAGGGTTAGACGGAGGGGTTGCTGACTCTGGAATAGTTTTAATAAACTCAGAGTCAGAACCCTCGCGCTTTTTACCAGCGGCTATAACTAATGGATGTTTATGCAAGGGTTACTGGCTCTGATGGACTAAATGCAATAGTAGTAGTCGACATAGCTATGCCTACTTCTTGTACAGAATTACCTGTAGCAGATGGGGCAGTACTAACAGCTTGACCAGCTGTGGTACTTAAATAATACATAGATCCTATGGTTAAACCTGTTAAGCCTGTAATAGTTTGACCAGGACGATGTACAGTTGCGTTATTACCAGCAGTAACTGCAGCATTGACAAAGCCGTGAGCTTGCTTACCCTCAGTAGTTGCATCGGCCTTCCGTGCGGTAAGCGTACCAGTATTATTATAAATATTAACAAGGTCACCAGCTGCAAGACCACCAGTGTCTGCGACAATGCTATCTGTTTCTGCACCAATACCAGAAGGCATAAGAGACATATCAAATTTACCTGTTGTAGGATCCGTAGCTGCAATCTTCCCACCATCACCTACTCCAGCGCTTGTTGTAATTGCTGTAATTGCTGTCTTAATTCCATTTACTAATGAGATAAATCTTTGTGCTGGCATGTTAGTCTCCTATCGCTATGGGATCTTGAATATTAATCAATAGTTTAGTTGCTGATATTGGTGTTGCTATTTGCTGACTAAATCCTACAGTTGGTACTATCTGTGTTAATAATCCATTCATGCCTAAAAATATTGGTTTATCTAATTGCCAGTTCCAAGATATTTCTTCCATATATCCACGAAACTGTATATTTGCTTCTCCACCGTCATTAACAGCATCAACTGTTATACCTACTACTTTATTAATATGATCTATTATTGTAGAGTCTGCGTAAGTAACTAGGCCATTAATTTGAACAACTACTCTATGACCACCTATTGCAACTGCAGATACTATCTTAACTACTGTATCACTTACTGGTGCTCCGCCTGTACTACCACTAGATACAACACCTATATAAGCCTTAATATCTTCAAGACTTATGGTATCAATTCCAAGATGCTGAACTAATCTTTCTTTTCCAGATAATTCTTTCATATAGTAACCGCAGATCCTATGATAGTCATCGGTGCACAATTATCACCAGAGTTAGGCCGCTCCTCTAAGAATATCTTACGGGCCAAGAGAGCATAGGCCAAACCATACCCATAGTGATCGTCACCTACTTTAACATACTCATAGTACTCAGAACCATCGTCATCTTCAGCCTTAACTTTAACTAAGTTCTTCATGTGTATCCAGAACATGTCATAGTCAGGTAGACCAGATACTATTAAACAATTTCCAACTGGTACAGCATCCGTTACTTCATCCAAAGCGTTTGTTCTATTAGCAGTTAGATTTACAAAGTCAGTAGATATACTATATGTTTTCTTACCACCAAAGAAACAAATTGACATTCTATTAGGATTAGCCTTAGCCATCTTCTCAACAGTAATGGTATAGGGCTGTGCATCAGATACTGCAAATAGGACACCATACTGTTTAAGTAACTGTGGGATCCTCTCTTCTAAAGCTTCTTTATCAACCCTATAAGCAGCTATAACTACTGGTACTGGACCAGGGTACTTTGGAAGCCACATATCTTTAATAATAACTACATGACAGATATTACCTAAGTCAACACCAAGATAACAGCCAGAACCCTCATTAGGCATCGCCAGTGGAAGAGTCGCAATTGGCTTACATGCTTCTGTTATCTTCACAGAGTCTCCGCCTTCATACGGCAGAGCCAATGCAAAGTTATAAAAGTCTTCTATCTTCTTATAACCATCGAGTCTCTTATCGGAAGCTCTAACAATCTCAATGGCTTTGATGAATGTAGCATCAAGCTGATTAACATGATAGCCAGAGATACCACTATCATTATCCCTGTTTCTTTCAGGGCATTCAGCAACCCATTCACGATTTTCCCAAGAACGGTCGATTTCCCTCTGACACTTCCTACAACCGATGTACGGTTGATATTCATATTCTTTCTCAACATACTGTTCGAAGACCTCTGGATTATACGGAGATACCTTACCAGTGCTATGCTCTTTAAAGAATATATTTATTGGCCAGTCTAGGGTTTGTTGTTCCCCGCAGCAACTACATTTGCAGAACAGTCGTTTCTTATCCGATCTATTGTATAATTCGCTAACTCCATAGTTTGGTATTGTAGGTGTGCTAATGTATCTTTCGTACTTATAAGCAGAATGCTGGAGTCTTGACTTGTACTGATTGAGTACTCGTGGATTAGAGAAATTAACTTCGTCGTAGTTGTTTGCATCTGATGGTACAGAGATAGCAGCTCTAGAACCGAAAGTCCCTCGTAGATTGAGAAAACTGGATCCAATACGCTTAAGCTGGACGCTGTCGACACCTCCGGTTCCGAGCTTCTTGACAACTGGGCACTCCTCCATGATCACATCGGCTCTAGACTTAGCGAAGTTACTCATGTCACGATCTGTAGGTTGGGTAAATATCCCTTGGCTACCCTGATGCTTGACAAGAAACGCTAACATCCATCTAAAAAAGCACTCAGTGAATCCCAGCTGTGCACACTTCTCCAGCACTACTATTCTTCCAGGATCGTCTACCGGGGCTAGTTGGTATTCGTGGTCTTTAAACGAAAACTTCCTAGCTTTTAGCATCGTATTCTCAGATATCCACTCTGAGTAACTTTGCATGGAATTATCACCATATTTTATTCTGATGATTTCCTGGAGTTGTTGTCCGTATTCTGTACCCATATTTATAGATTAGCGTCAAGCATACGTTGAATTATCTGATCCCGATAGACGGGGTCAACCGTAGCTATGGTGTCTAGAACAGCTTCTTGAAACTTCTGTAACTGTTGAGTGTTGTACAATCTTTCCTGTAGCTTTAGTGCTTGCTCCATGAACGCACTTATTGTCCTTAGCGACTTGCGTGTTTCCTCAGCATCTAGAGAACGACCATCTACTAGGCTTGTTTGAAGTACGTTCTTAGCGATCTTATAATTGTATGTTAATTCATTCATGAGATCAAGCGGGGTATCATCGATGGGGATTATATTTGCCGCTTGCGGCTGAGGGGACGTGCCTGCCGAGACAGTTAGATCATTTGATGGCTTTCTGCACTCTTGTAAGAACTCAATGATTCTGGTTATTGTTTGGGGAGTTTCAAGCGTAGTTTGAGCTACACTGGAGATAAGGGATTCCATGGCCATTGGGCCGTTGTAGACCTCAATTGCTTTCATTACTTTACGAGCGGTATTTAATGTGATGGTATCCATGATTACCAATAATTATATACTACTTGGAATCAAATAAGACCAAGTGGCATTAAGACCTATCGTTTGTGTGGCTTTACCTATGATCCAATAATACACTAGGAAACTGGAGATTGGAGATTGGAGATTAATCCATCTACGTGCTGATTTGCGATTGATGGTTCTTTGGCGGTGCAGACGCTGATGCAGAGCAAGCGGTTAGCAATTTATATTGATTCTAAAAAGGTAAAATTATGAAATTTTTGACACGAGCCAGTATAAGGCCTAGAGTCTTATAATAAAAAACTTAATGCCCAGTGGGGGCCACCCATTAAGAAGTACCAAATATGAAAGGAGTATCAAATGTTAGTTTATCTTGCAAATGGCGACGGCTTCAACGGTAACATGTTTCTGCTCGAGCAGATCATTGCTCACCTCACCACCCTCGGCCACATTGTGTGCAACCCGTGGACCGCTCATAACTGGTCGGCTGAAGTCAAGGCCGCCACGTCCTTCCCTATGGTTGCTGAGCAGCATGCCGCCTGCCGTAGGGTAGCAACTCGCATAGCACATGAGAACTGGTTGGACATCGAGCGTGCTGATACAGTGCTCGCAGTCCTCAATGGTATGGAGCCAGATAGTGGTACAGTTTCTGAGCTCGCCTACGCTGCAGGGCGTGGTAAGACTGTGTACGGTATCCGCACAGACTTCCGTGACTGTGGCGACCTGCCTGGTGTAGCCCTCAACCTCCAAGTTCTCTTCTTCATCGAGAACAGCGGTGGTTGTCTCTACCGTGCAGTAGAAGAAATAACACTCACCCCCGCTGGCTCACCCAGCGACCCACCAAAAGGAGGTAACACCATGGAAGAATTAATCATCGGCCTTCACACACAGTCAGCCATCTCATCGTGGTCACTCGACGAGATCGAGTACAACGTAGCCAAGGCTAGTCTTGGCCATGAACACTACCAGTTCACAGAGCATCCCTCTGATGAAGATGGTATGCGTATGATAGCCATCCTTCGCACTATGGGTGCTACAGAGCGTCAGATCACCGACGTTTGCATCCACCTCAACTTTGACGAGCCCATCACTTTTGATGACTCAGCTAACACCATGAAGTGGGTGCAAGTAGCAATCCACCGTGAATGCTTTGTGGACCGTTGGGGACGTATCCTGAATGGCCGCTATATCCACCGCTACGCAGAGGGTGAGACCAACCAGTCTTACCAAGAGTTTGGTGACCTGGTTGATGCCAGCGAGACCTACCATAATGTATACGGTGAGCTCTGTGTTCGTAAGACAGACAAGCTCATCCCTTACGGTATCTACGACGCTGAGACTGAGCGTGCATTTTACTGGGGCGCGTACACAGAGATAGAACTCCGCCCTTATGTACACCCTATGTTTGAAGACGAGGGTGAGTACAACAACTGGTAGTACATACAACGTCCTGAGCATGACGTTAAACTGCTCATCGGCGAAACGTCGCGAGACGTCGTCACACGGTGATGCGTGTGGCCTGATGATGCCAGTCATTAGATCACTACAAGGAGGTAACCATATGGAACGCTCTGTCATCCGCATAGACATAGACGGCACACTGCTTGACGGCAGCCTTGATGCTGAGTTCATAGCCCGTGGTTATGACCTTGAGTGGTACTCTACCCAATACGTGGATGGGTTGGCAGTTAACTACCGCCTTGTCCGTCTTATGATCAGCCTACGTGCACGCGGTCATAAGCTCATCCTCTGGACTAACCGTGATGAGAATAAACGCGCTATGACTAGGATTAACTTAGGCGTAGTATGGGACCTGTTCCATGAGCACGAGTTCCATGCAGGTAATAAGTTCGGCACTAACCTCGATGGTTATACCATCGACAACGAGACTAAATATGTCCATAAAGGACACATCATCCGTGGCTTCTAAAGGAGGCACTATGTTAGAGAACCTTGTTGTAGAGCTGTTAAAAAACAAGCTTGATGTAATGGCATACATCAAGAGGCTTGCCATGCAGGCTGACTTGCGGCCAGTGGATCGTAAGAGATACATTGTGCGATTAATTAATATCGCGCGTAACCACAACCTTTTGTAGGAGGATGATATGAAGACTATCATCATTAAACAGAGCCCTATAGCCGACTGCCCTGAGTATGACACGGTAGTCGAGCGTACCTACCCCGAGCCTATGGACTTGGCTACATGGGCAGAAGAGGTACGCACTATCATCGAGGCTAACCTTACCCTCGATGAATCATTCGTAGTAAGGCATGTAGCCATGTGCTCTACGCCTCCTACTAAGGCCGGCCTTTACCCTCCAGCAGAGGTTAAGGCTGCACAAGACCTGCTGGTCACTACATACGGCGTAGGATACGTCCTGCGCACAGAGGAGGTGTAATATGACCATTACCCCTAAGATGGTATGGTCGGCACTTCGCGCTATCTATTGGTTCATTACCAGTGGCTGCGAGAAGCTGCCTGTTAACCAGCGCAACGCACGCTTTGACAAGTGTCGCGGTTGTGCTATGCTCCAGGTATCCATGCGCTGTGGTCTTTGCGGCTGCTGGGTACGTATCAAGACATGGCTGCCCCGTGAAGCTTGTCCTATAGACAAGTGGACGGCAGCTAAGTAGGGCCTTTATATAGACCAGCATGTCACTAAACTGCCACTGTTTATAAAGAAAGGAGGTGATACATATGACCCACTCGACAGAAACCATTGGCACGCACAAAGCCATCGGTGTGGTACTCGGCTACGGTGCTGACTACGTTGAGCGTAACAACGCTCATAACAAGTACTATCGCTCGAAGATCTACAAGCAGGGTAAGCTTGTACGCGTGAAGATCGGGCACAAAGCCACGATCAATCACATCTACTAACTAGGCGAAAGGACTGTCGTGAGACAGACCTCTGTTAAGGGTGATGCCTTAGCACTGATGATG
>Ga0066599_100000019_pt1 | contig 21020 bp, 21 predicted proteins | sample InisedmetaG_FD_60065 | JGI IMG/M metagenome (GOLD analysis project Ga0066599, IMG submission 60065) | Freshwater pond sediment microbial communities from the University of Edinburgh, under environmental carbon perturbations - Initial sediment | ecosystem: Environmental > Aquatic > Freshwater >...
TTACCAGGACTAATGCCAAGTTTTTTATTGATTTCCTTTAGCTCTTTCTGATGTTGTGTATAATCCCGCAGGTCAGGTCTTGGTGGGAGCCATCCGGTTCCAACTACCTGATCTGTACCTGGCAGGATCAATTTTCCATATAGTGTTTCCATATTTATTCCTCTTGATTTTGATTAATGATCTATATATTTAGCACGTGGATTAAACTCCTGATTATATTCTAAACAGCAACTAAAATTAGTCTGCCAGTCATTTCAAGAAATTTCAAAGTTGCTTCTGTACGGTTTTGTACACTAAGTTTTTGGAATATATGTTGCAAGTGTTTTGCAATTGTGTCAGGTTTTATTTCCAATTCGTAAGCAATCTCTTTATTGAATTTTCCGATTGAGACTAATTCCATTATCTGAAATTCTCTATCGGAAAGATCGATTCTATTGATATTTGCTTCCATGACTTATGTTTTTTAAGTTAAAATAGTTGTACGCAATGATTACTTCACGTCAATTTTCTTAACTGAGGTGATTCCATTTGTCATGATAATATCGTAGAGTTCAGTTATTGTTGATGAGGCAACAGGTGGTGGTACACCTTTTAGAGTATATAAATCTGTTACAGCAGATGCTGCTTTTGAAACAATATTGCCTACTGCAGTAAGGGTTTCAGCAATTAAGGGATCACTATCTAATCCAAGAGTGGTTATTGTACCATCAGTTACCTTTAGATCAAGTTTAATGGACCCTAATCCACCCTTAATTGCAATATATTGCGGATTCTCAAGATCAGGAAGATAAAGAATCGTTGTTTTTACAATGTTATTAGTTGCCAGATCTCTTTCAACTTGCAGGTAAGGTTTTACTGTGTAATACTTGAATCCTACTCGCTTTGTAAGTTCAGCATTTGAATAGAATTTTACTGGGGAACAGCTGGTTAACGCCAGAATAAAAATTCCGGAGATAATTGAGATTAATACGTTTTTCATAGCATAAACTGGTTTAGTGAGACATATCTTTTATTAAAAACTAGCACAAAAAATGATCGTACTACAGATCACTCCGGAAACACAGCAAATTATCAATCACCAGTGGGTTAATACAGCATCTTTCATTTAAAACCGATCAACCCTTTTAAGGTTTAGCACAATCGTGGAATAAAATTAAGAATCTATTTTCAAAACAGCAATATCCTGAGGGGAAAATCTTTATTCCAAATTTATGGAATTGCATTGCATTGATCGAAGGCATAATTTCGTAGTGGAATAAAGTCTTAGTCTCGTGAAAATTATTGTAAACATTCTGAAAAGGAAGGTTTGTATTATTCAAAAAGAACTTTGGCGTCTTCAAAAGAATCTTTGGAGTATTCGAACTAATCTTTGTGATTATCAGAGGCATCTTTGGTGTTTTCGATTAAATCTTTGGCATTATCAAAAGCGTCTTTGGGGACATCATACTAAACTTTGGTGTTATCAAAGTCAGCTTTGGTGCTGTCAAATGAATCTTCGGTATTATCAAGAGCCTCTTTTGCAACAACAAATGAATCTTTGGTATAATCAGAGGGATCTTTGGAGAATTCATAAAGGTTTGAACGCAATACATATGAAACAATTTAATATGGATCAAACAATATGTAATTATCTCATTTATTAACTTAAAAACTAATATTATGACAACAAATCAGGAGATTAAATTAAACATGTACCTGGCAGTAAGGAACTTTGTTATTGCAAATGAAGGTATAACCAAGGACCTCCCAAATTTCCCGGGAAGTTATGCTACGCTACTGAGCACCATTGGCGAAATACAAACGATCGCTGAGATGCAGAAAGTGGATAAAAAGGGACTTGCCATAGGAAAAAACAAACTAAAAAAGACTTTAATAACAATGGCAGCCGATAACTCAAGAAAGATTGCTGCTTTTGCGAAATTCACCGGTAATAATAAATTATTAAGTGAAACAAAGTTCAGCGAATCTGATTTTGTGAGAATGACCGACGTTGCATTGAAGGATTATATGCAAATCATCCATGATAAGGCGGAAGCGAATATAAGCAGTCTCGCAGAATATGGAATTACACCGGAATCACAAAAGATTTTCAAGGATACAATTATTTCCTATAACGCTGTACTTTCGACACCAAGGACTGGTATAGCAGAAAAGAGTAAGGCAACCAAAAAACTTGCAGGTTTATTTGAAACTGCTGATTCTGTTGTGGTGAACATGGACTTTGCAGTAGGAATAATAAAATTGAAACAGCCTGATTTTTTCAATGGTTACACAACATCAAGGAAACTTGTTGATACCAGCGCTGGCAACCTTACTTTGAAAGCCACTGCAACTGACCTGAAAAGCGGTGAACCTGTAAAAGGAGTTCTTTTCACTTTTAAACCTGACGGATTTAAAGCGACAAGTGGTGCAGGAAATAGTGAAATATCGAAAAGGACCGCTGAAAAGGGCAGTTTCTATATAAAAAGTATGCCAGCAGGGACGTACAAAGTAGTAGTTCACAAACCCGGATACAAGGAGCAGGAGATATCTGTGAGTATTCCAGGAGGGGAGAGAACTGAACTTAAGGTGGAACTTGAAAAGGTTTAACGGTATAGAGGTACAATGGCTCAAAGGCAAATCTATAATCATGTAAACAAACCAAAATGAAATCGAAACTTTTTACACTCGATTGGAGAGATCTGATTAATGGTCTTATTATAGCATTCCTGGCAGCTTTGATAGATGGAGTCCTAAAGATACTTAATAATGGAGCTATTTTTGACTGGCCACATTTGCAGCCGGTATTGATAGCCGGGATAAGTGCAGCATTAGCTTATCTTCTTAAAAGTCTCTCAACGAATTCCCGAAATCAATTATTTACAAAAGAACCGGGTTGAAAGATGATTTGGAATACATAATTCTTTTTGGCGGCACATCTTCAATTAATTCCTTTTAGCACGAAGGAAAACCGGAGCCTTTCCGGATAATGCAACGAAACTAGATGTGCCGCCTTCTTTATTTCCTCTATTTCAGCTAACCATTCCATTGATAAATGTTTCTACAAACCGCATGATTTTACTTAGAATCCTGTCTCCAACTTTTTTACGTTCTAATATGGTTGGCTGATTGCCCTCAATTAATGCAAGTACTTCATCACGTAATGGTTCTCGTTCAGCAAACAAAAAGCTCTCAATTATTTTCTCTACTTTGTCGGAAGAAAGATTTTCTTCTTCACATATCTTTTTGAAAGCAATTATCTGTTCTTCATTCCAGAATTTTTCGAATGCTTCCGGAATATCATCATTGTCAACAATATGAGGCAGGTTCTCAGTTATGAATTTCTCAATCAGTTCACGCTTGCTTCTTAGCTGTGCTTCGCCGGTGAGTAAATCAATAATCTCTTTATGTTTCTTAGCCTGGTCTTTACCTTTATAATTGGCAAGTAATTTCAAAATGTAGGCTACGTTTATTTCATCACGATGAATAAGCTCCAATTCAAAATCAACATCTTCAAGTATTGAAACCTTCTCTTTCTGATGATTGGATTTAACTTTATCATAAAGGTCAAGATATTTGCTTTTAAAATCCTCAAAAAGCTGTTCGTTCATTACCAGATGATCGAAACTGAAATCGGCAAAGGTGCTTAAAACGTTTTTCAACCGCATTAATTCCCGGAATGCTTTGATGAATTGCAATTCTTCTGTTTCACTTTTCAGATCGTTTACACTATTAACAGTCGGGGTAATTTTTAGTAATTCAATAAAAGCCTGACTAAATTTCCTTACATAATCTTCATAAGGTTCCATAATGATGATGTCTTTCGCATCTTTATTGCTGAACAATATAATCGCATCATCAGTAGCTTTTTTCAGATTGCGAAAAACAACTATATTCCCTTGTGATTTCTGCTCATTCAAAATCCTATTCGTTCTGGAATAGGCTTGAATGAGTCCATGATATTTAAGGTTTTTGTCGACATAAAGAGTATTTAATGTTGGACTGTCGAAACCAGTAAGATACATATTGACAACTAACAGGATGTCAATTTTACGCTCCTTTACTTTTTTTGAAATATCGTTATAGTAGTTGTAAAAAGATTCGCTGTCTTTTGTAGAAAAGTTGGTTTCAAACAATTTGTTGTAATGACAAATATATTCGTCCAGTTTCTCCCTAGTATGGGCCTGAAGCCCATATAATACCCTTGGGTCCTCTGCAACCGATAACTCTTCGGGGATAAAGCCATTTGCCTCTTTATCGTCTTCATTTGCAGTATAGCTGAATATGGTTGCAATCTTTAAATTGTGAAACCCAGCTTCTTTTTTACTTTGAAACAAATCATAATACTTGATTAATGTATCAATACTGCTTACACAGAACATTGCAGTAAATTCCCGACTGTAGGTTTTGCGGTTATGATGGGCAAGAATGTAATCAGATATTTTACTCAATCGTTGAGGCGATTCCATCAACTCTTTGGTGTCTATGTCCTCAACCTCAATATCTATATAAGTTTTACTCTCATCTTTATGTTTATACCTTCCAACGTATTCAACAGAAAACTTAAGAACATTCTCATCCCTGATAGCATCTGTAATAACGTATTTATGAAGACAATCGCCAAATAATTCTTTTGTTGTGCGCTTACCAAGCTCGTTTTTAACGGAATTCTCAGCAAAAATGGGTGTTCCAGTAAAACCAAACAGTTGGATGTTTTTAAAGAATGATTTAATCCGGCCATGAGTTTCTCCAAACTGCGAACGGTGACATTCGTCGAAAATGAATACGATATGTTCATTCTGTAATCTTTCCATGCGGGTCAGATACTGTTTTTTGCTGATTGCACTATTCAGTTTTTGAATGGTAGTTACGATTAACTTTGTGTCGTTGGAGAACTGTTTTACTAAAGTATTAGTGTTGTCTGTTCCATCAATACAACCTTTGCTGAAACTGTTAAATTCTTTAGTGGTCTGATAATCGAGATCTTTCCGGTCAACCACAAAAACTACCTTTTTAACCTGAGGCAAGTTCATGAGGATCTGGCTTGCCTTAAACGATGTTAAGGTTTTACCTGAACCGGTGGTATGCCATATATATCCGTTCTTGTTAGTGTTTTTGACTCTTTCAATAAGGGCTTCAACAGCATAGTACTGATAAGGGCGCAAAACCATTAATATTTTATAAGCTTCACTTAGAACAATATACTTGCAGACCATTTTGGAAATGTGGCATGTATCCAGGAAGCAGAAGGTAAATTGTTCCAATTGAGTAATGGTTTCATTCTGTTCATCACTCCAATAAAAAGTTTGTTTGAACGACTGATATTTGTTGTTCGCGTAATATTTTGTGTTTACTCCGTTACTTATTATAAAAATCTGAATGTATTGAAATAGGCCTATTGAGGCCCCAAATGAGTGACGTTGGTAGCGGTTGATCTGGTTAAAGGCTTCTTTTAGTTCAAGACCCCTCCGTTTGAGTTCAATCTGCAATAAAGGCAATCCGTTGATTAGCAAAGTAACATCATACCTGTTTTTATAAGTGCCCTCAACACTTATCTGATGCGTAACCTGAAACTGATTCCGGCACCAGTCTTCTGTTTCGAGAAACTCAAAATATAAGCTCTCTCCATTGTCTCTGACAATATGTTGTTTTTCTCTTAGTGTTTTTGCTTTCTCAAAAACCGAACCCTTACTCAGGATATTCAGGACTCTTTCAAATTCCTTAGAAGTAAAAGTTATTTTATTGTGTTTTTCTAATTGAGATTTAAGATTGGCAAGAAGTTCCTTTTCATTATTGATAGGCACAAAAGCATAGCTTAGTTTTTGCAGTTGCGCTACAAGATTATCTTCTAATATTTGTTCAGGTTGCTTGGCCATTAAATAAACATATTTTGTAATAGACCTTTTTTGTATAGTTGATTTTTTAAGATATTTTGATGTGCGTGATCTATTTTTCTATCAATGCCATTAAGAAAATCAGTTATTTTTTTCTGTTCATCCTTACAAGGAAACAAAAATGAAAACGAGTTAAGACTTTTAGTAGTAACCTGATTAATAGTTGCTCCTAAATGCTCATTTACTTGCTTGTAAAAAGAATCTGTCTGAAAAAGTTGATAGACAAAGTGATTACTCTCACTTCTAAAAATTGACATAAAAGCCCCAAAAGCATAGCCTTCGTGATCTTTTCTTATCAAGGCACATTTTCCGATTAAACTTCTACTGCCATTTCTTGCACAAATGAGAATATCGTTCTCTTTAACGAAATTTTTATTTGATATTTTTGCATTCACAAAAACATTATCCTCAAATGCTAATGTGCCATTTTGAATATTTGAGGATCTTAGAACTAATGTACCACTTGATTCTACAACGTCATTTGGAGAATATGTCAAACCAATAAAGCATTCTCCAATTTGACATAACTTTTTCTTTTCCCACTTTGGAAAGGACTTTCCATTTTCATCCTTAAATCTCAATTCTTGTGAAAGTAGTTTTTGAGTAACGCCTTTTTTGTACTGTTCTAAAAGTTTCTTCTTTTGTTTGAGTTCAGCAATTTTCTTGTCTAAAACGGTGAAGAAAGAAGCGATTCGGGTTTGTTCGAGGATTGTGGGTGCAAAGATGCGGTCATGCAACACATAAGCGTTGTTAATCTTCATATCGTTTTTTGCACCTTTTTTTACCAATGGACGCAAATAGCGATTGGTATTAGCATCTAACGAAAAATAGTAATCTATAAAAGGTCCGTAAGCGGTTTGTTGATTTACTTTGTAAACTGCATAAAGTGTTGATACAATTCCTGCAACACCCTTATTAAGTCTAATAATTCCAAAAGGATTTGCTTTTAATGGACTTTTGGTATAAACGATATCACCAGATTCAACAATGTGATATTTATGAACAGAAACTCCTGCATAGCTTCTACCTAAATGTTCAATCTGGTTTACAATGCCTAATTCACCTGAGACAGATAAAACATCATCTTTCCCAAACCTTAGATCTTCGTTAAGTTTTTTCGATTCATTTAATAATTCATTCAGCTTTGTATATTCCCAGGAATCTTTAAACTCCGGGAAACGTATTTTTGGTTTGTTAATTAAATTCCCCATCGGTTCTTTATATAGAATAAGTTTCCATTCTTTGGATAGAAATTAGGATAAAAGTTATATTTAAAAATTGCGAAAGTATTTGTATTTTTTTCAATAAGGTTGTACTCAAGTAAATACATCAAGGCGATTGAAGGACTTCTAGATTCTCCTAAACTGCAATAAACAAAAACTTCATTTCCGATAGTCAAATGATGATGAATAAATTCTAATGCTGGATTTATCATTTCATCATTGATATATTTTGGATCCTCTGTGTCAACCATATTTAAATAAATTGCATCATCTTCCCGTTTGAATAAATAATATGGACAATCGGCATTGCAACCTCTCCCTTGCCAGCCAACAATAGATTGATGCGTTACAAAACCATTAGCACGATTCAGCGCACAGACTATTTTCATTCCCTTTCGACGAGCAATATTGTACTCTTCTTTTACTCCTACGAATAATTTCAAATCTTTTATTTCAAACATAATTAAAAGGGGGTATCAATTTTAAGTTCTATGCATATTTTTTTCAGTTGTTCATCTGTTTTTTTCATTTCCTTTTCTAAGAGCTTAATTTGTTTTGAAACGGCAGTAATATCTATACTTTCTTCTTCCTCATAAGTGTTTACGTATCTCGGGATATTAAGGTTATACTCATTTTTAGCAATCTCTTGTAGTGATGCTAAATAACTATATTTATCAATTTCTAAACGACCTCTGTAGGTGGTAATTAATTTGTCAATATCGGAGGGGCGTAAAATATTTTGAGTTCCTCTTTCAAAATATTCGGCGGAATTAATAAAAAGAATATCGTTGGGATTTTCTCTACATTTTTTAAATACCAGTATGCAGGTAGGAATATTCGTACCATAAAAAATGTTGGCTGGTAAACCGATAACTGCGTCAAGATAGTTGCGATCTTCGATCAGGTATTTACGAATATGTTGCTCTGATCCACTTCTAAATAGAGTACCATGTGGCAAAACGATGGACATAATACCATTTTCTGCCAAATGATAAATCATATGTTGCACAAAGGCAAAATCAGCTTTGCTCGCTGGTGCAAGTTTCCCGTATTGGCTAAATCTATCATCTGACATAAACAAGGGGTTTGCACTCCATTGTGCAGAGAATGGAGGATTTGCTACAATGGCTTCAAATTTCTTGTTAATATGTTGGGGGTGCTCAAGAGTATCTTCCTGCTTAATGTCGAATTTTCGGTAATGAACATCGTGCAGAATCATATTCATTCGTGCAAGATTGTAGGTAGTTCGATTAAGTTCCTGACCATAGAAATTACTTACTTCCTTAACTTCCCTGGCAACTCTTAATAACAAAGAACCGGAACCGCAAGTCGGGTCGTAAACTGATTTTAACTTTGTTTTTCCAGTAGTAACTAGTTTAGCCAAGACTTTACTGACCTCCTGGGGTGTGTAAAATTCACCGGCTTTTTTACCGGCTCCACTGGCAAATTGACCGATGAGATATTCATATGCATCTCCCAGAACATCTAACTCGGCATTGTCGAGTTGGAAGTCTATCTTATCCAGATGCTGTAATACCTTTGCTATGAGGTCGTTTTTGGCTGATTCAGTTTTTCCAAGTTTAGTACTCGTTAGGTCGAGATCTTCAAAGAGATTGTCGAAATCGTCCTCGCTTGCAGTGCCCATTGTACTTTGCTCAATGTTAGTTAGGATTTTGGCAAGATCTTCGAGAATAAAATGTTTATCTCCTTCTTTATCACCATTCCCTCGCTTTGCAACTTCGCTAAACAATTCAGAAGGTTTTAAGAAGTAACCTAATTTTGCTAAAGCCTCTTCTTTTATAGCTTCGATATATTCTTTCCCTTTTGGTGTATTTTCCTTAATGTCTTTGTATTTTATGCCGTCTTGTTTCAGAATTGAATCGGCATACCGAAACATTTTTTCAGAAAGGTATTTGTAGAATATGAATCCTAGAATATAATCACGGAATTCATCTGCATTCATTTTGCCCCTCAGGGTGTTGGCTATATTCCAGAGCTGTTGTTCAAGTTGTTTTTTTTGGTCTTCGGACATTTTAAAATCTAATTATTGATAGCTGTTCAAATATACTTATTAAAATTTGTTGAGTGAATTATTAAAATCTGATGATTGTGGAGGTCACAGAGAAGATAATCATTTAACATGAAGTTTCTTCCCATCCCATAAAGCAATAAATAAATCGCTTAGGCCCTGGATCATTAAAATTAAGAATGGTTCATTGAGCTTATTTTTTCTATATTGTTCTTTAATCATTGATTTATCTATTCCCGATGGAGATGGAACTTTTTCTGGATGGGTATGCCACTCTCCGAGATATATAGTTTTCTTACCACTATTTTGAAATTCAAAATTAATAATAACCAGAGCGGCGTCCTTATTACATTCAAAGCTATATCTAGTAGATATATCAAATTTATTTGGAGTTGAGGCTCTAAGGATATGTATTTCTTTATCTCTTATTTGACCTAATAAAATTCCCCCAGATTCATTATCTGTTAATCCTAATTGTCTAAATCTTTCGAATAACTCAAGAACAGAATCGGAAATAAATATCGAGGTTTTGTTCCTAATTATTTCTTTCATAAAATGTTTTCAATTAAATCACCGCTACTATAATTTACTCCAAATTCAGACAGCTCTATGCCTAATGATATAATTTTATCAGTATTTCCTACCCAAGTATATGATTTTGACCTATTTTCTTGTGACCCTTCAATAATTGAAGCAATATGGGGAAAAAGACATGATAGGAACCCAATAATATTTGAAGCGGAATATGGTACATAGGTAGTTTGACAACCCCCTTCTTTTAAACTCAAGTTTGAATTATTGTTGGCATATTCTGCGCTAGATATGATATTAAATTTATAATATCCTTCCTCAAAGTAGTTGGTATATGTAGGTTCTAAAGGATTAATATAAATGCAATGCCCTGCACACAGATAAGGTTCTACCCAAAGGAAGAAAGTTGGAACCTTAATTATTCCCTCAAATATTGCATTTCCTAACCAGTCCTCAATATTTTTCTTCCCAATTGAAATAAATAGATAGTCGGACTCATTTATATATTCTGGCGTTTTATTGATAACGTTAATAATTGAATCTTCTTTTGTTGATATGATTTGAAGTGGATTTTTAAGTTTAGCATAATCACCGAGAGCTTTACTTTTGAACTTTCCAAGAGAATTGAAACCTAGAAAGTGTCTACCAATATTTTCCAGTTTTAAAACTTCTTTGTCAATGAATTTAAATTCAGGAAAGTTGAAAGAATTCAAGAATGGGAATAGATTAGACCCAATACTTCCAACCCCTCCAATTGTAATTGAATGTTTGTGCTTATCATTAACTTCACCCTCCGATCTATTTATTAGTCGTGATTGAGTATATCTGTCAGTGGTAATTCTTGAGACTAGCTGATTTGACTGAGTTTTGGTCAAAGCGTCAAAAAGCTTAAACTTTCCAGGTCTAAATCCCTTCACATCGGGATTAAGTTGATTATGAAACCATCCAAAAAGGAACTCATTACCTTTAATTAAAGTGCTTGAAATAACAAGCTTTGGGAATGAAATATTATTAATAAAATTCCTGAAACTTTTTAATTGTTCTTCACTAACTAAAAAATCAAGCGTATTAATATTTTTTAAAGAAAATGGGGGAGTGAACTTAAATTTTTGATTCTCTAAGTAGAAGACATCTACTTCATCAAATTTGATGTCATAATCAGATAGAAATCGCTTGAATTCTTTAGCTGTATCATCATCAATATGTAAGACATAATTATAAATCCTAAGCTTGGTATGAAGACAAATTAATTTTAATTTTTCTGGTTCATTAATGGTTTCAATTATTGTTAAAACTTCTTTTGGGAAAGACTCATATTTGTCATATTTTCCTTCCCAATATGCAACAAACTCTTCCTGGAACTCTGCATGGTTTGAACCAGATAAACCTGCAAGAATAATTTCCTTTGATCGCTTAAGGCATTCTTTGATTATTCCAAGAGGATCTTCAGGATTCGTAGTAGCTATTTCAGAATCAAATGTACAAATCAGTCTATTTGTATCGACATGTGGGATATATTTAACTTCATCATAAGTTGATGGGGCCAAATATATCTTGGGTATCTCAAGAGGGAAGTGGTTTGCAAAAGATATATGAAAGATCAAGTTGAGACATTGATTCGAAAATAAGATCTCTGTTTTTACTTCCCAAATTATCGAATTGATTTGGAATTCGAGATCTCGTTTTTCCTTTATCTCTAAAATTCGGACGTTTTCAATTTTGGAGAATTCATCAAATGCTTTCCTTATAGAACTTTCCGCATCTATCATTAATATGCACTTCTTGAATTTTCATTTTTAACCGCGGGGGCAACGTATGCTTTTGATCCTTCTATTTCATCTTTAGCCAGATGGCAAGGGAATCTGTCACCTAAATGTCGTTGCCATTTCAAACAAGCTTCTTTAGGATTAGGGTTTTCTATTGCAAGGTTAGCAGAATTAATAAAGGCTTCTAATGCTTTTTTAAAAAACTGTTTTTTACCTTGTGTGCTCTTCTCAAAAAGATTTTCTCCTCTTTTTGGTGTTGGCCTATAACATGTGAAATTATTAATCTCCAAATCCCTGTTTATGTTTACCAATGTGTCACGTAAGCATAAATCATCTCTATCGTTTAAGACATAATTATTAGCGGCTAGAATTGACATAATAATTCCACAGGGCATGTCAGCACTTTTTAAATCTGACCAAGCTTTTAAATATCTGACGATCTTTCGGAGTTGGCAATCTTCTTTCCTAATATCTGATAACCATTTTTCATAAGGTTCCGCATATTTTAAGGCTTCTAGTAAAAAAGCTTTTTGGAAACTTGATTTTGCTTTGGCTTCAAACCATGCTATGAATTCTACAGGACTACTTTCGATCCACCCTTCCTCAGTATGAGCAAGTTTCGGTGTTTCCATGTTTTCCGCATAATAAATAGGAATATCAATATGAAAACCCAAATCACGGTCTTTATATTTACGATAGTATTTTACCCTAACACATGTTGATTTATCTATAATATCTTCTATCTCGACATTCTTATCAATAGCTTTTATAATAATATCATGAAATATTTGAGTGTTTGAACGTTTTTCTTCTCTCAAATTGCCTTGAAAGTAAACTCCATCATCCAAATCAAAGTCATTTATTTCTGGTTTAATAATAGTATCCATTACAAAAGAACCTTGGCTTTGGAATTCAATTGAATGAGTTTTCCGTTGGTCTTCCGGAAGTTTTAAAAAGGCTGATTTCATTCTTTCTCGAAGAGAATTTCGAGCTTGTTTTAATTTTTCTCTATCAGTATCTGAAAGCTTTATAGCCTTATTATAGGCTTGAAATAAATTGTGACTGTTTGCCATAGTTATTTTGTATTATATGATTTCGGTGTTTTAAAAAAGGCTTCAATCTGCGGCATTTTAGAATAAAGCATAGCCTGATCAATTCCCATACTTATTATTTGATCTATTGAATCTTTTGATGCCTTATCCATCTGGATTAATTGTTCCTGTTTTGAATCAATTTTTACTGATGGTACTCTGACATAATTTATCGGCACAGTAAAATTTGAACTGAATTTTTCCATGAAATAGTTTGTAAAAAAACTTTGACCTGAAATGAAAGTTTCAAATAAATCATTTTTCCAATGCCAAAATGATTTTTCTTTTCGTGTTCCAATAGGTTGTCCACTAGTCTTGGTTAAGCTACTTATTGAAAGAATTTCAATTTCATTGTAATCTTTTCCAACGCCAACAAAATATGTTAATGCTTCTATCAAACCAACAAGTGTTGGATTATTAGCCCAAATTCCACCATCGACGAATTGTTTTCTTGAATAATTATCAATTTCATGAATTGGGAAATATGTTGGAGCAGCAGAGGTTGCTAATGCCACGTCAACATAGAATGCTTCTGAATCCCTTTCAAGTATTGTATGGTCAAATTTGAAAACCCAAGGTTCTCCTTTAGTGAGACAGAAGGAGGGTATACATAAAAGATTATTACTATCTTTTATTTTTTTGTCGCCAAAAATTTTAATTAAACTCTTTTTTAATGGGTCGCTCGAATACTTACCCTTTAGTAAAGCTTGTTTTACATAACCTATTAGCTTCCCCATTTTCGGAAAAATAAGAATTCCATCTTCTGCATACATTTTAGAAATTTCACTAGCAGGGATTCCTAATGATAAGCTTAAGGCTATTAAACCTCCTGTAGATGTCCCACACAACAAATCAAAATGATCTGAAATTCTGCATTTAAACTTCTTTTCAAAGTATTCAAGAATAGTTGCAGAATAAAGACCCTTAATTCCGCCACCATCAATAGAAAGTATTTTGAATGTCTTTTCCATACTTAACGAGAATTAATATTTTCTAGATTACTCAGGTGAGTTATGTATTCCTGTTAATCATAAACTTTAATATATTTATCACCTGTTGCAATTGATTTTACAAAATCACAATTTGGAGAACATTTTTTATCGAAATACTGGCTAATAATTCCCGGATCATATCTAAATCGTTGAACACCGAAATTAATTAAACCACCTGAACCAGTGACAATAGCAACTAGATGAAAAATTTCTAGAGATGCTAAGTTTGCACTAAAGGGAAATATGTTTTCATTGTTTTTTCTTTTATAGTAATCTTTTGAAAGGCCCTTCAAATAGGAAGGACTATCTATCAGACCTGATATTTCTAATGATACATCACTTGCTGAGTATACATCAAGACATTGTAAACAAGGTCTGGTTGGGGAGACTGTTTGAACTTGCCAATCTGCACCGGAAAATTCATACCCCTTTAACTCATTACCCTCAAATCTCACCTGGATACCTCCATCAATGACAGGTATTAAATGGGCATAAGCAATGTGATTAAGTATATATCTGGCACGAGGCCGATCTACACAACTAAAAAGTATATCACAGTCTATTGCACCTTTGTATGCTTCTTCTGTATAAAGGCTTTTGTTTATAATACTAATTTGAATCCTTGAAGCAGTTCTTTCGGTTTCAATTAACCGTTTTGCAATATCTACTTTAAATAAACCTATATCTTTTCTTGTTGCTCCCACAAGACGATCCAAATTATGAGCTTCAACCTTATCAAAATCAATTAAAACAAATTTCTCCATTCCCATTCTAGCTAAACTTTCAGCTACCATACTTCCAACGCTTCCGAGACCAACGATTCCAATTTTCAGTTTAGCTAATTTCTCATGGTTTTCCCGGCCCCAAACAGCTCTGGTTCGTTTAAATAATTGACTGAACTTAGGAGAAGGAACTAAACTTTTCGTAAAATCAATTTTGAGTTGTGAACCAACAACACGAACGGATTCTGCCCATTGAATTTCATAGATATTCTTCTTTCGGTTATAGTTCCAGATACGCCCGCACCAAGTTGCATCCGAACCAATTGTCATTCCGATTAATGGATAGCCTGTTAAAACTTCGACAGTCTCACTGAGCCTAATCTTTTCAGCAACAATATCATCTGGACTCATTTTCTGCCAGCCAGGGAAGGGATGACTATGAATAAAAACGATACCACATTCTTTCTTAGATGCTTCCCTACATACTCTTTTAATATATTTAGGATTAAAACTTACATTACCATGTCTTTGGCGATCGCCATGTTCAGGAAAGATAAGATTGTGAATTAAGGCTGTATCACGTTCATTACCTAAGGAATAGTTCCATAAAGCAAAAATCAAATCCTCATCACCATCCTCCCGAATCAAGTGTTCACATAGTTGTTCATTTAGCTGTTCAGGTATTGCTATGCTAAAATGTTTCATCCTAAGCTCTTTTAAAAACACCAGTTATCTGAGACATTAAATGTTTAGCAGTATCTTCCGGTATCGCTTTGAATGCACAACTCCAATACCTCCATTCAGGGCCTAAACCGCTGTCAATTATATTTCTAACACCAGATAAGGTATCCGTTTTTTCAAAAAGTTGAGGAGTAGCTTTAACGTGGATAGAGCTATGCACCATTCGGGGATAATCAGAAGGTACTATTAGGGCAAGATCTATTATTTTACCAGAGAACTGCCCTATAGGTACCTCAAATTCTTTAAATACTGCATATATTAGACCATCCCCTCCTTTCGCCAATTCAGGTTGATAACCTAAATTGGTAAAATCATTTATAAAACATTCTGAACCATAGATCATGATGCTGTGGTTGGAGTTTTATCAAAAAGGACAAAGTGCATTCCTTCTTTCATTTCGATCACCTCATCAATATTAGTATACTCATGATGATCATTTCCTTGCTTTAGAGCTAAGGATTTTTCTTCAGGGTTTACCTTTGCAAAATCTACAAGAATTTCTTTTACCGTTAAGGTTTCTTTTTCAGTTTCAAACTTCTGTTTACCAATAAAGAAAACTATTTTCTTTACTTTTTTTTCTGTTTTACTGTCCATGATTGCATTAATTTTGATGTTTAACATTTTCATTCATTACAAAAAAAATACAACATCGCGCAATGGAGTTTCGTGATAAAATAAATTTTAATCCTTATTGATAGTATTTAGAAATTTGGTCTATTTTATCTCTCATTTTATCTCTAATAGTGTCAGGTGAAATTATTATTACGGTATCACCATAACCAAGAATTTTTTCATAAAACTCCCATGATGGTCTGACATTTACAGAAATTCGATACTCTTTCTCATTATCAATCAATGTTTTCTGTGTATGGTGGATTTTTAATGCTTTTAAATACTTCCCTTGAAGAGCAGTAAAAGATAATATAATTTCTAAAGGTTCATCATCAGTAACAGTGATACCAAATGAGTATTTAAAGTAATCGTCAAAATCAAAATCAATTGGATTAAATTTCTCTTCAAGGATTTTGACATATGTCATTCTGTCTAAGGCATATGTAGTTGTTGGTTTATTATACTTCTCAAGCTTCCCGAGAATATACCATCTATGTCTGTCTTCTTTCAGCAAGTATGGTTGAAGCTTAGTAAATTTAGGAGCAGAGTCCTCAAACTTTTGATAGTTAAATTCAATGACGCGGTTCGTATCCAAGGCTTGTATAATTATTGGGATAATTTCACTCCCAGTTAATTTTGGAGTTTTTTCAGTTTGAACTACTGATTTTGCTTGTTTCAAACGGGATATCCCTTTACGAATATTGACAGCATCAAGTACCTTTTCAATAGCGTTAGTAAAGTCACGAAAGACCTCATATTCTTTATATTGATTTATGGTTTTGGCATAGAACATCAAAGCATTGATATCGTTTTCCTTTAATCCAAATGCTTTTATTGTATAATTCTTATCAGTATAATAGTACGCTTTCTGATAAGTGTTGTATTCAATCGGAGCAGAATAGCTTAATAAGGGATCGTACTTCATTGCATTAATATCTTCATTAATCATCCGTTCAGAAACTATTATTGATAATTCGGCTTCAATAATTTCTTTTAACTCTTTTGTTTTTACCCAATCTTTTCTGCCAAGTTCTCTATCTATAACCTGATACCTTCCAAATGGATGTTTTGAAATAGCCATAAGTTTATTTTATTAAGTCTTCTTTAAAATGTTCAAATATCATGACCATTGCCAGGGTGTCTAATTCACAGTATTTTAATAATGCTTTGGTTAGTTCATCAATTTCTGATTTCCCCATATTTGAATATTGCAATTTGCTATAAGCTGTTAATGCAGCACCGCCATTTGCTATATCTTCAATCTCGGATAGGGTATTTTCAATCTCTTCTTCTGTCCAATTTTGAAAAACAGATGGAAGCATTTTGTAGGGACTCAATGAAGAACCATCCTTGAGAGTTAACCAAATATGATCCTCAGGAAAGTTTTTGCTACTTAAATCAATGTCTTTTATTCTCTTCGAATATTTCTCTTGTATGTACTTGCTACTATTTAAAACTGCGGGTAATACATCTTTGATCGAATTAGAACCCTTTGTTAGTGGATTGAAGTAATATTTTTTTACAATATCCCACAAGTCTACCATATCTCTTTTACCTTCCCATTCTGTAATACTATCCTTTTTAGAATGTGAGATACTTTTGATAAATTCAATTAACTCATTTTTATCAGGTTCTAAAGAGTTAATTAGTTGATCATAAATAGCATTGAGAATGGTGTTTTCATGGTATGAATATCTGAATATTGTTCCTTCATCTTTTGCCAAAGCATCTTTTAAAGCTCTTACAAATTCAAAATTTGGGAAAAAACCGGCTTTGTTATTAATATATTCATTTGAATGTTCAATTTTCCCATCTTTAAAATAGGTATGATGAGAGAATTGAAAGGCGATCTGTTCGTACGGATGTCTTCCTTTATTAAAAGGTAACGCTGCAGCACTAGTTTCAAAATCGATAAAATGTAAAGGATAACTCCAATTAGACATTTCTGACTTTAATCCATCTGAATCAATAAATATTGTTACGTCAGAGTTAACCTCTTTTTTAATTTGCAACCATTGCCTTTGAGAGTTTGATAACCTATCATTTTCTTCTTTATAACCAATATTCTCTTTTGTTAATTGTTCCATAAAGTAAATCCCTTCACCAAACAAATTACTGCCCTTCGAAAAAGACCATACATCAAAAATATTTGGTTTATCAAATTCCTTATCGGACCATTTGTGTTGATTTGAAAAGCATTCTTTAAACCCAGATTTCAATCCCTGATCTTCTTCTGTCTTATTGCACTTAAATTCGCATGATTTGCAAGCTGAATACGATGTCGGCCAATTTATGCATTTGTCTTGCTGATAATGTTCCTTAAAAGATTCGATCGTATCTTTGAAAGACATATTATCAAAACAACTGTAAATATCTTTTTCTATTGAACTTACGATATCATTTATTTTTATTCTTCCTAAAATTGGTTCACCTATTTCTTCAAGAGAATTGACAAGGTTAATAATTCCTGTCCTTTTGTCCGATTTACTACTGATTCTGAATAGTTGGTTTAAGCCATCTATAGAAGCGGTTTTTAATTTATCAGCCATCATAATATAAGAGTTAATACTCCAAGCTGGAAAGCACAATTGCATTACATGTTTCTGGAAGGCAATATCAAATAAATATGGTTTCCATTTACTTACAATCCCCCCTCTTTTCCCTACGAAAATATAATTATCAGATGGGTCAAAAGATTTAGCCTTAACTTCTATTAGATCTATGCTAATACCCCTTTTTACCAGTACATCTGTTCTTATGAATAGCCCATCTACTAAGAAAGCCGCTTCATAAATTGTAACATTTTCCTGTTCCAAGAGTTTTTGTGTCTTATTCCATAAAAATTCGTAGTCCCAATCTTGGCCTTCTATAAGTATTCCCCCAGGGTAATGCATTCTCGCTAATTCCTCTACTTGGAACCCTCCCTCTGCTAAGGCTTCTAAAAATGGATCATCCTTTTTCTTATTGACATATTCATTTTTGCCAGTATAAAAAAGTTTATTAGGACATTCTAGCCCCAATTTGAACCTAGATTTTGTAAGCACTTTCATTTTTCGCGTGATTTTTAATTTAGAAGCATACTCCAAATTAGATTTTACCGAGTTCTTTTAATTTCCAAAAACATTTTGCAGTTGTGTGAATATCTACATAAGCATTATGTGCCTCTTCAAAGTTTTCCCCGAAAAGTTTTAAGTGCAGTTCTGAAAGCTTTGGCCATTTATATCCATATGGTCCGTCTATTTTACAGAAATTTGTAGTTCCCTGCATTGTACATATCTTTTTTCTTGAAGCTAAACTATCCAGCATCTTGTTTCGCAAAAATTCAGCTCCAACAATCTTCTCATCAAAACTTATGTTGTGAGCAACCAGATATTCCGATTGGTCAATTAAAGTCTGAAATTCCTGCAGAACATCTAATATAGCTTTTCCCACCTCAATTGCTCTCTCAGTTGAAATACCGTGAATTCGTGAAGCCTCTGCCGGAATTTTAAAGCCAACAGGTTTAATTATATAATCACATCCGGAAATTAATTTTCCATTAATGTCATAGTACAAATACGCCAACTGAACTAAACGTGGCCAATTGTTCAAATCTGTAACAGGCGCTTTCCAGTTTTTTGGAAGTCCAGTTGTTTCGGTGTCAAAAAACAAGTACATAATTCTCGTTATTGTGTATTAAACTACTTATTAAATTCTTCAGAGTTTGGATCAATCAGCAATGTTAGGTTCTTCTCCCCAAATTCCAGAACCCCCATGATTTGCTTTTCCAGTACCAGCTTTATTTGCTGCAGAAAAAACAGATTTAATCGATGCACTATCTGTCGATCGATATACTAGCCGGTCATTAACTATTGTACCAACGTATCGGCCATTAGTGCCAAAAACTTTATTGCCATCAATTCGACCAACTACTTTTCCAGATCTACTATAAACAATACTACCTGAAACTTGAAGAGGCCTTCCATCTTTTGTGTATAGGTCCATAGTCTGATATTTTAATATCTATTTTATTGATTATAAATAATGTATATGATACTGCAAAGATCATGACACGCAACTTACCTTTAGAGTCCGTGTTGTTACAGTTTTTTCTATCAAAAGAATGGATCTGTATAGGATGATTTTTGTCTTTCAAATTCATATCTTAAATTACCTATATCTTCCAGAATGAATTTTTTGCCATCCATTTTTAAGATTCTGATTTCTGCTCCTATTTCTTTACCAATATTATACATTGTATCAATTAATTCCTTACTTGCTTTACATCCTAAATATATTTTTTTAGCATAAGGAAAAGGTATCTTGTTAGAATAGAATTTGCAAATCTCATTATCAAAAATGATTCTCCATTCTTTCTCATAATTCCAATTTGCTGATTTTACAATATATGTATTATAGATTATTTCATCAATATTAGAATTATATATGACTGCGCCGTTTTCATTAAGCTTAATTCGATTTAATTTAGTAACTGGAATATTTATTCTGCTTGAGGTATATCTTACAGGGAATAGGCTGGATTTTATAATAAATTTATTGCGTTCATCTAAGTACTGTTCTTTATTGTTATAGAAATCAGCATATTCAAAACTAAATGGATTCTCTTCTTTTAAAAACGAAAGATCATATTCAATGCAAAAACCTCTATGTTCATCAGCGTAATGAGACCACATTGCGATTTGCCTACAAAATTCATCATATTTATCTAGTTGAGAGAAGCATGCGATTCTAATATTTATTTTTTTAAGTTTCTCAATTTTGAAATCAATATCACTTAATTTTTTATCAAGATAATCGTATACTTTGCTCCGAAATTCCTGAGATTTGCTATCAAGTATTTTTCTCTTTGCATCCCAATATTCTTCTTTTTTAGATAACCAAGAGACATTTTCAATGGAACTATTTAAAATTCTTATTATATCTTCTTTACTGAATCCGTTATGATTTTGAGATTCTTCTTTTGTTCCCAGTTTAGTAATAAAATCAAGCAATGTAACTTTTTCAAAATTTTCCTTATCATAACCTACCTTACAGTCAAAAGGATCATTGAATGAATCCGGATGTGATAGCCAAAGTTTTTTGTTTTTAATGTCAAGGATATTATCTGAGGTTGGAGAGTAATACTTAAAAAGGTAAACTGGCATATATTTAGTCTTCTCATTCACTAGGTTAATGTTCTTCAAGACTGTTTTTGAGAAATTTTTTTTATTATCTGGACAACAATCAAAGACTGATTTTATAAATCTTTTTTGCCATTTATTGTTTCGATGCTTTATCATTTATACTTCCTATACAGATTATTAATCTTGGTTGCAAATTACATACAGCAGCCGGGAAATAAAGGGAGGTTGTGTTACCCGACGCAAGCACCGGTCAGGAACCTGGTACTTTAGCCAGAAAGCTGTCACGGTGCAAGGAGGGTATGGCGTGGTTTTTGCAA
>Ga0066599_100000020_pt1 | contig 20948 bp, 10 predicted proteins | sample InisedmetaG_FD_60065 | JGI IMG/M metagenome (GOLD analysis project Ga0066599, IMG submission 60065) | Freshwater pond sediment microbial communities from the University of Edinburgh, under environmental carbon perturbations - Initial sediment | ecosystem: Environmental > Aquatic > Freshwater >...
ATTAGGTTCTACTATGACTGCGTTGGACATCCTTGAAGGGAGGATGAATGTTGAGATTGGCCTCGCTGTTGTTCGTCCTGCAGAATTTATAATACTTAAATTCTCTCATAAAATGCAGGAATCTTAATCAGTTCGAATCTCATAATTAATTTGTAATTATAATTAAAATACTATTATCATGGCTAAAGGAGATTATCCACTACCAAAATTCCACTTCCAGGTGGAGTGGCAAGGAACCAGATTGGGTTTTACTGAAGTATCAGGTCTCGATGTGGAAACTGAGCCTATAGAGTATCGTCAGGGTGACAGTCCGCAATACCATAAGACCAAACAACCAGGTTTAACCAAATATAGCAATATCACCTTAAAACGGGGTACTTTCCAATCAGATAATGATTTTTATAACTGGTGGAAAGAAACAGCCTTTTTTCAGGAAGGAAATAAAACAGGAGCGAAGTACAGGCGAAATATTACTATCAGTCTTTTAGATGAAGAACATAAGCCGATCATTACGTGGAAAGTAGTAAATGCCTGGCCAATTAAGGTCCAATCCTCCGATATGAAGGCTGATGGAAATGAAGTGGCAATAGAGTCGATTGAACTGGTTCATGAGGGAGTCACCATTCAAAATGACTAGTGATGTCAACTAATGAGTCTCCTCCTCCTTCTTATGAATACCCTCTTCCTTCATTTCACTTCCGGGTTGTATTCGGTTCAGAAGCAATTGATAATGCAGAACCCTATGATAATCATTTTCAATCTGTTTCAGGCCTGAGCGTGGAAATGAATACTGAAACAATAATTGAAGGAGGAGAAAACCGCTTTGAACATCAGATTCCCGTCAGGACGAAATATTCAACACTTGTGCTCAAACGGGGAGTACTTAAAGATTCCGCACTCATACAATGGTGCAGGAAGGCGCTGGAAGATTTTCAGTTTAAACCGGCCACCTTGCAGATAGAATTGCTTGGCGAAAATCATACGCCTCTCATTACTTGGGCATTGTTCCATGTTTGGCCCAAAAAATGGTCAGTGAGCGATTTTGATGCTGAAAAAAGTGAACTGCTGGTGGAAACACTTGAAATGAACTATAATTTTTTTACTGTGAAGTACGAAAATCTGTGATTATCATCGAAAATGCCTCTGGAAATAAAAGAATTGCATATAAAGGCTTCGGTTTCTGATGAAAATGGCAAATCGAAGAAAGGTAGTAATTCATTACCGGTTGATAATGAAATGAACCAGGAAATCATTGCTGAATGTGTTGAAAAAATCATGGAAATTCTTAAAGATAAAATGGAAAGATAAATGGAGAGGCCGGCTAAAATCAGGATAATACCCTTCCTGGACAAGGAATTGCAAAATCAGGATCCCGAAGTTAAGGAGTATATAGTGCCTGTAAATCCCGAGTCGTACTCAGTGAACTATAAGGTGGTTTACGATGTAACACCGCCATCCGGATCACATGGACTTGGGGAGAAGTTCAAATATAGCCTGCCCGAAGAGCTGAAACTCGATTTTATAATCGATGGTACAAACACAATTTATGGGTATAAGTTCAGCGATGATAAGATAAAAACAGTGACCGAACAGATAAGGCATCTGAAAAGTGTAGTTTATGACATGTCGGGCAAGATGCATCAGCCACGGTTCCTGAAAATCATGGGTCTTGGGATTAATCAGAAGGGGAAGGGAGACGTCACATTTAACGCTATTCTTACCGACCTTCAGATCACATTTACCCTCTTTAATCTCGACGGAGAGCCACTTCGTGCAAAAATAAGCGCCACATTCCTCGACTATAGGGAAGCAAATCGAAAGGCACTTGAAAACAACAAAAAATCACCTGATCTTACCTATATACGCAAGGTAGTTGATGGAGATACATTGCCGCTTTTATGCTATTCGGTTTACGATGATCCTTCTTTCTATCTTGAGCTGTCAAAAGTGAATGGCCTGACAAATTTCAGAAGACTGACCGTCGGGCAGGAACTCCGGTTCCCTCCAATAAACAAATCATCAAGATGAGCGATCCAAGGGTTTTGCCGGTCAAAGATACCGCAGGGACAATTACTTTCAGAGTGCTTGTCGATAGCAAGGAGGTCCCTGATACTATTGAGTTTCTGACAATCGTTACCAACAGGGAAGTGAACCGGATCCCTTCTGCCCGTTTAATTATTAAAGATGGAAGCGCTTCATCGGAGAAGTTTGAAGTGAGCGACCAGGATGTTTTCATTCCGGGTAAAAAGATAGAAATTCAGGCTGGTTACGATAGTAAAAACATGACCCTGTTTACAGGTATAATTATTAAACATGGAATAAAAATCAGGGAAAAACGAAGTTCTGTTTTGCAGGTCGACTGCAGGGACGAGGCCGTAAAAATGACTGTCGGGAGAAAAAGCAACTATTTTGAGGAAATGAAGGACAGCGAAGTCCTTGAAAATATAATTAGCCAATATGGGCTGAAAAAATCTGTTTCTTCCACCAGTCTGAAACACAAAGAACTTGTCCAGTATTATTGCACCGACTGGGACTTCCTGGTGTCACGGGCGGAGATGAATGGCATGCTTGTTATCGTAAACGACGGTGAGGTAAAAATAGAAGTTCCGAAGACTGCTTCATCAGCAAAACTTTCACTTATTCATGGAGACACTCTCTATGAATTTGAAGCCGAAATTGATGCCAGGAATCAATTTAAGAGTGTTAAAAGCAGCTCATGGGAGTCAAAAAGCCAGAAAGTAATTGAAAAAGCAGGCTCGCCACCGGCTGCGAATGCCATGGGTAATCTTAAGGAACAAACCCTTGCTGATGTGATAGGCCTGTCAGACTTTAGACTGAAGCATAGCGGAAAGGTTATCGATCAGGAACTGCAGCAATGGAGTGATGCAACTCTTGTTAAAAGTCAGCTGTCAAAAGTGATCGGAATGGCAAAAATACAGGGTTATCCCGATCTTCTGACCGGCGATACGGTCGAATTCAAAGGGGTGGGAGACCGGTTTAACGGTAAAGCCTATATCACTGGTATCAGGCAGGAAATTGTTGAAGGCACCTGGTACACTCAGATCCAGTTTGGACTTTCCCCTGAATGGTTTTATAACACTTATGAAGCAGTGGATCGTCCGGCCTCGGGGTTGCTTCCCGGCATCAATGGCTTGCATATTGGAATCGTCAGGAAACTTGAGAGTGATCCTGATGGTGAAGATCGTATTCAGGTAGTGCTGCCATTGATTGATGAAAATGCAAATGGTATTTGGGCGCGCCTTGCCAGTCTCGATGCCGGGAATAAAAGAGGCTGGATATTCCGACCGGAAATCGGAGATGAAGTTATTGTTGGTTTTATCAATGAGGATCCACGAGATGCAGTAGTACTGGGAATGTTACACAGTCAGAAGATGCCGGCTCCTGTTCCTCCTAAAGATGACAACCATGAGAAAGGATTGGTTTCACGGTCAGAAATGCGAATCTGGCTAGATGATGAAAAAAAGATTATGACCCTGGATACGAAGGCAGGAAATAAAATTGAAATCAGTGAAGATGGCAAGTCAATCACCCTGGAAGATCAGAACGGTAACAAGATCGTGATGGACAATAGCGGAATTGAGATTAACAGTCCAAAAGACATAAAGGTCATTGCAAGCGGCAAAATAGAAGCTACTGCCACCCAGGATTGCAATGTGGAAGGAATGAACGTCGGTTTGAAAGCTAATGCCGAATTCAAGGCAGAAGGGCAGGCAGGCGCAAAGGTAACTACATCAGCAATTGCTGTTCTTAAAGGTTCAATGGTTCAGATAAATTAAAAGGAAGAGATTTCTAATATTAAAAGAATTAAGTATGCCCCCGGCTGCCAGAGTAGGAGATATGCATGTTTGCCCGATGGTCACAGGTGTTGTTCCGCATGTCGGCGGTCCGGCAATTCCTCCTGGTGCACCAACAGTGCTTGTCGGAGGAATGCCGGCTCTGAGGTTGGGTGATATGCTAACCTGTACCGGCCCGCCAGATAGTGTAATAATGGGTTCAACAACAGTGATGATAGGAGGAATGCCTGCTGCTAGGTTGGGTGACCCGACTGCACACGGTGGTTCAATTATTCTGGGATGTTTTACAGTAATGATTGGAGGTTAAAATGGCTGAAGAAAATTCTTTCCTGGGAAAAGGTTGGGGATTTCCACCTGAGTTTGACCGGAAATTAAAAAAGGTCTTCATGGTTTCCGGTGTGGATGATATCGACCAGAGCCTTAAGATCCTGTTGAGTACGACACTTAAGGAGCGCGTAATGCAGCCAAAATACGGAGCCGATCTTCAGGGATTTGTCTTCGAACCTGCCGATTCAGGACTGGTCATTCGTTTAACGGATATCGTCAGGACAGCCATAATCTATTTTGAGACAAGGATCGAACTTATTGACCTTAATATTGATACAACTAGGGCGTGGGAGGGTCTTCTGATGATCAACATTGACTATAAAGTGAATGCCACTAATTCGAGATACAACTTTGTATATCCTTTTTATCTCAATGAAGGGGTAGATATAAAAACATTAATGACATGATATTACCGGAAGAGTATGCCTGATAATGAGTATTATAGCATGAAGAATTCTTTAAGAAGAGACGGGACCAGTCAGAATCAGCGCCGTATGGCCGCCCTTGATCCTGATTTTGTGAAGGTTGATGAACGTACCATACAGGACTTTCTGGTTTTTGCACGTGATTTTGCCAGGCAGGTTTTCTATTTTAACAACGATGGCAGAATTGAAGGAGACTGGGAGTGTTTCTGGGCATACGATCTCTCATTCATAATTGCTGCCATTGAAAAAGTGAATCCATATCCCGGCAGACAGGAATTCTTCCGGATTCTTGATTCAAACCCTGCGGTTGAAGGGCTATCTCAACTCTTTCGCAGGATTCTGGATGTTGCAGGAAAGCTTGATAAATGGTATCAGGACCTTCCTGCCGGCAATGACTTCCGGGATCAGATATCGCGTCTCGTAAGATCGAAACTCAACACATCCCTTGTAAAACTGGCAGGCTTTGAAAAAGGAGCATATTCTGTTTTAGGGTCAAAGGGGTACAATGAACCTGACTCCGTTGAATACACCCTCCTCTCATCCTTGTGGAACCTTGGAGATTATGCCACCATCAAGCCAGATAAAAGTCTGTTCAGGAAGACATGGGAACCAGCCTTTTCCGGCGAGCTTCCAGCTAATCCGGATGATGATCAGAAACTGGCAAATGCATACGATAACCTGAAGACTATATTCACAGAGGTCTACAATGTATATTTCCAGGTAATAAAGCTTGCAGCAACATGGTTCGAGAAAAGTCTTCTGCTTGGCAACCACGAACCGCACATTGCCTTATTTATTTCCTTTTTAAGGTTATATCAGAAAGTTCAGGACGATCTCAACAAATTGACTGAAAAGCATCTGAATTTTTATTACAGGGACGTGCTTCAACTGAAGTTAAAACCCGCGGTTGCTGATAAACTACACCTGTGGTTCACCCTGGCAAAGCATGCCGATGAACACCTGCTGGTAAAAGGGAGTCGTTTTCTGGCAGGAAAAGATAAGACAGGAGCAGATTTATTCTATGAGCTCGACAAAGATATTGTACTTAACAGGGCCAGCGTTGATAGTATCCGTACAGTTTTTGTCGGACGGGATGGTGCAAATATTAAAAAAATAACTGCAGCCCCTGTCGCCAATTCAAAGGATGGTATGGGGGCACCGTTCACAAACGAGGAAAAACCCTCCTGGAAAACGCTCGGGAGCTCTGAGATGCCTGAAGCCGGTATCGGTTTTGCCATTGCTTCCAACGAACTCTTAATGGCAGGAGGAGACAGAAAAATTACACTTACGTTTACCTATCCTGAATTGGTTGCATTTCCGGAAAAGGAGAAAATAAAAAGCGCATTGAGTGCAAATTTAAGCGGTGAAAAGGATTGGATTGTTCCAACAACTTTAAATGTTAATCAAGCTGATGCAACTTCATTGATAATTGAAATCGGATTGACTCCTGATAAGCCGGCTGTTGTTCCCTTCAATGAAAAAGCGCTGAAAGAAAAGCTCGGCACAAATCTCCCGGTGGTGAAAGTGATGCTTGATAAGCAGACTGAGGGTGACAATAAAACCGGGTGGATTTTGGATTTTTTAAAAAACATTACAATAACCTCCCTTAAACTGCATGTTTTGGTTACAGGTGCTTCAGATATTGTTGCATTCAACGATCTCGGTGCAGTTGATATCACAAAATCATTCCTTCCGTTTGGTCCAGCACCTGTAGTAGGATCAGCTTTTTATTTTGGGAGCAAGGAAGCATTCCGGAAAAGCCTGCAGAATATCACTTTGAATTTGACATGGGAGAATCTTCCAAAGAGTAAGAACGTTAATGAAGGTCCCAGTGAAATTTTGAATTTAAGTAGATATTATTTGGGTTATGATGATAAGCCTGCTGCCAATTCGGATTTTAAATTCAAAGCAATTATCATTAATTCTAAAGGAGATTCTGAATTTCTAGATTTACAGTTTTTTCCCAATTCTAATAGTCCAAATCAATATGTACAGCTTAATTATGACGAAAGTAAGGATTCAACTGAAATTCAATTCAAGGACAGTACGTTTTGGTCTAATACCATAGAATCAAATGATTTGTATAAATATGGTGAGAAACCATACACAGGTTTTATAAGGTTAGATCTTCTTCGTGATTTTGAACATGATCAGTATGCAAAAATCCTTCCTATACAAACATTAGCAGCAGGATGGTTACCATTAAATAGAAGGCTTTACGGAGCACATTATACTAATGATTTATTGAGTGATAATGATTATATATGGGGCAAAACAGGATTAGATTCTAATTTAGCAACATTTGTAATCATTCCCAACAAACCCTATACACCAACTATTAAAACCATTTCACTTGATTATGCCTCGGAAATTGAACTGGGAGTAACCGCTTCTGAAGATACATTTTTCATCCATCTGCATCCCTTTAACAGTTGTTACCAGGCGTTTGATAAAGTTAACAACCTCTCGCTGATCCCCAGACTGCATATTAATGAATCAAAAGCAGATACCCGGGATCTGCAGGGAAGCCTTTTACTGGGTATAAAAGACCTGAAGCCGCTTCAGAGTCTTTCGATACTTTTCACGACAGCAGAAAATACGGCTGATCCCGGCACAGACGAAGCCATAGTGCACTGGCAGCACCTCGCCGGTAACGGATGGAAAGATTTCATGGATTACGAGATAACTGGTGATACAACAAAGGGGCTGGTAACTTCCGGGATCATTACTTTCACAATTCCCCTGCCTGAAGCAAAAGAAACGGAGAATACTATTTTACCTGGCAACCTTTACTGGCTAAGGGCATATGTTGAGATGAATTCTGCTGCGGTAAGCGAAACTATAAATATCCATACCCAGGCGGTTAAAATCACATTCCAGGATAATAAAAATGATCCGGATCACCTCGATGCCCCGCTTCCGGCAAAAACCATTGGCAAGCTTGAGAAAGATGATCCGGCAATTGCCTCTGTAAACCAGGATTATGATTCTTTCGGCGGCCGTCCGGCTGAAAAGCCGCTTGATTTCTATACTCGTGTCAGCGAACGTTTGCACCATAAAGGGCGGGCTATCTCTCTCTATGATTACGAACGTATAGTGCTGGAAGAATTTCCGGATATCTACAAAGTTAAATGCATTAATCATACCAACGAGGATGATCAGTTAGCCCCGGGGCATGTGCTCATTGCTGTAATTCCTGACTTTTCTAAAATGAAAGGAGTAGATCGGAAAAGACCCAAAGTTACACGGGGCAGACTGGAAGAGATCGGGAAATACCTCGAAGCCAGAAATTCTCTATTTGTCGGTTCTTTCTTGAAAGATAACTCTGTTAAAAAGTACCTGCATGTTGTAAATCCTTTTTACAAGTTACTCACTGTCAGCTTTTCGGTTCGTTTCAAACCTGATATTACAGCTGTCGATTTTCATATCCGGATGCTGAAGAAAGCAATAATAGGATTTCTCTCCCCCTGGGCGTATGAAAACGGAAATGAAATAAATTTCGGGGGCAAGGTATTCAAATCATCCATCCTCGATTTTGTTGAAGAACTGGACTATGTGGACTATGTTACAAACTTTCGGTTGATGGATCCCGGTTCAGATAATGATGTGAATTTTATCGAATCTGACAAAGCAAGAACAGTGCTTGTTCCGGCAGATGAAGATCAAATAATAATATCGCCAATACCTGATGCCAATGAATGTGCTGCAGAGAATTTAATTACAGGTGACTCTCTTGGGTATTTGACAATTAATGATTACGAAATTACAAAATAATTGAAGATAACTAAATATACCGCGCCATGTCAATAATGAGCAGACTTGACCTTAGAGCCTTGTTTAAAAACGGGAAAAAACCTTCGGAAAACGATTTCGCTCTTCTGATTGAATCCATGCTTAATAAAAGAGATGATCAGTTTATGGGTCGCTGGAAAGCCGGCCAGACATACCGTCCCGGAGAGGTGGTTATCCATAACCGCGGACTATGGGAAGTAGTACCAGGGGAAGATGAGATATGTGCGTCAGAGCCTCCGGCAAAGCCACAATGGCAGGAATTGATAATTCTGGAAAGCGATGGCGACTGGAAAATAGATAAGGATAATGGAGTGATGTATGCACAGGTATACGATCTGGTTGGAATAGGTCGCGAATATGACCTCGTGAATAATGACTCTCCGGAAGCAAAGCTTGATATTACAACCAAAGATCATTCAAGATATCTTATTTTTCCAAAGCCTCATAAAACGCCGACACTGAGTCTCTTCCAGCTAGAGGGCGGACCTGAGGGAGAATCAGCAAAAGATAAGACATATTTCATTACCGGGCTGGATAACGATAACGTGAATTTTCTGACTGATACATCTGCTTTTTTATTCCGCAAGGGAGAATTTTGTGAAAATGGTGAGGAGAGCAACCTTCAGGCGAATGATGGTGTCGTTCTGATGACAATCCGTTCAGGAAATTCGGGGCTCGCCCAGGTAGGCATCAGTACTCCCGATCCTGCCGGAATGCTTGATATAACCGATCAGCATAAGGGACAATTTATCTTTAACCCCGAAGACAAAACCGATCCGGTTTTCAGCATTATCAATTTGTATCCTGAAACCGAAAAGAATTATCTGGCAACAGGTGTAGGTGAACAGAACGGTGTGTTCATCACGGATGCTCCCAGGGGATTTGTATTCCGGCATGGTTCGGAGTATGATGAGTATTGTGCTCAGACCGATATAAACCAGGATGGCAAGGGATTAATGATCATTTTTCTCGATAAGCAAAACAGGACCCGGGCAGGTATCGGAACAGAACAGCCGGAAGCACTTGTCGACGCAACTGATGATGTGTTAAGCAGGTATCAGATGAACCCTGAGCATAAAAAGGAATCGGCATTCAGTATGACAAATATTGAGAAATCGGAGAACTCTGAATACCTGGTTTATGGTTTAGGCAGAGAGCATGAAGCAGAAAGCGAACAGAAGAAGAAAGGGGCGAAAAAAGCGGCAGAAAAAAACCTGATGAGCATCTTTCTAAGCAATGCTCCCGGTGGATACAGGTTCAACCAGGGTAATGATTATTCGGAGTACATAAACGATCCTCAAATAGACCAGGGAAAAACTCATGTTGTCATTCTTGCCGATGGGAAGGTTGGCATCGGCACAAAAATTCCGGAAACACAACTGGAGATAACTGACAATCGCCAGAGCGGAAGATTCCTGTTTAACGTGGATGACAAAGCTCCTAATCCCGCTATGGCGATAATAAATACTCGTCCCGATACAGGAAAAATAAATTACCTGACACTTGGTGCCGGGAACAAATGTTCGATTTTCATTACCAATTCCGATTTTGGTTATTCATTCCGTTTTGGCCAAGACATCGATGGCTCCAATAACGATGTCGAGATTGAGCAGAAAAGTGAAACAGTCTTCAGCATACGGCCTCAATATACCGATTCAAAAAAGATTGTCAGGCCGCGTGAAATGAGGATCTTCCCTGAGAATACCGGGGATATTCCGGCTGAAGTGCATATATCGGGTATTGTAGGAATTGAACGGGATCCTGAGGAATATGAATTTGATGTTGAAGGAAAGATTAGGGCAATTGCATCTTACCTCGTTGCCGACAGGCAAAAGATGGCCAATATTAAAAGTCTCAAAAGCGTATTGGACAGGATAAACGATTCAAATGTCGATCCTGTAAGTTTTACATGGGATCCTACCCAGGTTAAAAATGCACCGGAAGGACTTCAGATTGGATTTGAGGGACAGAAATTAAGGGAAATATTTCCCGAAGTGGTGAGGCAAACTGGCCAGGAAGAGAAAGAATTCGACACATTCGCTGTGGCATACCAGAATCTGGTGCCGGTATTAATTAAAGCAGTTCAGGAGCTTACAAAAAAAGTAAATGACCTGGAAGAAAGAATCAATAACTTAACAGAAACGGGAACTCAGAAGAAAAAATAACCGTTACCTCCATTCTATGGCCTTTTTATTGGTGAAATAAAAACCTGAAAGATTATGGCCGAACCTGTTACAATTCCAAAAGACAAATCCAGCTTTCCAGACTATCTTGATTTTTTTAAGCTCCGGGAACTGGGGCTTCAGCATATACAGAAACTGGGAAGTGATATATGGACAGATTATAACCTGCACGATCCGGGAATAACTATCCTGGAAGTGCTTTGCTATGCCATAACCGATCTGGGTTACCGTGCAAATTTTGATATAAAGGATTTGCTTGCCCGAAGCAGGGAAAGTAAAAACAAGACGCCTGAAAAACTTAAAGATCAGCCAGCCGATGATAATTTCTTTTCGGCAGCAACCATTCTCGGATGTAATCCTCTTACTGTTGCCGATTTCAGGAGACTTCTTATTGATATCCCCGGTGTAAAGAATGCCTGGCTTGAAAAATCCAATGGACAGGAGATAAAAATAGGTATTGATCCGGTAAAAAAAGAGCTTTACTATATCGAAAGCAAAAGCAATGATCCCGGGAAAGAACAATCCATAACCTCAAATAGTGAAAACGATAAAGATAATCCCAACGAACTTAAGCTGAATGGTCTTTATGATATCTGCATTGAGATTGAACCACAGCTGATTACCGATGCCTGTGGCAGGAAAATCATATCGAGGGAAGATATCATTAAAAAAGTCTATGAAGTATTTCACCTGCACAGGAACTTGTGTGAAGATCTCAGGGAGGTAGTTATTTTCGATGAAGAAGGGATATCGCTTTGCTGTGATATTGAACTCAAGGCTGATGCAAACCCTGAAGAGGTGATGCTGCAGATATGTCTTAAAATAGAGGAATTTCTTTCACCTGCACTCCATTTCCATACTCTGCAGGAGATGATAGAAATGGGCAGGACTGTGGAGGAAATATTTGAAGGCCGGCCCATGACAGTTGCGGATGCAAAGTTTTATGATACAGGGAGGTCTGATTTATACGATTTCACCCTCATTCCGGGACACGGATTCATCGATAATGAGGAATTGAAAAAGATGGAGCCCCGATCGCGGATACACGTGTCCGATATTCATCATATAATAATGGATATAGAAGGAGTGCTGGCAATTCATAAGCTGGTACTTGTAAATTATATTAATGATCTGCCACATACAAAGGGAGAAAAGTGGTGTTTGCCATTGACTAAGGGTTACATGCCCCATATTAGTATAAAGTCATCAAAAGTCAATTTCCTGAAGGGGCCTCTCTGGTTTTCCTATGATAAGAATGTGGTTATTCAGCGGTTTAATGAAGAAAAATTTGCAAAATCAAAAGCCCGCCTGGAACCCTACCAGCTCGATCTTCCCGTTCCCGACGGCGTATTTAGGGATCTGAAAGATTATACTTCAATACAGCATGATTTTCCTCTGACATATGGTATTGGCAGTGAGGGGATTGCTGACTCCCCTACCGTTCTGAGAAAAGCACAGGCACACCAGTTAAAGGCATACCTGTTATTTTACGATCAGATCCTTGCCAATTATCTTTCGCAACTCGCTCATGTAAGAGACTTGTTTGCGATGAGGCGGGATGATGAAGTAACCAGGAAGGATCTTAATCATACATACTTCACACAGATACTGGAGGATGTACCGGGGGCTGATGAGCTTATCAGGAATTTTGAATCCTGTTGTACATGTTGCAATAAAGAGAGATTGCCTGAGGATTACCCGAGCTATCTGGCTTGTATTTCTGAATATCCTGAGGATTACCAGGTCAGGCGAAACCGTTTTCTTGATCATCTGCTTGCAAGGTTTTCAGAATCATTTACCGATTATGTAATGCTGATGTACAAGATTCAAAAAGATGACAGGAATGAACAAGACATAATCAACAGTAAAGCTTCATTTCTTGAGAAATACCCCGAGATCAGCAGGAACAGGGGCAAGGCCTTCAATATTCTGGATAGACATGTCTGGGATACCGGCAATATGACGGGACTGGAAAAGAGAATAGCAGCTTTGCTTGGTATTGAGAATGACAAACGGCATACTTTAAGCCATGGTGAAATAATTGAAGGAGCCGGAGGATGGTATTATGAGGTAAACCTTCCTCAGAACAATGGACATCCTGTTTTAAAGAGCTGTAATGTTTTTGAAACATACTCTTCAGCAGAATCAGAATATCAATCTGTTACAGATTATCTGGACGATGAGGAACGATATTATATTCTTAACTATAAGATACCGGAACTGAAAGGATACAGCTTTGCCATTTCTGATGAATCAGGAACGGTCATTGCCAGGAGCATTGAACATTTCACCGGCATGAAAATGCTCGAAGAATGTGTTGGTAATATTATCGACCTTTTTGCGTCTGGGAAGGCTGCTTACAAATATCCGGAAGAACCGGACAACTTTTTCTATGAAGTTATAGACGATAAGGAAAGGGTCATCCTGGTAAGTGCTAATATTTACTATACGCTGCAGGCCGCAGAAGATTCACAGTCAGTTCTGCAATCAGTGGCGAAGTCGGGGATGAACTATTCATTGCAGGACAGTCTGGTGGAGAATGCTATCGGGTATGGTTTTGTTTTTCTCGGAGAAGCAATTGAACATAATGTTCCGGAAATTATTGCCCAGAGTGTCAGGAGATTCGAAACCAGGGAAGAATGCCAAAAAACGCTATTCAGTTTTTTATGTATGGCAAAATTAAAGACGATAGCCTGTCAGGTCGAACAGGAGAATGAGTGTTTCGAATACTGGCTGTATGATGCTGAAAATAAAAATTTAATATTTAAAAGCTATCATGGGTATAAATATTCACAAGAGGCCTCAATAGCTTACGGGAATTTTCTGGATCTTGCAGCGGAGGAGGTTAATTACAGTGACATTCAGAAGGAGAGCTTATATGGATTTGCAGTGCATAATTATGGGGACATACATGACATTATTGCAATTCATCACTTTTATTATAAAACAGAGCAGGAGAAAGAGGACCGGAAATGGGCCATTATTTATTATCTCGATGATAAACCCGTTGAACCTCCTCTGATAGGAGGTACCCCGGGTGAGTTCATAATCGAGATCAGGGACCGGGAGGGCAATATACTGTTGAACAGCCCGGCAGCCGGTACTGACCTGACCTACAGAACTGCTAACCAGACAAGCCATGCCTGTCAGAAAATCTATCGCAGGGCAGGTGACTGGAGCCAGCAATATTACAAGCGTATTGATGATCTCCAGGGTGATTTGCCGTTCGGTTTCCAGATACTGGATCGGGATAATTCAATCATAGCTGAACATCCTCAAAGATATAAAACCGGGCTGGAACGTGATTTGGCCATAAAAGTCCTTCTGTATGGGATCATGAATCAGAAGGCCAGTTTCAGATATATAAAGGATCAGGATGGATATTGGCTGGAACTTTGGGATATGGGTCACGAGATTCTTATGCGCAGCGCTAAAGCATACCCGGACAGGGATTCATTAGTATTATGTGAAAAAGAAGTACTTGCTCTGGCATGTGCACGAAGCAGTTATCAGCTTACTGAGAAGGAAGGAGATGATTTTCCTTACTCATTTCAATTGCTTGGAAAGTCGAAGGAAGTTCTGATTGTTCATACCAGATCATATTCAACCGGAAAGGAACGGGATTTAGCTCTTCAATCAATCATTTATTATATATGTTCTACGGAATTCAATGAGAATATACGGGGAACTTCAGGTACATATAGTTACTCGCTGATGGGCAGGAATGGAAAAATGCTGCTTGAGTCTGCCGACATGTTTTCTGATGAAGCGGCAGCAAGGTCAGCTTTCCGGGAGATGTTGCAGATTGCCAGTGAGTATAATAATTATGCAAAAACCCCTCAGGGATTCCGTTTTGAGATCCGTAATGCAGAGCAACATGTTATCGCGCGTCCTCCGGCTGAATATAAATTCGTCTCTGAAAACGAAAGAGAAGCGGCAATAGCATTGATCATGGCCTATTTGAGGGACGACGTGGTAAAGTATAAAATTGAAAATACGGGAGGCTCTTTTTACAGTGAAATTACTGATAATGTGAATCAACTTTTATTGTCTGGCACAACGTTCTCTCCCTCATTCGAAAAAGCTGAAAAGGAACTCGAAAAGCTGATAGACAGGCAAGGATCAGAAACACCGGCGGGCCTTGCTTCCAAACCCGGTCATTACGTGATGCATGAAGATGAAAAGAGGGTGTGCCGTTATAGTTTTTACATTCGTGACAATGACGGCAACAGGGTTGCAATGCATCCTCGCTCATATCATACACCCGAAGAACTTTATAAAGCAGAGAATGATGTACTTTCATGTCTGTCTGACTGGAAGAAACTGAAGGAGAGCATAATTATCCGTCATAATTACTTCGAGTTCAAAGACAGGTCGAATTCTGTTTTGCTGTTAATAGATCAAACTTATTTTATTGGCGCCGGCCATGCTTCCTTCAGACATTTGGCATCTGAAGCTGCACATTATTTCATAGAAAGGATCAATGAGTTTTACAGGATTTTTTTACATGATCTCCAGGAAAACGTTATAGCCCGGTGTCCGCTCAGGTTTCAGAGTAAGGAATCAGCTTCAGGATTTATTGATGATATAATCTTGTTTATCGGATTAAATGGATTAAAATATGAGTTCTCGCAGGAAAGTATCCGTTACAATATTGTCAATGAAGCCGGAGAATTGTCTCTAAGTATCGGGGGAGAGTTTAAAAATAAAGCTGACGCTGCAGAAGGTTTAAAGAAAGCTTACAGGCTGTCACCTTTAAGAGATAATTTTAAAAAGATCCCGGAAGAAAAATCTCCTGAATCTGCAAAAGAGGAAAAGGATGCCTGCTTTACTTATGAGTTGAGAACCGGGACATTAGTCGTCGCATCTTGTCCGGTTTCATATGGAAGTGCCGCTGAGCGCGACGAAGCACTGGAAAGCCTGATCATAGCAATGCAGGCCGATTGGATACCATCGGGGATTATTACGGAAACTGAAAGATATTTGTATGAACTGAAAAACTTTTTGGGAAGAATATTGCTGACTTCTCGAAATATTCTTGAATTCGATTCATGGGAGGAAGCTGCAAGTGATAATACCTATGGCAAATATCTGCCGTTGGCGCTGAAGCCTTCAGGATTCAGTTCACTTCTGCGGTATGAAACGCTTGATGAAAATCACAAAAGATGTCTTTACTCCTTTTATATAGCGGATCCTGATTCGAACAATGGAACTATATTGTTCAGCCATCCTTATGAATACACGAGTCAGAAAACAAGGGACGATGTGATCAGTTCTATCATCAGGCTGCTTTCGCCAAGGCACTATAAAACCTCTGTTGAAGGAATAGCATGTGGCTTTTCATTCAAAATGTCATTCCAAATACCTTTCATCCAGGAAGAGAAAGCTATCAGGAAGCATAAGCATTCAAAAAACAATGCTTCCAAAGCTGACGTAAAAAGTGCAAATGCCCCGGATAACATTAATGTAACTATTGATGGAGCCATTCGTTACCCTGCAGAAGGTAAGGCCTGGAAAGCTGCATGCCTTGCAGCTGAACTAATGAAAGGAGCAGAACATTATTTTATACCCGAGGAAGAGGAGGCTGTAATCTGGCTTTTGAAAAAAGAGGCATCTGCTAAAACTGTTGCCACAGTGTTCTCAACCGGAGGTGAACCAACAGCAATCAGAGATGCGATAATAAGCTACCTTCAAAATACTGAGTCATTTGTACAACCTGAATTCCTTTATGAGGATCCGGGATTATTTTACCAGTTGAAAAATCAGGACAATCTTCTGCTCAGGAGTAATTCAGATATTAAATATCCCTTGATAGCCGAATGGGAGGGGACAGCTTTTACGAATCGACGGGCAGCTCATGAATTTATTGTCCGGGTTGCGGAATATGTTAAAAAAGTCGATCCGGTCAACATTGCTCCTGAGGTAAATGCTTCAGGATACCGGGTCAGTTTTATGATGGACCAGGTTTCCTGTACCCTGTCAAATCATAAACCCTCTGATATTGGAGAACCGGATATATGGAAAGAATTGTTGCTTGCTTACGGAAAATATCCGGAAAATTACAGGATAACTGAATTGACTGTATCCCACTCGTTTTCCTTTTCCATAATTGATGGTTCAATAAGTGAAGATGCGTATCAGAAAGCCTGCGATGCAAGCGATGAAATAAGTGAACTGGCCCAGAATGATAAATATTACCGCTATATCAGCAGCGATGAATTCTGTTTGCATAGCTTTGAACTGGTGGGAGATACGGGTTCGGTCATTGCATCGCACAACAGGCTGTACCATGATATAGATGAACGACAAAAGATTGTAACAACTGTTAAAAGCTTTCTGAACAGTGAAGGTATGCACATGCTGGAACATATACTATTGAGGCCCCGGACAAGAAGACTGCAACCAGTTTATCAGTTTATAATAATATCTGAGGAAGGTGACAAGTTGCTCAGAGGATTAATTCCTGATAAAGCCTTGATAGCTTCAAACAATGATCCCTATTATTATTTCTTTAAATATGTTCTTCCAAACATCAGTAATAACTTTGAAACAGTCACACTTTGCAGGGATGGCGGTGAAAATTCAGCCAGACAACTACGTTTAATAATTGATGAAAATATTACAGCAGTATCTGATAAGATCTACTATGATGGATCGTGGGTTTATGATGCTGATAAAATAATGCTGATAAAGGATAAAATCATCACTGACCTGGAAGATAAAAAATGGCCAGGAGATAAGGAATTTATAAAGAATATTCTGTCTCCCTATATAAGTTCAGGACGAAGCAAAGGGGAGCTCGAGGGAGATAAATTCCTTCCTGTTCCGTATTTGTGCAGCTGTACTGAAGGATCATTAAGTTCTGAATTATACGATCCCTACTCTTTCCGTCTTACAATTGTCATTCCATATTGGCCAAAACGGTTTGATGATCCTGAATTCAGGGAATTCATTGAAATGACCCTTCGTAGGGAGGCTCCTGCTCATATTTTCCCGAGGATATGCTGGCTTAATACCTGCCAGATGACATCATTTGAGAAGGCTTACAAGCGCTGGCTTGAAATACTTGACCCGGACAACAACCATTGCGATTCCACTGCTGCACGGAATGCCCTTGTTGAGGTTATGGGCCAACTCAGGAGCAAATATCCCTCAGCCCAATTGCAAGACTGCGGTCAGCGCAGTACCAATAAAAACTTCGTGATACTCGATTACACCAGATTAGGTTAATTAAAAATATTCAGATATGAGTGCTTTAACCCAGATTTCGTATCCGTATTTCAGAAAAGGACAGGTACTGAAAAACACCGATCTTAACAATATGGTCGATTACCTGGACCAACAAAACCGTTATACCAGGGTGCTTGTCATTGGAACCGGAATTTTTTCAGGACTCCTGGTTGATATCAATATTAATCAGGATAGTGATCCCCATGTTAAACTTATTATACACCAGGGCTTTGGGTTAAGTTCAGACGGTTACCTCATCCTGATGAAAAAAGATGATCCGAATGCTTCCTTTGTCTACTCCGGTTACCGGGAACTGAACTTATCTGAAACTGAGTTCAGATGTAAAAAAACAAACGTAACCAACCCTCCTGAACCAGCGATATGGAATACATATGAGCTTATTGAACAGGAAGTTATGGAATCACAGAAAGATGAGACTCTGCACCCTCTTATCAATTTAGCTGAAGAAAATGAAGGACGGGTGGAATACTGTGTTATACTTTGGATTTCACGTGAAGAAAAAGGCCGTCCTTTCTGCATAGATATTTGTGATGAAACCGGAGCAGACCTTTCAATTTTTGTTAAACCATTGCTTGTCAAGAAATCCGACCTGTTAAAGAACAGTTCTGAAAACGACGTTGTCTTTAATGATTTAACTCCACCACCTAATGTAAAAATACACCCTTTTGGATACCAGGAGCCTTCTGTTCAAGCCAATAGAAAGTCAAAAATATTTCCGGAAAAGATTGTAAATCCATCAATGATAGTAGATTATGATGAATTCCTGAATAATTATATTAATATAATCTCTGCGGCACTCGATGAACACCCAAATATAATCGATGCCTGCGACTGGGTGTACAATTATATGAAAATACTGGGTCTTGAAGGTGAGCAGAATCCTTTCAATTCATTGTACAACGATCTGAAAGAGATATTGAAGATATTGTCAGAACCTGTTATTAAGCCGGGGTCAACTCCGATACATTTAGAAATACAATATTTGTACCTCTATCTTCATGATCTGAAAAATGCATATGAAGAGTTTGTAAATATATCCCAGGTAATCAATGCAGCCATATTCCCTGATATTTGCAGTTATCCCCGTTATCTTTGCCTTTGCGGACTTAAGGTTAACAAATCTGAAACACCTTCATTTGTTCTCGATCCTGTTTGCCGTACACCTTTTCAACCTTCAATTTTCTATGAGGCAAATAAATCAAGGATAAGAGAAATTGAATTTTATTACATGCGGTTGAAAATGCTGACAAAAATAAGCCACCATAATAACAATGGGATAGTTCAGCTGCCTCTTCCTGCAAAAGGTCTGGATAAGATCCGAATAACGCCAGGACGCAGCAGGCAACTACCACTCAGCAAACAAGCTATTCCGTATTATTATAAAAAGCATATCAGGAATTATTGGACTTATCATTCAGATGAGTATTGTGCTGACATGAAGATTCTGTCCTACAGGGATTCAAACCCGGATGATGTTTTTCCGGATCAGAATCCGCTTCTCTTTCAGGACGATGAATTCAATTTCTTTCGTGTTGAGGGGCATATTGGCCGTAATTCAGTTGAAGTTGCTGAACTCCTGAATACCTGGAAAGACCAGTTTAATCTGCCTTTCATCATCAAAGTTGTCTATTTAAACATGGTTGAGGCAGGGCGGGAAGAATTCCGCAGTGCAGAGATGTCAGTATTGGAAAACAAGTACATTGAAATCAGACAGAACCTGATCGATTATATAAAATCCCACCAGATAGAAGAACCACCTGTAACTGTTCTTCCTTTACGTTTAATCGACTTCAGGTGTTATGATTTAAGTATATGGTTAAAAGCGCATTATGGCAAATACAGCAAGGACGAATCATTCAATACTGATTGTTATTTATATTCTTTGCAGATGCTTCGTTTATCATACGACATTGAATCCGGGTTAACTATGGATCTATTCCGGTTCAGTGAATTTGCCCATGCTCATCCCGGATTACAGCATCTGGGTGGTGTACAAAAAGGGGGGACATTTGTAATTGTTAATGCAATTGCGCTTAATGAAGAGGTCAAAATGTTTTTTCTTAACAGTTTCCGGTTGCTGAATGACAAAAGATACGAGGGTATGGTCAGTATTGACCGGGATGCTATTCGTAATTACTATAAGGAAAATGCCACCCAGTTGGTTGTCGGCGATTTTTCGTTGCCTTACCAGTACTGTGATGCCGGCAGGCTGATTGATCCCATGATCGTACTGTTACCTGATAAATTCTGCAGTAATGATGAACAATCCTATGAGATATGGTTGTACCCGGCAGGCGGTACTGTTTTAGCGACTGTCGATAGTGCGAATTCAAATACTCCGGGACTCCCTGATTTTATCAGTTTTGATGCTTCCCTCGGGAAATATTTCTTCAATCCTTCTAAAGTCCTGATTGCAGAAGGAAAAGCAATGGCTGAAGTATTAATTTCATACTTCATTGGCGGTCAACCTGCGATAACCAGGGTAAAAGTATATCTTAAACCTGATGAATCGTCAATAGTCTGGATTAATGAACCATTATACGACGAATTAAACCTTATTTCCTCTCAAAGGATCTCATTTACAGCCTCCTTTAAGGGTGATTTCGAAGCATACTGGATGATTGACGGAAGCCGCATTGCCAATGAGAGTGGGACAACTACGACAACACTTGTCAGAGAATTCCATTATCAGAACAAGACCCAATACCTTGTATCTCATGTTGTTCTCAATGGTATTTGTAAAACCCGGAAGGATATGGAGATTTACCTTTGTAAAATGACCGGCGATATTTCAATGAAATTTGAAGGGGAACCTCTTTTCACCGAGGATCCTGAAAACGATGAATGGGTAGGTATTGCCGTTTCTCCGCAGGGAGGCAAATTCAGAATGTGGAGAACATACGGAGAATATTTTGAACCTAATATTCAAGTTCAGAAAGGAAAAGACGGGACTGTTAAATACCACCTGGTAAACAGCGCCACTAATCCCTTGCCGGCCGGACACTATTTTATAAGCTATTATCTCCCTTTCTGCGGACAGGAAATGAATCCGCTCGAATTCCAGGTGCAGAATGAACCTTTCATTATCCTCGACAGATATACATTCTGTTCATGCGATGAACACCGGCACCCGGTTTATATTCATCCTTCAGATA
>Ga0066599_100000021_pt1 | contig 20837 bp, 14 predicted proteins | sample InisedmetaG_FD_60065 | JGI IMG/M metagenome (GOLD analysis project Ga0066599, IMG submission 60065) | Freshwater pond sediment microbial communities from the University of Edinburgh, under environmental carbon perturbations - Initial sediment | ecosystem: Environmental > Aquatic > Freshwater >...
AGTTGACGGTAGCCATGCAGCCACTCTTGCTGCACATAATTCACTTGGAATTGATCCGATATACAATTTTGGAACGGAAGAACAGAAAAAAATTATTCTGCCGGGATTATGCACAGGGAAAGAATTATGGGCATTTGGGCTGACAGAACCCGATGCCGGATCAGACTCCAGGGGAACCAGGACCACTGCAGTGAGAAAAGGTGATAAATGGGTTATTAATGGTTCAAAAACATTTATTACCAATGGAGCATCAGTCATATCAAAAGGATGCACAGTACAAGTGGTCTCCGGGATTGCATCTGATGGTAAAAAGATGTTTACCACTATTCTGGTACCATCCGGCACCCCTGGGTTTGTGCAAAAACCAATGCATGGTAAGATGATGTGGCGTGCCTCGGATACTTCCGAATTATTCTTTGACAATTGTGAAGTTCCTATTGAAAATACACTTGGCCGGGAGGGGAAGGGTTCTAAAATAATGCTGTCGACGCTTGACGGAGGAAAACTTAGTATCGCCGCTATGGGTTTAGGTTTGGCTCAGGGAGCTTTTGATGAAAGTTTAAAATATGCAAAAGAGAGGAAGCAATTCGGGCAAACCATATCGTCTTTTCAGGTTATAGGATTTAAGCTTGCCGATATGGCGATGAAGATTGATTTGGCGAGGAACTATCTATATATGGCCTGCTGGCTGAAAGACAATAGCAAACCATTTACCAAGGAAGCTGCGATCGCCAAACTGTACTGCTCTGAGATTGCTAAAGAAGTCGCCGACGAAGCTGTTCAGATCCATGGAGGTTATGGTTTAATGAAAGATTATCCTGTTGAACGATTTTACAGAGATCAGAGATTGTTACAGATAGGAGAAGGCACTTCTGAAATCCAGAGAATAGTTATATCCAGGGATCTTGGATGTTGATATTTTCGCAGGAAACCAAGATAATCTTGAACTATTTATTTAATAAGAAATGAATAGTCAACAATTAAAAATAGCGTTTTTAGGAAATCAAATTGCATGGGGTGGAGGTGCCAAGAGTCTGTTGCTTCTTATTAAAGCCCTAAGCGACCAAAACTTTAAGCTATACTTGTTTGTAACGCATTGTGTTTCTGATGAAATGAAAAATGAATTCGAACGATATGTCGAATTTGTTAAACTCGTGAATCTTCCCGAAGTAACAAGCGCAACTACACAAACTATTAAGCAAAATAAACAAAAAATTGTAGCAGACAGATTTGATCTGACAAATACAATACTATTCGCGGAAGAATTATACTTTTTAGGGATAGATATTTTACATATTAATAATTCGGTTTTTTCACCCATTTATAAAACCATCAGAACCAGGACCAAGGTAAAAATTGTTACTCATATCCGGGAGTGGATTGACTGGAATGGGATACATCAAAAGCAGGAATTTATGATTAATTCCATTAAAGATAATTCAGATTGTATTATTTGTATCAGCGCTACTATAGCAAAGGTTTTTGAACAATGTCCGAATCTGTTTGTAATACCTAATCCTTTTGACTTTCAGGAACTTGAATTCACTGAAATGAATAAAGATTATATTAAATCTAAATTAGGACTTGAAAAAAACAATTTTATTATTGGAATGATGGGCCGGTCCAGGAACAAAGGTGCATTGGATTTTTTAAAAGCTCTTTCATATTTAAAAAAGAGTTATAAAGATATAATAAATATAAAATTTATCATTCTGGGAGAGAGAATTCAACCATCACCTCATATACTCTTATTTTTTCTAAGGAAATTATTAGGTAAGCACACCTATTCATACGAATTATTCAAGTATTTAAGAAAAGCACATCTTTTCGATGAAGTTCTATTTTTAAGTAATCGCAAAGACATTCTTGAAATTATTAACTGTTTTGATATTGCTGTAAGTCCTTCCTATTCGGGTGATTCCTGGAGCAGAGACATAATTGAGTATATGGCATTACGGAAACCAGTTGTTGCAACAGGAGCATCAGATTATTTAATAAAAAACAGGGAAACAGGTATAATTGTAACTCCAAGGAACTATATTCAATTGGCAGAATCTATTTATTGGTTGTATAAAAATAAAGATGCAAGATTCCAGATGGGAGAAAGAGCTTATGATCAGATATATGCAAAATGTAATATGAATGAGTTCAGGCAAAACATATTACAAGTTTACAATACTTTAAAACAAACATAAATATCGTTTAGCTTACTATTTCGAATGGGATACTAAAAATTTCCGAATATTTCTTTTCTTAAAATCAGAGTGGCATTTGATGAGGGGGAACAATTCCAGTAATCTATTAGTTTCTAGAACAGGATCGGTTGATACGAAATATATTAAATTTCGTAACTATTTTCTCGTTATTCTTTTAATTCTTTTTGAAGATTCCCCCTTTTTTTTAACTGCAGATAAACGGATATTCTGGTTCATCATATTTGTGTTATTACTGATCATGAACAGGCGCAGCGGAAAAATTGTAAATCAAAAGATATTTCTTATTATGATTTCGGTTTGGGTTATCATATTATTTCAATATATATTATTTGGAGGGATCTCTTCTGCAGCTATTTATAAGCCAATTTTAATTTTTTATACCCCTTTTCTTGTTTTTATCTTAATGGGATTGAAGTATTATAAATATCTTTTTAATATTATATACTTTATTGCTGTTTATACATTAATAATATACCTGTTACAGACTTTTAATCCCCAATTTAATGAATTTTTGTTTGATTTATACGAATCAATTTATCCCTTTAGTTTTGCAACATGGCACCAGACCATATTATTATATACATTCCCAACGGAATGGGGATTTTTCTTTAGACGAAATGCAGGAATCTTTCATGAACCCGGCGCATATTCAATTTATTTGATGCTTGCAATAATAATTAATACATATTTCACGGGGAAGCCATTGAACTGGAAAAATATTTTCCTCAGCGTTGTTTTGCTTACAACTTTTTCAACAGCAGGTTATCTCATGCTGTTTGTATTTTACGGTTATATAATAATAAAGTCAAAAATACATTTTGTATTTAAATGGGCAATTATTTTGCCCTCCGTAATTCTTATGATGAATGTTTATCAAAAATCAACATTCCTGAGTGAAAAAGTTGAAACTCAATTTGAAGATGAATCTTATGCTGTTAAGAAAAATATTGAAGACAGGGGCGGACGTTTTTACTCAATCGGAATATCAGCGAAATCGATTTTAAGCTCTCCTGTAGTTGGCCAAGGAGTACTTACTGTCAATAAATATGATGTTGGTGAAAGCGGGCGTTATGGCTATGGTTTTATGGGATTGCTGGCAATGTATGGTCTCATCTTCGGATTCTTCTATATGATATTTTTTTATAAAGGATTTTTGGTTTTATCTGTGTTATACAATATGCCCAGATTATATTCATTTGTGGCCTTTATTATAATTAATTTAGGTTTATTAACCCAGACCTTCTTTTTCCATACGCCATTTATATATTTTTTAATAATTGGGGTATTTTTCCCAATGGAAAAAATATTAAAAAACCAGGTCAAAACTTAGTAATAATAACCTACTCTAATATATAGATGAGTTTGGGAGAATGTATTATTACCAAAAATGTTTTTAAAGTTAACGTATTGTATTAAAATCAGAACAGTGATAAATGTCTAAACTAACGATATTCATTGAATTGAAAATTAACAAATTGCATTTTAAATGGTTAAAAATACTTTCTGTTTATTACAGTTTTTTGAGTGCCATTATTTGTAAAATTAAAGGAATTGTTTTAGAGAAAAATATTAGTTTTTATGGATTTAGTTTTTTTTACAAAAGTGCACATTCAATCATTAATATAGGATCAAATTGTACTTTCCGGTCAAAGACAACTTCTAATTTGATTGGTATAAACCGGCCATGTATGATTAGCACTTTAACACCTGAAGCAAAAATTATTATTGGAAAGAATTGCGGTTTTAGTGGAACTGTTATCGGAGCCTTTAAACTTATTCAAATTGGCAATAACGTTAGGTGCGGCGCAAATAATTTAATTACTGATTCTGATTGGCATTTGAATGATTCCAGAAGTGGATTATCGATGCCTGTGATTATTGAGGATAACGTCTGGCTTGGAGAGGGCGTTAAAGTACTTAAAGGAGTAAAAATAGGCGAAAATAGTGTTATAGGAGCTGGAAGTATTGTTACAAAAACAATTCCAGCAAATGTAATTGCTGCCGGCAATCCTTGTCGTGTAATTAGAAATTTATAATTTAAATGTTGTGAATATTATATATTTAGGCTGTAATGGCTTTCCTTACGGATTTGCTCAGATTCAGAAGCAAAAGATGATAAGCAAAGCCCTTGTTCTAAAAGGCGAAAAAGTTACGATTATCAACACAAAAGGGATTCTCGATAAAGCAACTACAAAACTACATTTTAAGGGGAATGTTGATGGAATAAATTACATTTTTACTTCTTTAACTGCATTTCGACCGAAGAATTTTTTCATTCGAACATTTTTCAAGGTATTTGGCAGAATTAATGAATTTTTTACAATAGTATTTCTAAAAAAGAGGCACACTAAGAACATTGCAATTATTTCGACAAAAAAAAAATATCTATTAATATATTATAGTTTTGTTCTCCATATAATGGGGTATAAAGTCATTCTAAGTTATGAAGAATATGTTGAATCCTTATCTCTGAAAAAACACAAAGTTAAATTTGATGAAATAGCATATAATTACTGTGATGGTATATTACCGATCAGTACTTACCTGAATGATTTAATAAAATCGAAGAATAAGAAAGTAATTACTCTTAAAATACCGGTATTAACGGATTTTGATTTAATTGATTCTGTTTTATTTGATGGAGCTAAAGAAAAATTCATTCTATTTTGTGGTTCATCCACTTGTTTTGAAAACATATGTTTTATTCTCAAATCATTCGATTTTGTAAAGGATACTTCAATAAATTTAATATTGATCCTACATGGTGATTATTTACAAATTCAAAGGATAAATTTATATATAAAAATGAATTCATTAAAGAATGATAAAATCTCAGTTCTCTCGAATCTCCTCTATGAAGATTTAATTATGTATTACAAGAAATCTTCTATATTACTTATCCCCCTTAAACCAGATGTACGCGATATGGCTCGTTTCCCTCATAAAATAGCTGAATACACTGCCTCAAAAACACCTATATTAACTACTTCGGTGGGTGAAATAAACCAGTATTTTACAAATAATGTGAATGCATTCATTGTAGATAAATATGATCCGGTTCATTATGGAGAAAAAATTGATTTTATTTTCAGTCATAAAACACTTTCGTTATTCGTTGCGCAAAATGCTTACGAGTTAGGCAGATCAAAATTTCATTTTGAATCAATAAGTGATAATCTGACTGATTTTATTTATCATATTTAAATCCCATGAATAGTGAACTCACCTTTGAAAAATCTGCATTTTGCAAAGTGAAAAACACTGAATCATAGAAACTTTGGCGACTATAACCAGGATTAAGCATTCGGTTTTTACAATTGTTAAGATTATTTTATGAGCATCAGTAATGTCTTCTTTTCTGTCTTTACTCCGGTATATAACAGAAAAGACAAAATACACAGGGTTTGGGAAAGTTTGCAAAAACAAACTTTTAGGAATTTCGAATGGATTATTGTCGATGATGGATCAACTGATAATATAAGACCAGTTCTTGAGGAGTATAAATCTACAGCAACATTCCCGGTAATTCTTCTAAATCAATTAAATAGCGGGAAACACATTGCCTGGAACAGGGCTGTTGAGGCGGCCTCGGGTGAGTTATTTGTGCCGGCAGATTCAGACGATGAATTTATTCCTGAAACTTTAGAGATATTTAATAAATTTTGGATTCAAATCCCGATTAATGATCGTTTGACTTTCTCCGGAATAAATGTTCTGTGCATTGATTCTGTCACTAAAGAAATTGTTGGTGATAAATTCCCTGACAGCCCTTTTGTTACGAATAATCTAGATCTCAGGTATATACATAAAATAAATGGAGAGAAGTGGGGATGCATCAGAACAAGTTGCTTACGGTTAAGAAAAAACCCGGAAGTTCCAGGTGGGTACTTACCTGAAACATGGATGTGGTTCTGGCTGGCGCGAAGATATAATGTACTTTGTCTTAATATTCCTTTAAGAGTTTATTTTCAAAATGAAGGTGGAAATATAAGTGCAAAGAAGACAAGGGAGTCTTATTTAAAAAGACTAAAATCAAAAAACACTTACTTAACCTGGCATTTAAGTGAGAATAGTGACTACATAATTAAATATGATAATCTGAAGTCAATTCTTAAAAGCTATATGGTTTTATGGACAGACAGTTTACTCCTTAAAGAATCCCCGGTAACTGTCTTGAGAAAATTGAAAAAGGTTGTTCCTCGATTGATTGCAGTTTTAACATTTTTACCAGGCTTGCTATATTATTTAATTTCTCCTTACCGAAATAAATAATTTGGGAATTTATGGAATAATTCTAAACACTAATTGCAGGAAGTCCATTTGTACAACACCAACATATAGTATTTACAAGGTATAATTATTTTCTTTCTTTTCAATTTGAGTGTTGTATTGATCGTTAAAAACATTGTCGAGTCCTAAATAAATTCAATAAATTGAAAATTCTTTTCTTCATCGGCACACTATCCACAGGCGGCAAAGAAAGACGTTTAGTAGAATTATTATCATACTTAAAAAAAAACACAAACTACAATTTAATTGTAGTATTAAGGAGGAACCAAATAGAATATCCGGCGTTTCATGAACTAAAAATTCCTTATCGGATACTAACTACTCGTTATAAAAAAGCCGACAAGACATTACATTTCAGATTTTACAGGATATGCAAAGAATTCAAACCTGATATCGTTCATACCTGGGGCAGCATGCCTGCATTTGTTTCACTTTTTGCTATTATATTGCTTAGAATACCACATATTAATAGTCAAATTACTGATGCTCCACCAAACTTAAAGAAATGGAGTATTCAAAACATAAAAAACAAAATTAACTTTCAATTTTCAACCATAATTCTAGCAAATTCCCATGCCGGACTTAAAGCATATAAACCAGAGAGTAGGAAAAGCAGAGTAATTTATAATGGAATAAGTTTAGAAAGATTTAAAAATTTGCAAGACGAACAACTAATAAGATCAAATTATGGAATATTTACTAAACATACTGTAATAATGGTAGCTTCATTCTCTGATAATAAGGATTATAATCTTTTCGTCGAACTAGCAAGAATTACTAATTTTAAAAGAAACGATATAACTTTTATTGCGGTCGGAAATGGTCCGCATTTAGAAAGAATTAAAAAAAAGGTGATTGATTATCAAATACAAAACGTTCTGTTTACCGGGAAAATCAGTGATGTTGAAAGCCTAGTTAATATAACCGATATTGGTGTACTTTTTTCACCCAATGGTGAAGGTATTTCAAATTCTATTATGGAATATATGGCTTTAAGAAAGCCTGTGATCGCTATTAATACAGGAGGCACTAATGAAATTGTCGCACATGGAGTCAATGGTTATTTAATTACAGATGAAACAAAAGAAGATATTGTAGATTTAATCGATGACTTACTTGAAGATAAAGAGAAAAGAATTAAAATGGGAGAAGCAGGAAAAGAGATAATTCAGAAATCTTTTACAATTGACAGAATGGGAAAGGAATTTGAAAAAGTATATAAAAAATTAGTGACTTTTCCTATTTAGTACTAGTGTATTATGAAAAATGATAATGTTGCCTTTGTTATCACAGGGGCAAATGGTTTTTCCGCTTACTATTTATGCAAATATGTAAAAGAAATTCACCATAATTCTCAGTGTTTGGGTATTGATATTGATCAAAACTCTTCAAATCCATATATTGATAATTATTATTCGCTTCGTGATTTTAAAGTATTTAGAGAAGACCTTATCAGATTAGATTACCCGGTAAAACTTTTTCATCTGGCAGGATTATTGGGGCATCGTGGTTTAACCGAATTAATTGAGGCAAATGTACTTTGGACTTCTCGTTATATCGAAGTATTTGATGAACTTAATAACCCCGATTGCTTTATCAATATCGGTTCTTCTGCAGAATACGGAAAACAGGCTACTCAATTGTTAACCGAAGATATGACCCCCAATCCGGTAAACAATTACGGGTTATCAAAACACCTTCAGTCCAAGTTGGTTGAAAGCATAAGAAAAACAGATTCAAAATACTATGCTATTAATACGCGTACATTTAACCTGATCGGTCCCGGATTAACCGGGAATCTTGTTGCCGGGAAATTAATAAAAGAATTCCTTGATGTTTATTATGGCAAAAAGAATGAAATTGAAATAGGCAGACTTGATTCCATAAGGGATTTTATTGATGTGCGGGATGCAGTGAAATACTACTTCTCGCTTTCGGTATTAAAGCCCGATTATAATTATGTAAATGTCGCCTCAGGAACAGTTCATTCTATAAAAAATGTAATGGATATAATATCTGAAGAATTAAGGATTACTCCTGAAATCAATCAATATCACAATATTGAGCTTAGGGGAGATGTGGATGCTTCAATGGCCGATATATCAATTCTGAAAAGCTGTTTCCCCGAAATTACCTGCAGAAAAATATCAGAAAGCATTTCAGACATGATAGAATATGAGCGGAGGAAATAAGAAAATACTTCTTATAGCCCCCCTTCCCCCTCCTTTCGGAGGGATTGCTTTCATTACAAGAGCTTTGTTAAACGCCGGGCTGAAAGAGAAATTTGATGTTGTTCATCTTAATACTTCAAAAAATACACTGACTGAAAGCATCGATAAAATAACAATCAAAGGCATTTATTTATCTGTTACATTTCTTTTTCGTTTATTCTTCATTTGCTTTAAAGAAAAGAACATTCAATATGCTTTGATATTGGGGTCAAATGGGAGTACTATCATACGAATTGCTGCGTATCTGGTTATTTTAAGAGTATTCAGAATAAGAACCATAACAAACCTACATGGCACTAGGTTCATAAATCAGAGAAATAGGGTTATTAAGAAAATTAACATTTTTGTAATAAAAAAATCCAAACTGATCTTAAGCCCCACTATAGTCGACAGGAATGCAATTTTACAAAACATAAAAACTAATAATGTAAAACTTTTTTATAATTCAACTTACATCGACACAGAACTGTATGAAAAGACTAAAGTTAAGACTAACGGTTCAGAACTAAATATTATTGGTATAGGAAGACTATCAAGGGCTAAAGGGGCTTATGAGTTGATCGAAACTTGCAGCGCCCTGTTGAAAGAAGGATATAAAATTACACTGACCTGGGTTGGAAGAGGCGCCTATGTAGCTGATGATCGTTACGCAGATGATCTGATTTCAAAATTAGATGTAAATCTCCAATCTAAAATTCAAATATTCAGAGATGTCGAAGATAAAGAAAAATATAAATTACTTAGCAATAGTGATGTTTTTATTCTTCCTACATATACGGATAATTTACCGATTGCAATTATTGAAGCAATGGCATTTGGCCTGCCTGTAATATCAACCCTGATTGGTGAAATACCTGAAGTAATAAAGGAAAATATAAATGGCTGGTGTATATCCCCTGGTGATATAGGAGCATTAAAAAAAATAATTCTGCTTGTATTGGATAATAGAAAGAGTTTGCAGGATATTAGTACCCGGAACAGAAATGATTTTCTTGAAAAATTTTCAACAAAAAAACGTGTAGCTGAACTGGAGGAATATTTAAAATGAAAGAAAATAAATTCTATAATATAATTTATCAAAACTCACCTTTTGCGTTAAAGAACCTATATGCTACTTTATATTCTGGTATTGTTTCAAAGAGGAAGTACGGTGAATCTTTTGAACATTGGAAGGAACAATTAGTTGCGTCGCAATATTACAATACAATAGAGTTGAAAAAACACCAAATAAATATTTTTAAAACATTTATTCAATCTGTATATGAAAACGCCCCTTTTTATAGAAGAATTATTGATAATAAAAATATCAACATCAGAAATATAAATGATCTTGGCATCATTAAAATGTTTCCAATTATAAATAAATCAATTGTTCGTAATAATTATAATGATATTGTTAATAAGTACAACTCATCTTATAAATTCTCTACCAGTGGTACAACTGGTACATCTTTACAGGTGCATCTATCTAAAGTAGCTTACCAAAGAGAGTATGCCTACAGGATACAGTTTTTTAACAATGCAGGAGCAAACAGGAAAGACAAATTTGTATATTTAATAGGTAATAAACTATTTCCTGCATCAAAAACAATCCCTCCGTTCTATATCAAAGATTTTTATGAAAACGGTTTGTACTTTTCTGTTTTTCATATGAATGATAAGAATATGCACTCATATGTTGACGCATTAAATAAATTTAAGCCCGATTTTATCAAAGGTTATCCATCAGCTGTTTTTACATTAGCCGAGTTTGTTCTCCGTTATGGGCTGACTATTCACTCCCCAAAGGCTGTATTTTGCGCATCGGAAACTTTACATGATTTTCAAAAAGGATTGATTTCAAATATATTTAATTGTAATATTTTTGAATGGTACGGTCAAGTCGAAACGACTGTAAATATTCAGGAATGTGAGTATCATAATAAACATGTAATGGAAGATTATGGGTACTTAGAACTCCTCAATGATAATGGATTGGATGCTAGGCCAGGTGAAATTGCTAATGTTATTGGCACGAGTTGGAACAATACGGCATTCCCTTTAATTCGGTATTACACAGGAGATAATATGGTTCTCTCAAAAGAACAAAAATGTGAATGTGGACGAACAGGAAGAATTATTGAAAAGATTATTGGCAGGGATGAAGATATAATAATTACACCGGATGGCCGTAAAATAGGAAGATTGGATTTTGTCTTTAAACCTATTAATTCTGTACTTGAGAGCCAGATAATTCAGGAAAGCACAGACAAAATAGTTGTTAAAATAGTTCCTTTAGCGAATTTCCAGGAGAAGGACAATGATGATATTATATCAAAACTTCGATCATATATTGGAGAGAGAATGACTATCTCAGTTGTCATGGTAGATTCAATTGAAAGAACAAATAATGGCAAAATAAGATATGTAATATCAAAAGTAAAAACAGAACCCAAAGAGATAGTTTAAAAATACAATGCAGCAACTAACACAAGAACTCAAATCAGGTCAAATGGAAATAATGGAAGTTCCGTTTCCTTCTTTATCTCCAGGGAAATTGTTAATCCGAAATTTTTATTCCGTAGTTAGCGCAGGAACGGAAGGAAAAACCGTTTCGGATGCCCGCAAGGGGTACATTGCAAAAGCAATGTCGCGTCAAAAGGAGGTAATGCAGGTTATCGAAATGATTAAAACGGATGGGCTAAAAAGTACATATAAATCGGTAATGAACAAGTTGGAGGCTCCCTCGGCATTGGGATATAGCTGTGCAGGAGAAGTTATTGCTGTTGGTGCTGATGTTAAAGGATTCAAAGTAGGCGACAAGGTTGCTTGTGGAGGACAGGAAGCCTATCATGCTGATGTAGTTGCGGTCAATCGAAATTTGTGTGTTAAGGTTCCGGAGAACGTTGATATTAGCCATGCCGCATTTACTACTATTGCATCCATTGCAATTCAGGGGATCAGACAGGCTGATTTAAGATTAGGTGAAAACTGCGTGGTTATAGGCCTTGGTTTGATTGGTCAGCTGACCATTCAGTTACTAAATGCTTCTGGTATTTTTTCAATTGGAATTGATATTAACGACTATCAATTGGACCTATCGAATATTTCTGGAGCTAATTTATCGTTAAACCGATCGAATGCAGATCTGGAGAAAACAATACTGGATGCATGCAAAGGTTTTGGCACAGATGCAGTTATTATTACTGCCGGAACAAATTCTGCAGATCCTGTAGATCTTGCCGGAAGGCTATGCCGGCAAAAAGGAAAAGTAGTAATTGTGGGTTCTGTTCCAACTGGATTCAGGAGGGAACAATACTATAGAAAGGAGTTAGAGTTACGTATGTCTTGTTCTTATGGTCCAGGCAGATATGATATAAACTATGAAGAAAAAGGTGTAGATTATCCTATAGGATATGTTCGATGGACTGAAAACCGTAATATGCAAACCTATCTGGAATTGCTAAGCAGGGGGCAATTAAAAATAGACAAATTAATATCGCATACTTATAGTCTCATTGATGTTCCTCAAGCATATAATATGATCTTAAGTAAATCTGAACCATTCTGTGGGATTTTAATCAAATATGATATTCAAAAAGAAATTACTTCGACAGTAATACTTAATACGAAGAAATATGATAAAAATGAGCCTAATATAGGCTTTATTGGCGCGGGCTCTTTTGCTCAGAATTTAATTTTACCCAATTTAAAAGGAAAAGCAAATTTTATTGGTGTGGCAAATTCAAGTGGAAATTCAACAAAGAAAATCGCAAATAAATATGGTTTTTCTTATGCTTCAGGAAGTGCTGATGAATTAATTTCTGATAATACGATTAACCTTATGTTCATTGCCACACGTCACAATTTACATGCAGAATTTGTAATGAAATGTCTGCAAAACAACAAAAATATTTTTGTTGAGAAACCTCTGTGCCTGACCAGGGAGGAACTTGAATCAATTAAAAGTGAATACGATAAAAAGAATTTGCATTTATTTGTGGGATTTAACAGGCGATTTGCTCCGCAAATTGTTTCAATAATGAAAACGATGTCAGAGATTATTCCTAAATCAATTAATTACCGTATTAACGCTGGGTCTTTACCGTCAACACATTGGGCCCAGGACCTTCAAATTGGTGGCGGCAGGATTATAGGAGAAGTGTGTCATTTTATTGATTTATGTATGTACATTTCCGGGGGAAGAATTACATCTGTCTCGGCAAATTCAATTACAGATGCGGTTTCATTGAATGATACTTTAATAGTTAACTTAAGTTTTTCAAATGGGAGTATAGCTTCTATTTCTTATTTTTCGAATGGGAACAGAAGCTTGCCAAAAGAATATCTTGAGGTTTTTTGTGCCGGGCAGGTTGCTGTCATTGATGACTTTAAAACAATGACTTTTTACGGGCGTAAAGTGAATAGAACTAAATTACCAAGACAGGACAAAGGCCACAGAAATGAAATTACAGAGTTTTTACAGGCAATAAAGACTGGAGATAAAAGTCCTGTTTCATTTGAAGATATTTACTTATCTACCAGGGCAACTTTTGCGGTAATTGACTCTCTGAAAGAAAGAAAAACCATTAATTTTTCTTAAACTGTTATGTTCGAATTTCAGGAGCCTCTTGATAGACTAATATCTTATATTGAACAGCAAGAATTTAAAGGATACGATCCTTACGATACATTAAACTCCTGGATCCCTTTTCATTGGTTTGGGAAATATATTCAAACCTTAGCCATTCAAATACAGAAAAGAAATCCATTTAATATTCGCCCACTGATCGGGATAAAAAAAGAGTTTAATCCAAAAGGAATGGGTTTGATGTTACAGGGATTTTCATTGCTGTATCAAAAAACCAATAAGCCTGAGTATAGAAGAGGAATGGATTTATTATTCAATTGGCTTAAAACAAATTATTCGGAAGGATACAGCGGATATTGTTGGGGATATAATTTTACCTGGGTAAATCCGCAGAAATCTTTAAAAGCATTCCATCCAAACATTGTGACAACGTCGTTTGTATGCAAAGGGATGTTTGAATATTACAAAGCGACAGGAAATCAAATAGCCAAAGAAATACTGATAAGTGCTGGAGACTATATATTGAAGGACCTTCCGGTTAGTAAAAATAAATATGGGATTTGCTTTAGCTATTCAGATGTATTAAGAGACTGTTGTTTTAATGCTTCTATGTTAGGCGCTGAGGTATTGTCAAAAGTTTATTTCCTGACTGCAAATGAAGAATTACCTGACATTATCAGAAAGGCAGTAGAGTTTACATTACATTATCAAAAAAGTGATGGGAGATGGGATTATGCCACAAATTTTGATAATAATATTGTTGATAGTCAGACAGATTTTCATCAGGGATTTTTGCTAGAATCACTTTACGAGATTACTAATTATTGCAATATTAATGGAGTAAATGCTTCAATAGAAAAAGGCTTGAAATTTTACTATGATGAACTATTTTTTAAAAACGGCCAATCAAAATGGCGATTACCAAAAACAAATCCTACTGATATTCATGCTCAGGCTCAGGGCATTATCACCTTTTCCAAGCTAAATGAATTCAATTGTAATTATTCTGTTTTTGCAGATAAAATTGCAAAATATACTATTGGAAATATGATGCAAGCCGATGGGAGTTTTATTTATCAGAAGAATCGTTGTTTAAGCAATAAAATTAGTTATATGCGTTGGTCTCAGGCCTGGATGCTACTTGCTTTAGCTACACTTCATAAAGAGCAAAAATAGCTTTAGTTATGAAGATTTTGTTCTTTTTTGTTCATCCTTCAAAATTTCATGTATTTCGTAATACAATTAACATATTAAAAAGTAATAGGCATGTTGTAGATATCCTGATAACCAGTAAAGATGTGTTAGAAAATCTGGTGATCAATGAAGGTTGGGAATACACTAATATTTTTCCTGAAGGAAGAAAAATACCATGGCTACCGACTAAAATAGGTGCTGGATATAATCTTATTCGGACAATTTTCAGACTGCAGAATTACTTAAACAAATCCGGAAAGAATTATGATCTATTTGTTACGGATGATCTTCTTGTAGTCAATGGCTGGTTTTCAAAAGTTAAAACCTTTCATCTCCAGGATGATGATATAACTGCAGTTCCTGAATCTGCATTTATACTTCAATTTACAGATTATATTTTATCTCCAACAGTTTCAAACTTTGGTAAGTATCAAAAAAAAGTTATCCCATTCTATGGTTATAAAGAACTGGGAAGTCTGCATCCCTCAAGATTTACTCCTGATTTTAAAAAAACAAGACAATTTAATCCATTAGGAGGGAAATATTTTTTATTAAGGTTAGTTTCATTAAAAGCGACACATGATGTTGGAAAGTCAGGATTGAATGATGATGAAGTAATGCAAATAATTAGCAGGTTAGAGCAATTTGGTAAGGTCTTTATAACTGCTGAACGCGATCTGCCACTTCAATTTGAAAAATACAGAATCTTAATTAATCCAAACGATATTGCCCATGCACTTTACTTTGCTGAATTTTTAATTAGTGATAGCCAAACAATGTCTGCGGAAGCAGGAGTATTAGGTACTCCGTATATCAGATTTAATGATTTTGTAGGCAGAATTAGCTATTTGGATGAATTGGAGAATAAATATGAGCTGGGTATTGGAATAAAGACAAAGGATAAAATCAGATTAATTGAATGTATAGAATTATTTCTATCAAAAAACAACATAAAGGAAGAGTGGGAAAGTAAAAGGTCAAAAATGTTATCAGAAAAGATTGACCTTACAGGTTTTCTGGTTTGGTTATTAGAAGGATATCCTAACAGTGTAAAAACAGTCCAAAATAATATGGACTATCAAAAAAGGTTTATTGTATAGAGCGAAAAAGAAATGAAGATACTGTTTGTTGTTGGCGCTCGACCAAACTTATGAAAACTATATCTAAGGCTTGAATTATTAGTTTATATAAATCAGTTAAATAATTCAAGTAATTAATTTGAAATGCAATAATTTATGTGCGGCATTTTCGGACTATTAATTAAACCACAAACTCAACTTTCCAGGAAAAGCGTTAAGGATATAATTCAATTCATTGCAATTCTATCGGAATCAAGGGGGAAGGATTCTTCAGGAATTGCTTTTCGTAATGAGGTTGAGAAAACAATTAACGTTATTAAAGGAGATATCCCGATTCGTCGATTACTTAAAAGTAAAGAATATTCTCTGCAATTAGGCAACTTGTTAGGTTCATATATTAAGGGGAATGGATTTGCAGCATTTGGTCATGCCAGACTGGTAACAAATGGATCCCAGTTACATGAAGAAAATAATCAGCCAGTACTGAAAGAAGGCATTGTCTTGATCCATAATGGTATTATTGTTAACATAGATAAGCTTTGGGAGCAACATTCCAATCTGAAACGGGAATACCTGATCGATACCGAGATTATTCCTGCATTGATCAGGGAGAATTTACATCAGCAAAACGACCTCCGAAAAGCATGCAATGAAGCTTTTAACCAGCTTGAGGGAACTTATTCCGTTGCAATGATGTTTCAGGAACTTGAACAGTTTGTCCTTGCAACAAACAATGGTTCATTATACTACATTACTGATAACGGTAATTTTATTTTGTTCGCATCAGAAAGACATTATCTCAAGGAAATTTTGAGAAAATCATCTTTCAGTGTTTTTAACAATAATCTTAAGGTAGAGCAAATTCAGGCAAATTCCGGACTTATTGTTGATTTGAGAACATTAATGATTAGCCACTTCGACACAAAAAAAACAGAGCAGGTATCAACTGATAGATGTTTTTCAGATACTTATCAAATCAATAAGCAAATTCTTGAAAATAGTGATTCTAAAAATGAAATATTAATAGATCCTTCAATTTATATCAAACGATCGGAGGAAATGCATTTATATGATCTTCTGGAATATAATATTGAGTCCATTAAAAGACTCAAGAGGTGTTCAAAATGCCTGTTGCCAGAAACTTTTCCTTTTATTAATTACGATAATGAAGGAGTATGTAATTATTGCAACAATTATCAACCAAAGATACATACAAAGGGTTTTGATGAATTAAAGTCAATCGTTGAGCTTTATCGGAAAGCAAATGGTGCCCCCGATTGCATAGTACCATTCAGCGGAGGCAGAGACAGTACATATTCATTACATGTGATTAAAAAGGAGCTCAGCCTTCATCCAATTACTTTTACCTATGACTGGGGAATGGTAACTGATCTTGCTCGCAGAAATATTTCCCGTGTCTGCGGGAAACTCGGTGTGGAAAACATAATTGTTTCAGCAGATATCAGATGGAAGAGAGAAAATATCAGAAAAAACATTATTTCCTGGCTCAAAAATCCAGATCTTGGCATGGTTCCACTTTTTATGGCTGGAGACAAGTACTTTTTCCATTATTGCAACAAAGTAAAGAAACAGACAGGCATTGATCTGAATATCTGGGGTATAAACCCATTGGAAAATACAGAATTTAAGACCGGGTTTGCCGGGCTGGCACCAAAATTTGAAAAGGAAAGAATCTATTCGCTTTCAATAAGAAACCAATTGAAATTGTTCGGATTTGTTGCAGGAAATATTTTGAAAAGTCCAGGCTATATTAATCAATCTGTGATTGATAGTCTGGGTTCATTTGCTGTCCGATATATTTCTCCCAAACGAGACTATTTCCATCTTTTTGATTACTACAGATGGGATGAGAACGAGATAAATGGGGTTATAAGAAATGAATATAACTGGGAGTCAGCTATTGACACCAAGTCAACTTGGAGGATCGGCGATGGGACTGCCAGCTTTTATAATTATATTTACTTTACGGTAGCTGGGTTTTCAGAAAACGATACCTTCCGTAGCAACCAGATCCGCGAAGGCATGTTGTCGCGCGATGAGGCTATGAACCTGATCGAAGAGGATAATCTGCCTCGTTACGAAACCCTTCGTTGGTACCTCGAGATAATCGGGCTAGATTATACGGAGGTAATAAAAACAGTGAACAGGATACCGAAATTGTATCCTTTATAAACCAGTTAAATTTCATAATGAAATTTTGGAACTTTTTTCTTATTCTACTTATTCTGGGTGCATCTTTTCAGTTGGAAGCACAAGAACCCGAAATACAGGCCCGGGTTCATGAAAACGCCAATGTATTTTTTAGCCTTGCAGCCGGAGTACAAATGTCGGGAATAAAAAACGAAGATTTTGTATCAAATAATATTTCCCCATTAGTGATAGTATCAGTCGGTAAATGGTTTACATCTGTACTCGCCCTTCAGCTAGGCTACAGGGGAAACTATTACAATACAATTAGTGATAATAAAAAACATCACTATAATTACTACTTCGGAGAAGCTGTCTTTAACCTTAATAGTTTGGTCAATCCTAAAAAAGACTTGAATAGCTTCAATATTTTGTTTCATTCCGGAGCTGGTTATTTTTATAATCATGATTATGGCAGACCCAATATTTGCGCACATCTCGGACTCTCGGGCAATTATAAATTGACGGAGCGACTTAGCACAAAAATAAACATCTCTGCAATCACGGGCTGGGACATATATCAGGGCGACCAAGATATACTTCCAGGCATTTCAATTGGCTTGTCTTACCAAATATATTAAACCCCATTAGAAATGAATTAGAATAGGTTATTTAGTGAAACAAGATTTTAAATACTTAATGAATGAACGTCTGGAAATTTTGGCTATGCTTACAAACCTCATAAAGCACAGGAATTCAGCTAAATAATGCACATTAATAACCCTACTGCTGGCTGCCTGGCGCCTTCAGCCTTTCTTTATGCATTCTGAATTTGCTTAAATTTCCCTCAAGCCGTCAATTTACAAAGGTTGCGACACAAAAAAAACGTGCAACCTTTTTTTGTATCTTGTAGTCTACATTTTAACCTTTTAGGGCTTATATTATCATACAACCAAAACAATCTGACATGGCAACGTCAATTACCTCAGCATTCCAATGGATTATGAATATGAAAGCAAAGAGATTCTTAGCTCTGGTTTCACTTTCCATTCTAACGATGATCAATGCATTGGCACAGCCAGGATGGTTTGGCGGCTCTCCTACTGTTAATCCTCATGTTTATTCCATAGATTTTGATTATGGAATTACTGCTGCAGGTAAGGTATATGTAATACTAATTGATTATAATTTTCTTCCAATTCCTCCAAATACACCACCACCGCCCCCGACATCTGTTGATGTTAAAAATGCAGCTGTTTTGGGACCCTCCGGGAATAGAATATCAACCTGGGTTATCAACGTACCTGATGCTGATAAGAATACAATTTTTACAGTAAATGCTATAAACCAATTAGGTGGGAATATTAATTTAATTCCAGATCATGATTATACATTTTATTTTGTAGCAGCGGACCCGGCTGGAATACCTCTTCAGGCAGTTCCAGTTCGGATCTATAGAAAAACTCTCAAATGCCCACCCATCGACATTTTCTTTGGATCAAATACACCACAAGAATGTATTAATAAGGGGATAATAAAAACAATAACATTTGCCAACCTTTCATCTAATAACCCAGACATTTCAGGTTTATATCTTGGCACTAAAATTTTTATAGATTGGGGAGACCTGACCACCACCACCTGGTTTTCAGACGCCATAGAACCATTGGCATTAGGAGTTCCAAAAGTATTCACGCATCCCTATGCAACAACTACTGATTGCAATTATGAGATAAAGGCCAGCGTTACCAGTGCCTGTAATCCGCTTATTGTTAAGGATAATGCAACAACTGTGACGGTCCATGGACGTGATATTCCATTCGATGGGGACGGTGTTCTGTTGATTGTAAACAACGCAGGAGGAGCAGCTGGCCCGATCAGAATTTGCGAAGGCATTTCGCATACAATCCAGGTTAGAGATATGAGTACCTGGAATTGCCAGAATCCAACCTGGAATGATGGAACACCAGCGACTGCAAATACTGACGACCGAACAGTACAGTGGTTATATGGGGTGAACGACGCAGGGACTTATATTGGAGAAAATACGATCGGATTAGGACTTGGTCTGTTCCCTGTCATTGAAATTGGGGCACCGGCTAACCAGGCAATTAGGAATACTCAGGGCTATATACAACCAATTATTTTTCCTGCACCCTATCAGGGATCTGTTAGCTTACCCATTGAAATTCCTGCCACCTGCCGCGCCGGAGAAATTTTTAATGTGTATCTCAGAAACTGGAATAAATGTAACCCTTATGCCACAGATCCTCCTGAATGGACGCAGATCCAGATCCTTGTTGTTCCCCGTCCTGTTGCTGCTGCAGGAGCAGACAGATCAATTTGCCTTGGAGCCAGCACCACGATTGGAGCAGCAGCCGTCGGTGGAAGTACCTATAGCTGGACTTCTGTACCTGCAGGGTTTACCTCTACGGCAGCAAACCCGACAGTCACCCCTGCAGTTACCACAACTTATACAGTCACGGAAACTGGTACCAATAGTTGTGTAAACAGCAACAGTGTAACAGTGACTATCGATCCGTTATCAGTCGGCGGAACTATTTCCGGTTCAACAACTGTATGCACTGGAACCAACAGCACAACTCTAACTCTATCCGGGTTTACCGGCAGTATAACTAAATGGCAATATTCAACAAATAACTGGGTCTCTTCCACTGACATCGTAAATACCTCAAATACATACACTGCATCCAATCTTATCACGACAACAAGATACAGGGCGGTTATTCAGAGCGGAACCTGCGGAGCAATTAATTCTGGAGACGCTACTGTAACTGTCACTCCAATTCCTCTGGCTCCTACAGCCAATGCCGGCTCAAACGCAGCCTGTACATCAATAAGGACTAACTGGAGTGCATCGGCAAGTGCCACAGATTATTATCTGGATGTGTCGACAGTCGCCACTTTTGCATCATTTGTAGCGGGTTACAGTAATCTTGATGTTAATAATGTTCTATTATATGATGTTACTGGTTTAACAGCTGGGACAACCTATTATTACAGGGTCAGGGCAGGTAACGGTTGCGGAACATCAGGCAATTCAGGAACGATCAGTTATGCCACATTACCAGCCACACCTGCAATTCCA